>Ga0335083_10006908_pt1 | contig 14071 bp, 13 predicted proteins | sample Lox_Sample_42_FD_206716 | JGI IMG/M metagenome (GOLD analysis project Ga0335083, IMG submission 206716) | Soil microbial communities from Loxahatchee National Wildlife Refuge, Florida, United States - Lox_Sample_4.2 | ecosystem: Environmental > Terrestrial > Soil > Wetlands | place: USA...
ATGAGTCACCTCTGTGAGAGGCCGCGCTCTAGAACAGAATATCAGAGAAATGTCGTTAAGTGAAGAGTATTGGGTCTAAGCCGCTACTCCACTTCGATCACGCGCTGCAGCCGCGGCGATCCATATTCGGCACCGCCAGTCAGGACCAGCAGATTCTCGAGGATCCTCGCCTCGCCGCCGCCGTGGGTGTGGCCGCACAAGACGGTCAGCGATCGATCGGGATGCTGCGTCATCACCTCGGCCAGGCGTTCCCCAACGGCACGGCAGGCGAAATGCGGCAGCCAGTCGTCAGCCGAAATCCGGCCTTCGTGCCAGCAGGATTCCCGAAACGGCGGAACATGGGTCAGCGCCAGAACTCGCGGCCGGAGCGCGATGGCTTCCCGCAGACGGGCTTCGAGAAATGCCGCCGCCTCGTCTCCCAGCGCATTGAGCCTGGCATAGCGCTCGGCGCGATCAAGATTTAAAAGCTCGCTGATCTGGTAGTAGTCGTTCAGTTCCACCGTCGAGTGGAAGAAATCGCCGCAGCGTCCATCCGCCCACGAATCGTGGCCGATCAGCGCGGTCGATCCGGTCAGAGTCACGACGCCGTTTGCGGGCATCCACCGGAGCCACTGCGATTGCGCGCATTTTCGCTCGACGGCTTCGCGCACGGCAGCCATCGACCCGCGATAGAAATCGTGATTGCCCAGGACGAAATAGATCGGCATCGCGAGTTCGCTGGCCATCTCCTCCAGATACCAGATCACGGTACGTGCCTCCCCGATATCGCCGGTGATCGCGAGCGCATCGAGGCGATGGCTCCGAAGATCGTCACGGAGGGCGGCGCGGACCGAGCCTGGCGCGAAGTTCAGGTGAAGATCAGTCAGCCAGCCCAGTCGCACGGATGCGTTACCGCTCGCCTTTCCTGTGATGCTGCCGCTCGGCGCGCCGATGGTTGCGGCGGCCGTTCTTCATCAGGTTCTTGGCCTTCTTCTGCGCGTCGGTAACGTCTTTGCCCCAGATCTGGTGCGATCCCGTGCGGCTTTCGTACTGAAAATATCCGCCAGGGCGGACGCCGAATGCATCCAGAGGCAATCCCAGGTAATTGGTTCGCCCACTGCCGCCGCTCATACCGAAGTAGCTTCGGCCGACGAAATTGGCGGCCAGCACTCCGTCGATAGCATAACTGTCGCCCTGCACCGGGTCGCATACCTCCAGGTCATAGTAAACCGTCGCCGACCCCCTGGGACCCGGCGCCGCCACGGTCAGAACCGCGTCGGGGTCGGCAAGAAGTTCCAGCACTTCGTGTGACAGCGTCGTGGTCCAGAGCTCGCCGTATTTCTCGCAGACGTTCAGATACACGAACCCGTACGGTATCGTCGAGTGGTTCGAGCTATGATACCCCAGCGCCGGCTTCACACCCGTCGTGGGATCCTGCGACGAATCGCCGACATAAATCACCGCCTGCTGGCTCCCCTGAATCGGCGCCTTGCCTTTTAGCGAAGTCCTGATACCCCTGAGGACCGCGGAGGCTCCCCATTCCGGTTCGAAGTGCTCTCGCACCTGCCGGCCGATGGCCGTCAGCGCCCTCTGAAACTCGGTGTCTTGGATCTTGGTGGATAAGTTGAGGACTGTCAGATTCATCCGTGCCAGAGAATACCACAGGCCCTCATTCGGACCCTAGCAACATCTTCACGGCATTCAACAACTCGGCGGGATGGAACGGCTTGTGCAGCACCTGGCAACACCGAAACCGCGAGGCGAGATCGTGGTCCGGACAGGCCGCCATGTACAGCAGCCGGCATCGCTCGGCAAATTGCAGAAAGACCTCGGGGCGATTCGTGATCAGCAAACTCACCAGCGAGGCCCCGCCGTTCAGCAGGTCGAACGCCTCGGCGAACGATGCCGCATGAGCTGCATACCCGCTCCGCCGCAACACACTGTGGACAAGCTTTCCGACGAGCGGGTCCTCGACGACAAGGATCGAAGGCCCCGGGCAAGTCCAACCCATCGCCGGACCGATGTCCGAATTGGAGTATTCGGTGATGATAATCCATTGTCCATTTGGAATCGGCAAGCCCACAATCCCCCCAAAGGCGTGGATCATCAATCTGTGATGCGGGGGATGTCGAGTAAATCTATGGTTCTCAAGTACTTTTGGAGACTATCTGGTGGCACCACCGGCCAAAGATCAGGCGTGAGAGCTCGCCCAGGCGGTTTTCGTTGTATGCCGGATCCGGCAGCGTAGACAGCTCCCGAACGTCGCCGCAATTCTCGTCCTGCCGGCACCAATCGGCTACCATTTCCGGGGTCACTTCCAGGTGGAATTGCAGTCCATAGACTTTGCCGTGGCGGAATGCCTGATTGCGGCATACCGCCGACCATGCCAACAAGTCTGAGCCCGCCGGCAGATCGAATGTCTCTCCGTGCCAGTGGAACACCGTTTCTTCCCGGTCAAGCCCGGCAAACAGGTCATCCTGACGGGCGGTATCAGTGAAGTAAATCTTGAACCAACCAATCTCACACTGTTGATTTCGATATACTTTCTCACCTAACGACTGCGCCAGCAACTGCGCGCCCAGACAGATTCCCAGCACTGGCTTTCCAGCCGCTATTGTCCGCTCTACCAGCCGCTGTTCCCGCCTCAGCCAGGGCAGATCGTCGTTCATCGACATCGGTCCACCCAGGACGATCAGGCCCGCTGCATCCTCAAGATCCGGCTCCGGACCAAGGCGATAAAGGTCGCAGTATTCCAACTGGATGCCGTAATGAAGCAGAACCGGTTCCAGCCGCCCGGCGCTCTCAAAGGGAACATGACGGAAGGCGACGACTCGCACCGTTCCTAATTGCCCGTGGGAGCTTGGGCGATGGAGAAATGGCTCAAACTCTCGTTGTACTTGACCACGCCGCGGAAAATGGACTCCGCCAGCTTCTGCCGGTAGTCAGGCTTCTGCAGCAGCGATTCTTCCCTCGAGTTGGTCACGAATCCAATCTCCGTCAGAATCGCCGGCATCGAGGTTCCAATCAACACCACGAAAGGCGCCTGCTTCACGCCGCGGTTCAGTTCGCCTGGGAAGCTGCGCGACTCGAAGCCAAAAAGTGAAGCTTGAATTTTCGATGCGAACTCTCTGGATTCCTGGGCTTTATCATGCGCACTGATATCTTCCACGATATTCCGAAGATCCGAAATCGGCTTCTGCGCCGTGGCGTTTTCGCGCATCGCCACATCCAGCGCCGAACGGTTATCCGTGAAATTCAGGACATACGTCTCTACACCCGAGATCGCGGGATACGCCGAAGAGTTGGCATGTACCGATATGAACAGATCCGCCCGCTTCTCGTTCGCAAACTGCGTTCGCCGCTCCAGGCTCACGAATGTGTCGTCGGTGCGGGTGTAAAGGACTTCAGCGCCCATCTCCTGTTCGATTAACTTACCGAGCCGAAGCGAAACATCCAGAACGAGTTCCTTTTCTAGAAGACCATGCGGACCGGCCGTGCCCTGGTCATGGCCGCCATGGCCCGGGTCGATCACCACGCGGTTCAGTTTCAGTCCCAGAGCGCGAGTCAGTGAGGCTACCCCGGCGCTCGTCCTGCGCGCAGGCTTGGCATCGGCGGTGGCGGCCAGTCCTGTGGCCGGTGTTTCGGATGCGGCCGTCGGCGCCGCGCGATCCGGCTTCGGAACCGGAGGAACTTCACTGGTAGTAGTTGGAGGCGCCGCGGGTTTGACGGGCGGCGGGTCGGGACGCGGCGGTTCCGTGCGCAACGGATTGGGTCCCGGACGAACCGCCGCAACTGAGGGCGCCGGCGAAAGATCCGGTAGAGCATTGGCGGTGCGCGTGACTGGCTTCTTCGGCTCGGGAGCCACGAACGGACGTGTCGGTGCGATCAACGGCGTGGCGGGCTGTGCGGCGGGGGCTGCGGCCGGCTGCGTCACTGCGGGAACGGGCGGTTGCGTTGCCGTTGGATCGGTCGGCAGAGGCGGCTTCCCCGACGGACGCAGTTCGACCACCAGGCGGTTGGGGTTGCGCAGCCGGGTCGAAGTGATCGCCACCTCGCTCGTCAGGTCGAGAACGATTCGCGTCACATTCGGCGAAGGCGCGGCGACCCGTATTTTGTGGATCAACGGAGAACTCACGTCGGCCGTAAAAAACGCGCGGGAATCGAAGTCGGGGCGGCAATTGCGGATGTCGAAATAGATGCGGTCCGGGCTGTGGAGACGGTCCGAGCGGAATTCGAATTCACCCGAAACCTCGATGGCAATGCGCACCGACTCCGCGGTCACCCAGTGGCGCACGGCCGAAACCGTCAGGAGTTGCGTGTGGTCAGCCGGCTGCCCGTAAAGCGCCGCATTTCCGAACCCTAGAATCGCCAGCCCAACCGCTGCCGCTGTTTTCATAAACGCCCTTATTTGGAAACGTAGCGCACCGTGCCGTCCGGCTGAACGATCTCCTGCAAGTGCGTCATTCCGTCGCCTTTCCCCGCATCCGCCTTGGACTCGGGCTGCGTTTCCTTCATCGACTGGTTCTGCCCAGCTGTCGTATGCTGTGCCGGACCACTCACCGATTTCTCCAGTTGTTTTCCTACCCGCACCAGATAATTCCGAGTCTCCTCGTACGGCGGAACGCCGCCGTACCGCGCTACCGCTCCTTCACCCGCGTTATACGCGGCGAGCGCGCGCGTGTAATCGCCCTTATAGAGTTCCAGAAGATATCGCAAATACCGGGCGCCGCCCCCGATATTATCCGCGGGGCTGAAGGCGTTACTCACGCCGAACCGCTGGGCGGTTTCGGGAATGAGTTGCATCAGCCCCTGTGCGCCCTTGGGAGAAACGGCGTAAGGATTGTAGTCACTCTCTACTTTGATCACCGAATGGATCAGTTCCGGCGGCAGGGATTCACGCGCCGCCGCCTCGGCCACAAGCTGATTGATGTTGGCCCCCGGCTCGGTTCGCAAGGAGCCTGGCGTCGCTGCCGGAGCAGGGGCTGGCGGCTTTGCGGGCGGGATCGTGCGCGCCGCCACCACGGTCTCAGCGACCTTTTTCTCGGCCACGGGCCTCGCGTTCACCACCACGCTCCTCACCAGTTTTCCGGTCCGCGGGTCGCTCCTCACCACGCTCGTCTTCCGGACCGTCTGCGTATCCGGCGCGCGCGATCCGTCGGCCGCCGATAACCAAGCCGCCGCCGTCAAGCCCAGCGCCAAGCTAAAACAGAAACGATGCAAAATGTTTGCTCCTGAAAGTATACACGAAAACACTAACAACTTAGACGCGGAACCAAGCGGTAACCCTTTCTTTTGCAACTCATTCTGAGCCGAATATTCGGTTCGGCTCTAATTTCCGATGGTATCATTTCTTTGTGATTGCGGCCGGAGCGGGGGTGGATCGGGCGGGCTGGGTGCTCGTTGGCGGCCTCAGCCGCCGCATGGGTCGCGATAAAGCCTGGCTCCCCTTCGGTTCCGCCGGAACCTTGGGACAGAATGTGGCGCGGCTCGTAGCTGCCGCGGCCGGTACCGCCACCCTCGTCGGCGACCCGGACCGCTACCGCTCGCTCGGCTACCCCGTCATTCCGGACCTGTACCCCGGCCAGGGGCCCTTGGGCGGCATTCTGACCGCGCTCACTCACACGCCCGCCGACTGGAACTTGGTCGCCGCCTGCGACATGCCCGGATTGACTGCCGAATTCCTCAACAAACTCCTCGATACCGCCCGCCAGGAGGCCGCCGATGTCCTGCTGCCGGTCGGACCCGCCGGCAAGCCCGAGGTACTTTGCGCCGTCTACCGCAAACGCTGCCTGCCGCGTCTCGAAGAGGGGTTTTCTTCCGGCATCCGCAAAGTGACGCTGGCGGTGATGCGTGCTTCGACCCTTCGCAGCGTGCTGTACCAGTTTCCCGAAGTCTCGGTTTTTCAAAACGTTAACACCCCTGAGGAATGGTCCGCCCATGGAGCCGAGTGAATCCTACCCGCACTACATCGAGTTTCGCCACGTCTATAAGACGTTCGACCGTCCGGTTTTGGTCGATTCCAATTTCCATGTGAACGCCGGTGAAACCGTGGCGATTATCGGTCGAAGCGGCGTCGGCAAGTCGGTCACCCTTTCTCACATCATGGGTTTCCTCAAGCCGGACCAGGGGGAAGTCATCGTGGCCCATGAAAACATCACAAACTTCGACGAAGCTGAATTGCGCCGCATCCGCCGCAAGGTGACCATGGTCTTTCAGTCCGGCGCGCTCTTCGATTCCCTCACCGTCGCCGAAAACGTCCTCTTTTCACTCGAACTGCGCCAGGACTACGATGCCCAGAATAAGGAAGACGTCGTTATGGGTCTGCTCAAACTGGTGGACATCGAAGAGGCGCGCGACACCTACCCGTCGGACCTCTCCACCGGTTACAAGCGCGCCGTGGCCATCGCCCGCGCCCTGGCTGCGCAGCCCCAGTGCGTCCTCTACGATGAGCCCACCACCATGGTCGACCCCATCATGTCCGATCATTTGGGCGACCTGATGCTGCGGCTCAAACGCCAGCTCCACCTGACCTCCGTCGTGGTGACCCACGATCTCGACCTGATGTACAAGGTGGCCGACCGCGTGGTCTTCCTCTTCGAAGGCAAGGTCATCTATTTCGGCCCCACCGCCGATCTCGTCAAATCCGACCACCCCCACATCCAGGAGTTCCTGGAGATGGACCGCGTCGTGTGAGGAGCTGTGCAGGGTCGACCCGCCTGGCGCGCGGGAAATCGGGCGGCTATTGAGACGGTGGCGAACGCGGCGCATGTTGCTGCCCCACGAGAACCAAACGCCGGGCGATATACTGATACCGCTTGACCCAGCCATTGAAATTCCTCTCGCGATTGCTCTTTCTTGCCGCCATCCCGGCGATGGCGCAGACTCCCGCCGATTACGTCCTGATCAACGGCCGTGTCCTGACGGTGGATACCAAAGACTCGATTGCGCAGGCAGTCGCCGTGACCAACGGCAAGATCGTCGCTGTCGGCACCAACGATGTCGCGCGCAAGGCAGCGGCGACGGATGCCCACATTCTCGATCTGCATGGGCAGACGGTCACGCCCGGCCTGATCGACGCTCACTGTCACTTCTCCGAGACCGCCGCCCTGTTCGAAGTCGATCTGGGGGATGCCTCCGTAGCCGGCATCGCCGGCGTGCTGGCGAAGATTCACGCCAAAATCGCGACGCTCAAACCCGGCGAATGGGTGCGCGGCGGCGGTTGGGACGAAGGCAAGCTGGCCGAGCGCCGCTACATCTATGCGTCCGATCTCGACAAGGTGTCGCCCGATAATCCCGTCTGGCTGACCCATACTACCGGCCACTACGGCGTGGCCAATAGCGCCGCGCTCAAACTGGCCGGGGTCACTCGCGAAACCAGGGACCCCAACGCCGGAACCATCGATCGGGATGCTCAAGGCAATCCGACCGGCGTGCTGAAGGAATCCGCGATGGGATTGGTAACGCGCCGTGTGCCACGCACCACGCGCGACCAGGAGCGCGCCGGTCTCCTCAAGATCATCCAGGACTTCAACCAGGAAGGCATGACTGCCGTGAAGTATCCGTCGATCGGGCAGCCGCAATGGGACCTGCTAAAAGAAACGCTTGACCAGGACAAATTGACCGTCCGCGTTATGGCCATCTGGTTCGGCGGCCGCACCGTGGAATCGGCGCGCCAGCTACGCGACAAACTGCTGGCCATGCCCCGCGCGCCCCAATCGTTCGGCGATGGCCGCCTGCTCTCGGGCGGCGTCAAGCTCTACATGGACGGCAGCGGCGGCGGCCGCACCGGGTGGATGTACCAGGATTGGAACCGCGACTATAAGGACGTCGATACCGACAACCCCGGCTACCCCACCACCGATCCCGACGTCTACCGCCAGCAGGTGAAACTGCTGCACGATGCCTGCCTGCACATCAGCACGCACGCCGTCGGTGACCGTGCCATCGATTGGGTGGTGGATTCCTACGCCGAGGCTTTGAAGACCACCCCGACCCACGGCCTGCGCCACGGCATCATTCATTGCAACTGCCCCACCGACCACGCCATCGAGGCCATGGCGGCCATGCAGAAACAGTACGACGCCGGATATCCGGAAGCGCAGGCGCCGTTTCTGTGGTGGATCGGCGACACCTACGCCGGAAACTACGGGCCGCAGCGATCGCTTCGCCTCGAGCCTTTCCACACCTACCTGGCCAAGGGCATGATTTGGGCCGGCGGATCGGACTACAACGTGACGCCCTTCGCCGCGCGCTACGGCCTGTGGGCATCGGTGGTGCGGCAGCCGCTGCGCGGGTCCTACGGCACGAATCCGTTCGGGACGGCGGAATCGGTGGATATCCACGCGGCGCTGCGTTCCTACACCATCTGGGCGGCGCGCCAGTTGTTCCTCGAGGATCGCATCGGTTCGATCGAGAAGGGCAAGGACGCCGACCTCGCGGTGTGGGACCGCGATCTCTACCGCGTTCCGGCGGCCGATCTGAAAAATCTGAAGTGCGAAATGACCATGATGGCCGGCCGCATCGTGTATCGAGCCGCCGCGTCGGCTGTGACCGGGCGGTGACAGGTGACCATGGCAGCAGAAGTTTCAATGATCGACGCCCGGCCGCGCCCCCTCGCGGTGGTCCGCGTGACTACCGTTCTGGCCAATTGGCCGCGCGAGTTCGTGGAGCACTTGAACAAGGTCTACACCGCGATCAAAGGTGGGCGCGTGCGGCAGCACGGGCAGAATGTCATGGTCTATCATCCCCGCCACGACGGCCAGGTCGATATCGAGTGCGGCGTCGAAACCGATGGCCCATTCGACGCCGCCGGTGAGGTAGTCTACTCTCAGACGCCCGCCGGCCGGGCCGTGACGGTCGTGCATATCGGGCCGTACAGCCTGTTAGGCAAGAGCCACGGCGCCATCGCCGAATGGAGCCGCGCGCACGGCCACATGCTTGACGGGACCTGTTGGGAAATCTACGGCGACTGGGAAGAAGATCCAGCCAGATTGCGTACGGACATCTTCCATCTGACGCGCCGCTGACTCGGGAGGATTCGCTTGCCGAAACCGAACATATTGACGCGCACGCTGACTGCGCTGCTGATCCTGGCTGTACACCCGGGAACCGCCGCCACGCTCGCTCCCACCCCGCCGATGGGCTGGAACAGTTGGGACGCCTACGGCTTCACCATCGACGAACCACAGGTGCGGGCAAGTGCCGAAGTCCTGGCCGGCCTCAAAATCTACGGCTGGAACTATGTCGTGATCGACGAAGGCTGGTATTTGGCCAACCCCGAAGCGCGGGCCGGCGAGTTCAGGTTCTCCTGGGATCCGAACGGCCGCCTTACGCCCGACGCCGTGCGCTACCCCAGCGCGCAAAATGCCGCCGGATTCAAACCGCTGGCCGACAAGATCCACCAGATGGGCCTGAAATTCGGCATCCACATCCTTCGCGGTATTCCGCGAGGCGTCGTCCAGGACAATCTGCCGGTGGCCGACTCGCGATTTCACGCCGCCGACGCCGCCGACATCACCGACACGTGCCCCTGGAACGCCGACAACTACGGCGTCCGCGACACGCCGGCCGGCCAGGCCTACTACGACTCCGTCCTGCGCCTCTACGCCAACTGGGGCGTCGATTTCCTGAAAGTCGATTGTATCGCCGACCATCCCTACAAGGGCGCGGAGATTCGCATGATCGCCCAATCCATCCGCAAATCCGGTCGGGCCATCGTGCTCAGCCTCTCGCCCGGTCCGACGAATTTGTCGCACGCCACCGAGGTCGCAGAGTATTCGCAAATGTGGCGCATCGCCGACGACATCTGGGACGGATGGGACTTCCCCGGTCAGCGCTTTCCCAATGGCCTGCTCTCGGCGTTCGACAACCTGGCGAAGTGGGCGAAGTTCGCCAAACCCGGCAACTGGCCCGACGCCGACATGCTGCCCTGGGGATCGCTCGAGCCGCATCCGGGTTGGGGCCGCCCGCGGCAATCCCGTCTCACCCCGGACGAACAGCGAACCCAATTCACCCTTTGGGCGATGGCTCGCTCCCCGCTGATACTGGGCGGCAATCTCACCAGGCTCGATGATTTCACGCGCTCTCTGCTCGCCAACCAGGACGTGATTGCCATCAACCAGCGGGCAACCGCCAGTGAAGAAATCGCCGGATCGCCCGGCGATGCCGCAAAGATGCGCCTCTGGTCGGCCACGGCGCCCGGTGGGGTCCGCTATCTCGCCGTCTTCAATCTGCAGGATGTGCCGGTGCGCCAGGCGATCCCATGGCCGGCCGCGCTTTCCGGCACGCGCCGCAAGGTCTTCGATATCTGGAGCAGGAAATCGGTCGACGCCGCCGGCGATCTCCTGGTCGATCTGCCGCCGCACGGCTGCGCCTTGTTCCGTATCGAACGGTAGCTATCCTATCGCAGAAAACGGGCCGTGAATTCGTAAGTCGACCTCAGTTCGCGATCGCCGTTCTCGATCGATGGCTCGATCTCGCTGCCCTCGTGCCACTCGTTCCAGCTCGTGATCAACACCCACGACGGATGAGCGGCAATGGCCTGCTCCCAAAGCACGCGGTACGTCTCGCCGTGATAGCGATCGGTGATCGGGCGGGGAGCCGGGCGCGCCAGCTTGGAGTCGTCATAGCCCGGAATCACGGTGACGCAGGAGATTCTGGATCCGGCCATACGCACCCAGTCGGGATAGGCCTTTGCGGCCCAGGCGCGAATCTCATCGAGCGATTTGTGCGCCGTCTGGCCGGTGGGATTGTAGGTGTGTATGCCGTTGAAGACCTCGGCCGCCGCCGCGGAAATCTGGTCGCCGATGAAGACGGCGCCGCCGGCGTATCGATGGTTCACTTCGCTCATGACACCCTGCCATCCGCCCAGGTTCAATTCGCCGATCGCGCGGCCGTAGACGAAAACCACCGGCCTGCCGTTGACGTGCAGCCACGCCGGGTGGTTCCCATAGTGCTCGAGCAGGTACATCAGGTCGTCCACGGTGCCGGATACCGAAGGAGTTCCGCGAGGCTTGCACGTTTCGTAGTAGGCCGTGACCGTCAGTCCCGCTTTTTGCGCGGCGTTGAGCAGCGGGAGCATGCCCTTGTCATGGAAGTCGCCCTGCCCCCACCAGGACGCGATAAATCCCGTGATCCCGGCCCGCCGCGCCTCGCTCACATGCTGCTCGATCACCATCGGATCGTGGCTGTCGTAGGCGCCCAGCACAGGAAAGTGCGCCGCTTCGCCGATGGTGCGCCGCGCCGGGTCGACATCCTTCCAATGTACCCACTGCCCGCTGATCTCTGGATTCCCATACCAGCCGTAGTAAAAAGCCAGCACCTCCTTGCGCGGCGCATCCGCGGCAGCCAACACAGAGACCAGCAGCAGAATGAAACCGGGGATTCGCATTTGCTGGCAGTGTATCACCGGCTGTCGCCAACTACACGAATCGCTTCAGACTTGAGCTGACGTCGCGTTGCGCATCGTGGTTCTGAATCCTGAGCCACACCATTCGGCCCGGCGCCGCGCTGAGCGCCCGCTGGGCATCCCATGGCGAAAAGTCTTCCCTCCCCTCGATCGCGACAATTCTGTCACCCGGCCGCAGATGCGCCGCCGATGCCGGAGTATCCGGGTTGACCTCGGCGATTACGACCTCCGTCAGATCCGGCCCCCCGGCTTTGAGCCGGAGTCCGCTCATGTCCGCTTCGGTGGCCTCCGTCAGGTTTGCGTTTGGGTTGCAGGATCAGACGCAGGCGCGAGTAATCGAAGATCACCCGGAACCTCCCCTTCTATGTCGCACACCCGCAAGACTTGTTCCGCAGCAGTAAATACCGCCCGCGCCTGACCCCGAGCGACGTGGCTCAGGCGCATCCAGTTTCGTGGAGCGCGCAGAGACAGTTTGCGCTTCGGCGCGGATTCAGTGCGCGGAGAACTGGGCGAGTTTCGCTCGCCTGGAGCGATAGACAATCGGTCCGCAGGTTGCCAACCTGCCCCAAGACCGCTGATGGCCGACTGCTGAAAGCTGCCTCCGCCTCTACGCCAGGTCGAACTTCTCCTGGTGCAGTTGATGATCGCTCTTCACGATCACCGTCCGTCCCAGGATCTCTTCGAGCTCTTGCAGGTACGTATTCTGGTTGCTCTTGAGCAGTTTGGCCACTTCCGGCGCCGCGCGCAGCAGCACGTCCTTGCCCTCGATGGCGCGCGCGATCTTGTGGGCCTCCTGCAGAATTTCGCCGATTACCGTTTGCGGACTCTTCACATACCCCGCGCCCTCGCAGTACGGGCACGGCATGCACAGCGTCCGCTCCAGGCTCTGCTTCACGCGTTTGCGCGTGATCGCCACCAGTCCGAAATCGTTGAACTGCAGAATCTTGTACGGCGCCCGGTCGGCGCGCATGGCCTCTTCGAGCGCCTGCATCACCTTCTGCCGGTTCTTGCGCTCATCCATGTCGATGAAGTCCACCACGATGATGCCGCCCAAATCGCGCAGCCGGATCTGCCGCACAATCTCCCGGATGGCGTCGGTGTTGGTCTTGACGATGGTATCCTCCAGGCGGTTCGACTTCCCGACATACTTGCCGGTATTGATGTCGATGGCGACCAGCGCCTCCGTCTGGTTGATGACGATGTGACCGCCCGATTTCAGCCACACCTTCGGCCGCAGCGCCTTCTCCAATTCACCGGTGATGCCGAACTCGTCGAAGACCGGCGTGGGACGCGTGTACAGCTTGACGCGGTTCACCAGCGCCGGCTGGAAGCGCTGCACGAAGCGCAGCACGCTCTCGTACACTTCTTCGTTGTCCACCCAGATGCTTTTGAATGCCGACGTCAACTGATCGCGCAGCACCCGTTCCACCACGTTCAGGTCGTGATGGATCAACATCGGCGCCGGCCGGCGCTCGGCCTTTTGCCGCATGTCCAGCCACAGGTTGTAGAGAAACATCATGTCGGCGCGCAGCTCATCCTCGCTGCGTCCTTCACCCGCCGTGCGCACGATGTAGCCGCCCGGAATGCCGGTGCGGTGCGCCAGCAGAATGCGCTTCAGCCGATGGCGCTCTTCCTCGGTCGGAATCTTGCGCGAAACGCCAATGTGGTCCACCGTCGGCATGTACACCAGGAAGCGGCCCGGCAGCGCGATGTGCGAGGTGATGCGCGCGCCTTTCTGGCCAAGCGGCTCCTTGGCTATCTGTACGATGATCTCCTGGCCTTCCTTCAAAAGGTCGCTGATCGACGTACCCGCCGGCCGTCCCTCTGCCTGCGGACGCGGCGCCTGTACCGTGCGCTCCTGCGTCCGGGCGGGCTGTTCGCCTCCGCGCCCTTCGTGCGGCGTGCGGCCGCCTTCCGGGCCGCCGCGGCCGCTTTCCTGCTGCCCTCCCCGGCCGCCTTCCTGTTGACCTCCCCGGCCGCCGCGCCGCCGCATGCGGCGCGAAACCCGATGCATGAACCGCGGACCCTGCTCGCGCATCTGCGCGGTCAGACTCGTGGGGATACGCGCCGGCTCCGGACCTTCCTCTTCGACAATCGGCGCTTCGCCATCGACTATCTCAGCCTCGGTGCCGCTCTCCGCCCCGTCATCCAGCGGCGATTCCAGCGCCTCCACCAGCGCCTCGGCAGTTTCCGCTTCGCTGAGTTCGGCGGCCTCCGACTCAGGAACGTCTACCTCCAGGACTTCGACCGTGGCTTCCCGAACCTCGACCGGTTCGACCTCAGTCTCCAGCTCGGCGATGGCTTCTGGAGCCGCCTGCTGCGCGGCTTCAACCACTGGCTCCTCTTCCGGCTCCTCACCCTCCGGCTCCTCACCGGCCACTTCCGTTTCGCGGACGGCTTCCACCGCTTCCGCCGCGGCACCATGATGTTCGGCTTCGAGCGCTGGAGTGTTAGCCTCTTGATCTTCCGCGCCGCCTTCCGCCGCTTCGCCAACTTCTCCGGCGAGATCCTCGGACTCGGCTCCTTCAAGCGGCTCCGCCAGGTTGTCCAGCTCCTCCGCTTCCGCCGAACGATGATGCTTGGCCAGCGATTCGCCGGGCAACACCAGGAAATCTCCCGCGTCCGCTTCCGGCGCTCGTTCCTGCGCCGCTATCGGTTCGCTGTGCCGGTGTTCGCTTTCCGGAC
>Ga0335083_10006909_pt1 | contig 14071 bp, 13 predicted proteins | sample Lox_Sample_42_FD_206716 | JGI IMG/M metagenome (GOLD analysis project Ga0335083, IMG submission 206716) | Soil microbial communities from Loxahatchee National Wildlife Refuge, Florida, United States - Lox_Sample_4.2 | ecosystem: Environmental > Terrestrial > Soil > Wetlands | place: USA...
CTCGTCACGTGGAACCACCACGCTCCTCGTTCCAGTGCGGGCGTGCGCCGCGATCTGCCTCGGATCGCTCGGTCTCGCTCGCCGCTGATCTGACCAGGTGGTGCTAGCGCAGTCACTGCATTCGCCGCAGCGTCTCGCAGCCATCGACCTCGGTCGCGTGCTCGAGCGCGACGCCATCGCCGAACAGCAGGCGCTCGTCGTCGTCCGGATCGGTCTCGGCCGGCTGCGAGGCTTCGCCGCACGCGAGCACCTGCACGCGCGACGTTGCCGCCGGCGCGATCGCGCAGTCACCGCTGCGGCGCGCGCCGGCCGGCAGCACGTCGACCGCCGCGGCGATGCAGCGCACGTGCAGTGGTTGCGCGCCGTCGCTCTCGAGATCGAGCGCGGTCGCGTCGGGCAGGACGTGTGCGATGCCGCGGTACGTGCGCGTCGCGCGCGGCGTCCACGCCGGCGCGCGATCGGCCGCTTCGAGCGTCGTGATGCCGTCGACGGTCTCCTCGTGCTCGACGAGCGTCGCGCGCACGCCGCCGTCGATCGTCAGCGCGAACGTCGTGCGCGTGGCATGACTCGCGCGCGGGTTCGCGACGACCGTGCGATAGACGCGGTGCTGGATCTGCGAGCGCACCGGCGCGGGCTTCGGCGTCACGACCGGCGGCGGTGTGACCTGGGTCGCGCCGCCACATGCCGCGAGCGCGAGCGCGAGCGCGAACGTTCGCCACACGCGCGAATTCTACATGCGCGCGTCGGGCGTGGCATGATCGGGCCATGCGTTGCGTCGCGCTGGTGGTCTGCGCCGGCTGCTCGTTCTTCGCCGTCCACGGTCCGGAGTCCGTGACCAAGCCGGCGGACTGCACCGACAGCGATACCGCGCCGTCACTCGACGCGGTCGCGGGCGCGCTGTTCGTCGCCGGCGCGATCGGCGGCGAGATCGCCGATCATCTCGCGAGCCATCCGATCGATCATTACGAGCTCGTGCTCGGCTTGCCGGCGCTGGCCGTCGGCATCACCTACCTGGTCGCCGCCAGTCGCGGCACCGGCGCCGTCGAGCGCTGCCGATCGGCTAAGGAAGGCAGCGGCGTGCCGCACGACTGCGACGGTTGCGCCTGGTCCGTGCCGTGACGAGCGCCGCGACGAGGCCGAACAGCCACGTCGCATCGCCGCCGCCCGCGGTGCAGCCGCCGCTGCTCGCGCTGCCCGGCCAGCACACGTCGCTGCCGCCTTGCTTCTGGCAGGTGAAGCCCTTCGGGCACACGTCCGCGCTGCCGGTGTCGCACGCCGCGCTGCACAGCGAGTCCGACCCTGCCGTCGTGCACGTCCCGGACTGACAGTCGGAGCCGGCCGTGCACGTCGCGCCGAGGCCGTCGCTGTCGTTCGGACCGTCGATACACGCCCCGTCGTAGCAGACCTGGTTGGTGTCGGGGCAGGGCGAGGTGGCCGAGCACGCCGCGCCTTGCGTGACCGTCAGCGTCGAGGTCGCGGACGCGAGCGCGGTCGTCGTGCACGTCACGGTGACCGTGTGCTTGCCGTCGTGCAGCGCGCTCGGTGCGACCAGCATGTACGGCGGCGCCGAGTACACGCCGAGCCGCTCGGCATCGATCGTGATGTCGACCTCGCGGATCGTCGTCGAATCGGCCGACGTGCAGTCGACCTGGATCGTGAAACCGGGCGCGACCAGCGCGCTCTCGGACGGCGCGTCGATCACGAGCGTCGGAACCTTCGCGCCGGCGAGCACCGCCCCGTTCGGCGTGCCGTTGCCGGTCGGGCCGTCCCAGCCCGTGCCCGCCTTGCACAGCTCGGTCGTGCAGTTGCCGTTCGCCCCCGACGTCACGTCGAAGAAGCCGGTCGCGTTCTGGTAGATGTACTCGGCCGTCGCGCCGGCGTGGCCGGTCTGCGCGAAGATCGCGGCGACGAGCGGGCTCGCCGCGCTCGTCCCGCCGATCGTGCTCCAGCCGCCGGCAGCGGAGTCGTAGATCGCGACGCCGGTGGCCGGATCGGCGATCGCCGAGATGTCGGCGGTCATGCGGCGCGCGCATGCGGTCGAGGTCTGCCATCCCGGCTTCGCGATCGAGTTGCTGCACGAGCTGCCGGCACCGCCCCACGCGGACTCGGACCAGCCGCGGATGCTCGTGTCGTGCACGAGCGAGGTGCCGCCGACCCCGATCGCATACGCCGAGGTCGCCGGATACTCGGGACCGGCGCCGCCGTCGTCGTAGCCGTTGTCGCCGGTCGCGGCGAAGACCGCGACGCCGGGATGGTCGATGTACTGCTCGTTGCCGGCTTCGCTCGAACCCTCGGGCGCGCCCCAGCTGTTGCTGATCACCGCCGCGCCGGCCGTCGCCGCGACGTTGTTCGCGACGAGCAGGCCGCTGCCGAAATCGTTGGTGGCCTCGACGACGACGATCTTGCAGCTCGGACAGCCGCTGCTCACCATCGCGACGTCGAGCGCGGTCTCGCCGACCCAGTCGTCGCCTTGCGGCGGTGGCCCGGGCAGCGGCGAGATCTGGCCGGACTGGTTCAGGATCGTGAGGCAGCCGCTCGCGACCGTGCACGGCGGCAGGCCGTACGTGCTGCGATACATCGCGAGATCGCTCTCGAGCGCGGGGTAGCCGTAGGCTTCGATCAGGCCGATGGTCAGGCCGACCGAATTCGTCGTGTCGACGTTGTAGGCGGCCAGCAGATCCGGCGGCCCGAACCCTTGCGGCGTCGCGAACGTGCGCGCGTTGCCGTCCGCATCGACGCGGGTTCGCGCGAAGCAGCGATACACGCCGCCGCTGCACAGCGCGACCGACGTGTCGTCGCTTCCGGCCGGCTCGTCGTGGTTACAGGCCACGACGAGCACGCACGAGGCCAGCGCGGATACGGCGAGGGAGCGCATCTGGCTTGTGTATCACGCGGGCTGCGGCGACTCCCGGGAGATTTCGCTGACCAGTGCCAAGCTCCCGATGCCGCTCCGCAGCAGGTTCTAAGTACCGTGACGTACGAGAGGCGAAATGGCGCTCGTGTTGCACGTAGAGCGATCGTCGTCATGTCCGTTGCGATCGGCGATTGGGCCGCGTGTTTCTCGCGCCGCGGGGGCTCGCTGCGGCGCGTGGCGCTCGTGACGGCGACCTGGTTCGCAGCGGTCGGCGCGCTCTGGATCGTCGCGCTCGATCTGCTGTTGCGCGCGCGATCGCGTGACCCGGTGATGGTCGCGCGGCTCGAGTCGACCATCCACTGGGCGTTCATCCTGATCACGAGCGCGGCGGTCTACACGATCGCGTATCGGATCGCGGTGCAGCTCAAGCGCATGCACGACGTCACCGTGGCCGTGGTCGAGAGCATCGGCGACGCCGTGCTCGTGCTCGGGCGCGATCGCACGATCGTGTACGCGAACCCGGCGGCGGCGCGGATGCTCGATGCCAAGACCGAGACGATCGTCGGCCTGACCGCAGCGGAGTTCTCGCGGCGATTTCTGGTGCAGTATCCCAACGGCATGGTCGTCACGCCCGACGAGTTCGTCGCGCAGCGCGTGTTCACCGAGCAGGGGCCGCTGCGCTACAAGGTGGTCCTGCACCCGACCGAGCGGCGGGAGGTCGTCGTGCGCTCGACGGCATCGGCGGTGCGTCCACGACCCGGAGCGCCGCCGGCACTCGTCGTCAGCGTGATGCACGACGTCACGCCGAACGAGAACCTGTCGCGGATGCGCGATCGGTTCTTGTCGTCGGCAGCGCACGCGCTCAAGACGCCCGTCGCGATCATCAAGGCGAACGTGCAGCTGATCGCGCGCGGCGAGGAGGTGGCCGGCCCCTCGTTCCAGGCGATCGAGCGGCAATGTGCGCGCATCGACCGGCTCGTGCAGAACCTGATGGTGGTGTCGCGTGCACGGTCGCATTCGCTGCGGCTGCACGCGCATCGGCTCGCGCTCGCGCAGGTCGTGCACGAGATCGCGCTCGAGGTCGTGACGATGCGCTTGCCGAGCGAGGTTCGCACCGAGATCTCGGCCTCGCCGGTCGTGTACGGCGATACCGAGCGCCTCGCGACGCTCGTACGCAACCTGTGCGGCGAGGCGATCGGCGCGGCGGTGCGCGGGTCGCCCGTCACGCTGTACGTCTCGCAGCCCGATCGGATGACGGCCGAGCTCGGCGTGCGCTATCAGCCGATTCCGATCCCGGAGCGCACGTTCTCCGGCGACGAGGATTACGACGACACCCCGCTCGCACACTGCGCGACCACGACGATCGCCGAAGCGCACGGCGGAACGTTCGGCGAGGAGTCGGCGGGCACGACCGCCACGCTCTGGGTGCGGCTGCCGGCGATCGAGGAGCACGATGTCGGCGCCTGACGACATCCTGATCGTCGACGACGACCCGGACATGTCCGACGTGGTCAAGTCCGCGCTCGAGGCCGAAGGTTATGCCTGCCGGACCGTGGCGAACGGTCGCGAGGCGCTCGACGAGGTCGCGCGCGAGAAGCCCGCGCTGGTGCTGCTCGACATGCTGATGCCGGTGATGAACGGTCGCGAGTGCGCGCACGAGCTGCGTCGCGACTACGGCGCGAGCATACCGATCATCGTGATGACCGCGGCCGAGCACGCCGAAGCGCGGCGCGCCGAGCTCGACGCCGACGGCGTGCTGGCGAAGCCGTTCGATCTGGATCAGCTCGTCCGCGCGGTCAAGTCCCAGCTCGAGCGCGAACGCTAGGAGCCTTGCTCAGTCGTGCAGGTGGAACGGCGTGTTGATCACGACGACGCGATCCGAGCATTGCGCGCGCAGCAGCATGCGCAGGAACGTGCCGCGGTTGTTGTGGAGCGCGCCTTCATACCAGTGCGCGACGATCAGATCGGGAATCACGACCGCGATGTCGCGATCGGCGTGCTCGCCCTCGAGCTTCTTCACGAACTCGACGAACGGGTTCAAGAACTCGCGGTACTGCGACGTCAGGATCACGAGCTTGGGCTGCGCGATGCGATTCCGGCGCGCGGGATTCGCGATCAGGAGCTCCCAGTTGTCGGACAGGTCCTCGATCGTGCTGGTCTCGGTCTTGACCTGCACGACGTAGATATCGTCGGACAGCCGCAGCGCGAACTTGAGGCCCTGCAGCGTCATCTTGTTCCAGCTGCCGGCGGCGAGCACGACGACGGGATCGACGCGATCGGGCATCTCCATCGGCTCGATCGTCGCGACCTGCACGCCGACCTTGCGGTAGTGGTGGTTGATCCGCACGAAGAACAGCACGAGCAGCGGCACGACGACGATCGTCACCCACGCGCCTTCACCGAACTTCGAGACGCTGACGACGACGAGCGTCACGCCGGTCGCGAGCGCGCCGGCGCCGTTCAGGAGGATGTTGCGGTGCGCGTTCGCCCCGCCGACCCTCATCCAGTGTACGACCATGCCGGCCTGCGACAGCGTGAACGCGAGGAACGCGCCGATCGCGAACAGCGGGATCAGCTTGTCGGTGATGCCGCCGAACGCCAGGAGCAGCGCACCGGCGAGCACCGCGAGCACGATGATACCGCTCGAGAACACGAGCCGCCGGCCGCGCTCGGCGAACGTGCCGGGTAGGTAGCGATCGTCGGCGAGCAGGCGGCACAGCCGCGGAAACCCGGCGAAGCTCGTGTTCGCCGACAGCGCGAGCACGGCGACGATCGCGCCCATCGCGGCGTAGTAGAAGACGCCGCGGCCGGCGACCGCGGCGATCATCATGGAAAGCACGCTCTGATAGCCGACCGCGCCCGGGTCGGTCGCGCCGATGTGATACGTGCGGCACACGTACCCGATGCCGGCGAGCAGCGCGATCAGGATCGCGATGATCGCGGTGAGCGTGCGCTGGGCGAGCGGGATCGTCGGCTTGCGGAAGATCGGCACCGCGTTCGAGACCGCCTCGATCCCGGTCATCGCCGTGCACCCGCTCGCGAACGCCTTGAGCAAGATCCACGCGCTCGCGGCCTCGACCGCGGTCGGCATGCCGGGCGGCGTCTCGACCGGCTCGGGCGTGCCGCCGGCGGCGATCGACTTGACGATGCCGATGACGATCACGATCCCCAGCGCGCCGACGAACGCGTACGTCGGCACCATGAACATGGCCCCCGACTCCTTGATCCCGCGCAGGTTGACGATCGAGATGAAGACGAGGATGCCGATGCAGAGCGCGAGCGTATGCGGCAGGAGGTCCGGAAACGCCGACACCAGCGCGCCGACGCCGGCCGAGATCCCGACCGCGACGTTGAGGACGTAATCGATCGCGAGCGCGGCGCCGGCGAGCAGGCCCGGGTACGCGCCGAGGTTCTCCTTCGCGACCGTGTACGATCCGCCGCCGTTCGGGTACGCCGAGATCGTCTGGCGATACGAGAAGAAGACGATCACGAGGATCGCGCAGATGATCGCGAGGATCGGCAGCGCGTAGCCGAGGCCGGCCGCGCCGAGCGGGATGAGCAGCGTCAGCGCCGCCTCGGGTCCGTACGCCGCCGACGACAGCGCGTCGAGCCCGAGGATCGGGATGCCCGCGCTCGGGCCGATGTGCTGGTGCTCCTCCTCGAGTGACGAGAGCCTGCGGCCGAGCAACCAGTCCAGCACCGACATCGATCGCCGGCATCCTACGCGATCGTGCATGCCGGTGCGCGCATCGCGCGGCCACTCGATGCAATATGCACAGCCGTGCTGGCTCCGCGTCCGACCAAGCTGCGCTCGCAGCGCGACGTCAATCTGTGGCGAATCCCGCTCCTGCTGTCGATCGGCGCGCTCGGCTTGTTCGGGCTGACGCTCGTCCCGGACATCCTCGACAAGTACGGCTACATCCGCATCCCATCGTGGCTGACGATGGGCTCGATCGACGACGCCCGCGCGATCCTGTCGGCGACGATGGGCGCGGTCGCCACCGTGCTCGCGCTGATCTTCTCGGTCGCGCTGCTCATGCTGTCGATGGTATCGACGCTGTTCGGGCCGCGCCTGCTGCGGCGCTTTCTCCAGGACTGGGTCACGCAGTTCACGATCGGCATGTTCATGGGCACGTTCGTGTACCTGTGCCTCGTGTTCCTCGTGACGCATCAGGACCCGCACTCGTCGTTCATCCCGCAGATCTCGCTGATCACGAGCTGGGTGCTCGTGGTCGCGAGCTTCGGGTTTCTCGTCTACTACAGCCACCGGATCGCGATGTCGATCCAGAATCCGGATCTGGTCGGCCGGATCGCCGACGATGTCTATCCGGCGGCCGCGAACGCGCTGGTGTGCGGCGAAGGCGAGGGCAGCGGTGCGCCGCCCGACGACGCGGCGATCACACGCGAGGCGGAGAGCGGCTCTACCGTGCCGTGCGCGAAGAGCGGCTACTTCCAGCACGTCGACCACCAGACGCTGGTCGTGGCGGCCGCGCGCGCGGGCGCACGCGTGATCCTGCGGTTCCGGCCCGGCCAGTTCGTGCTGCGCGGCGAGCCGATCGCCTCGGTGACGCCGCGCAACCACGGCGCGGCGCTCGAAGCCGTGATCGACCGCAGCGTCAAGATCGGACGTCACCGTACGCTCACGCAGGACAGCGAGTTCGCGATCGCGCAGATCGTGGAGATCGCGATCCGCGCGCTGTCACCGGCGGTCAACGACACGTTCACCGGTGTCGCGTGTGTCGACTGGCTGGCCGACGCGCTGCTCGTGCTCGCCGAGAAGCCGCCGCTCGAGGGCAACTGGTACGACGCCGGCGGCGAGCTCCGCGTGTGGATGCCGGCGCTGAAGCTCGAGCGCCTGATCAAGCTCGCGTTCGACCAGATCCGGCAGGCTTCGACGACCACCCCCGCCGTGCTGATCCGCCAGCTCGAGGTGATCCGCCGCATCGCGCCGCGCATGCCGGCGGCGGCGCGCGCCGCGCTCGGCGAGCAGGCCGACGCGATCCGCGAGGGCGCGACCGCCCTGGTCGCGCTCGACCGCAAGGACCTCGACGGCGCCTGGCAGAAGGCCAAGACGGCGGTCGCGATCGCCGCGGCGGCGTAGCCTAGGGCGCGTCGGAGTCGAGGAACAAGTCGTCGTTGTCGTCGGCAAAGCCGATCGTCTGCGGCGCGATGCAGCTGGCGTCGTACACGACCTCGTGTGCGGCGCCGGTGGTGGTCGCGGTCCACGGCACGCCGAACGCGGCCTGCGTGTCGTCGTGGCTCGCCGTCGCCTGCGACCACACGCTCTCGGCCCACTGCGCCATCAGCTGCGGGTCGTAGATCGTGAACGGCAGCCGCGTCTGCATCTCGCCCGCGAGGCCGGGCACGTCGAACGGCTGATCCTCGGGGCCCGACCACGCGTTCAGCACGCTCGAGCCGACCCACACGACGTTCGATGACGACGCCGGCACGTCCTGGCCCTTCGGCCACAGCCAGTGCGTCGTGCCTTCGAGCGCGACCAGGTTGCCGCCATAGCGGTAGCTGTCGGTGCCGAGGAAGTTGCCGATGCGCGCGCTACCGATCATCTCGCTGCGCGCCCACACCGGCGTGAACAGCGAGCGCTGCAACAGGCCCGCGACGTCGATCACGCCCGCGCCGAAGATCGCGCAGCCGGCACCTTCCATGCGGCGCGCGCGGAACGCGCCGTCGTAGTTGGTGTACGCGTTCGACGCGACGTACGCGTCGACGAACGACTTGATGCGCCGGCACGTCGCCTGGTTGACGACGAACGAGATCAGCGACACGTTGCCGGAACGCTCGCGCGCGGCGATGTCGGCCGTGGTCTGCGTCGGATCGCCGTCGGGCATCGCGTCCATCACGCCGGCGGTGTCGCGCAGCAGCAGGCCGGCGCCATCCGTCGCGGCTTGCCAGTCGCCGCCGCCGGTGTCGGTCTGACCGGTGAGCGGCACCGAGAAGTCGCCGCAGTCGAGCTCGACGTTGACGTGGCCGATCGAGTGCGTCATCGCGGTCGCGCCCGACTTCACGAGGCTCGGCGCCTGGATCTCGCTCGCGATCACGGTGTCGAGCAGCGAGTTCGGCGTCGACCAGTCGAGCTGCACCGGCGGCGGGATCGCGTAGATCGTCAGCTTGCCGGCGGCGCCCGGGCACTGCGGCGGTGGGAGCTGCGGCGTGGGCGGCTGCGTGGACGGCTCGCTCGGATCCGTGGTGCAGGCGGCGACGACGAGCGCGGTGGCAACGAAGGAGAGGCGCATGCGCGGCAAACAATCACGGCCACGCGGCACACGCTGCCAATAGATCGTGCCGTGGCTACCCGACTAGCCGCTGATCCGACGCTAGCCGTGCACGAGCTCGATCGCCGCGATCTCGCACGCCGTGCCGACGCGCAGCGGCGGGCCCCAGAAGCCGGTGCCTTCGCTGACGTAGAGCCACGTCGCGCCGAACCGCGCGAGCCCCGAGACGCGCGGCTCGAACAGCCGCGCCAGATAGCCGTGCGGCAGCATCTGGCCGCCGTGCGTGTGGCCGGATAGCTGGAGATCGACGCCGGCCGCGGTCGCGCGCGCGATCGAGCTCGGATGATGCGCGAGCAGCACGATCGGCAGCGCGCGATCGCAGCCGGCGACCGCGCGTGGCACGTCCTCGCCGTGGCCGTTTCCGAACCCGGCGCTCGTCGAGTCGTCGACGCCGGCGAGCTGGAACGCGCCGCGGATCGCGACGTGCTCGTTGCGCAGGTAGCGAATGCCGAGCGAGCCGAGATGGGCGATCCACGCGTCGGCGCTCCAGTAGTACTCGTGGTTGCCGGTCACGGCGTACACGCCGTCCTTCGCGTGCAGCTGGCGCAGCGGCTCGACGTGCGGCGCGAGCTCGCCCACGCCACCGTCGACGAGGTCGCCGGTGAGGACGATCAGATCGGGCGCGAGCGCGTTGACGCGCTCGACGACGCGCGCCGCGAAGTCGGCGCCGAGCGTCCAGCCGATGTGGATGTCGGTGAGCTGGACGATCGTGTAGGGTTCGGCGGAGGCGGAGAGCTTCGCGAGCGGCACGCGCACGCGGCGCACGACCGGCCCGCGCCGCGCCTGCACGAGCCCGTACGCGAGGACCGCGATCGTGGCCGCGACACCGACGAACGTGGCGTCGCGCGGCGAGACCGAGGCGACGGCGCACGTCACGTGCGTCAGCGCGGCAGCGAGCATGAGGTAGATCGCGCAGCCGAACCACATGTACGCGATCCACAGCAGCGGCTTGGCGCGCGCGCGGGGCATGCGCCGCACGACGAACATCGCGACCGGCAAGCACGGTACGAGCACCGCGATCGCGACCGTGGCGATCGCGGTCCACGGTGCGGGCCACGCCGGCGCCGCGACGAACCGCCACCAGATGTACGCGTGGATCGATACGAGCACCGCGAGCACGATCGCGAGGCGTCTCCAGATCCGGCGCACGTCGCCGGTCTAGCACATGCAGTGGATACATCGCGAATCTCGACTAGGAGCGATGATGTTCAAAGGATTTCGCGACTTCCTGTTGCGCGGCAACGTCGTCGATCTGGCGATCGCGGTCGTCGTCGGCACCGCGTTCACGCAGGTCGTGTCGGCGATCACGCGCGCGCTCGTGCTGCCGCTCGTCAACCTGTTCCTCGGCGGCGGCGTGCATGGCGGCCAGGTCACGGTGCGCGGGCAGGTCTTCGACTTCGGCGCGGTGGTCAACGCGATCATCACGTTCGTCGTGATCGCGGCGGTCGTGTACTTCGCGATCGTCGTGCCGATGCGCAAGCTGACCGGCAAGCCCGAAGCCGGGAAGCCGCCCGAGACCGAGACCTCGTTGCTCGCGCAGATCCGCGACCTGCTCGAGCACCAGCAGGCGGCGCAGCCATGAAGTAGCCTTGCGGCATGTTCTCGCAGGTCCGCGCCGGCGACGTCCCGCATCTCGAGCTGCCGCGCGCGTACAACGCCGCGGTCGATCTGCTCGATCGCCACGTCGCGGAGGGCCGCGGCGACCGCGTCGCGGTGATCGACGACGACGGGCGCTACACGTATCGCGAGCTCGCGGCGCGCGCGGATCGCGCGGCCGGCGCGCTCGCCGCGCTCGGCGTGCAGCGCGAGCAGCGCGTCGCGCTCGTGATGCTCGACAGCGTCGAGTTTCCGGCCGCGTTTCTCGGCGCGATCAAGCTCGGCGCCGTGCCGGTGCCGCTCAACACGCTGCTCGTGCCCGACGACTACGTCTACATGCTGCGCGACTCGCGCGCGCGGGCCGTGATCGCGAGCGCGCCGCTCGTCGGCAAGCTCGCACGCGCGATCGCGGCGTGCCCGGGCATCGCGGTCGCGGTCGCCGGCGAGGCCGCGCACGACGCGAGCGCCCCGTCGTGGACGAAGCTGGTCGCCGAAGCGATGCCGATCGCCCGCGCCGCCGACACCACGCCCGACGACGTCGCGTTCTGGCTGTACTCGTCGGGCTCGACCGGCAAGCCGAAGGGCGCGATGCACGTGCACGGCTCGCTGATGTGGACGGCCGCCCTCTACGCGCTGCCGATCCTCGGCATCCGCGCCGACGACGTCGTGTACTCGGCCGCGAAGCTGTTCTTCGCGTACGGCCTCGGCAACGCGCTGACGTTTCCGTTCGCGGCCGGCGCGACCGCGGTGCTGTGCGCCGAGCGGCCGACGCCGGCGACGGTCCTGCGCGTGATGGCGGCACATCGTCCGACGATCTTCGGCGGCGTGCCGACGCTGTTCGCCCAGCTGCTCGCCGACGCGGCCTGGACGCGCGATGCGCTGCCCGCGTTGCGCGTGTCGACGTCGGCGGGCGAGGCGCTGCCCAAGCACATCAGCGAGCGCTGGAAGGAACGCACCGGCACCGAGATTCTCGACGGCATCGGCTCGACCGAGATGCTGCACATCTTTCTGAGCAACCGGCCGGGCGACATCACGTACGGCACGACCGGGCGGCCGGTTCCCGGCTACGAGCTCGAGCTCCGCGGCGATGGCGGCGAGGTGCTGCCGGCCGGCAGCGAAGGCGCGCTGTGGGTGCGCGGGCCGTCGACCGCGATCGGCTACTGGGCCGACCGCGCGCGCAGCGTCGAGACGTTTCACGGGCCGTGGACGCGCACGGGCGATCGCTACGCGCACAACCGCGACGGCACGTGGACGTACTGCGGCCGCTCCGACGACATGCTCAAGGTCGGCGGCATCTGGGTGTCGCCGTTCGAGGTCGAGAGCGCGCTCGCGTCGCACCCGGCGGTGCTCGAGTGCGCGGTGGTCGGCCGCGACGATCACGACGGCCTGACCAAGCCGAAGGCGTTCGTCGTGCTGCGCGGCGCGGCGAGCGGCGACGAGCTGATCGCGTTCGTCGCCGCGAAGCTCGCGCCGTACAAGCGTCCGCGGTGGGTCGAGATGGTGAGCGAGCTGCCGAAGACCGCGACCGGGAAGATCCAGCGGTTCAAGCTGCGATGACGCCGCGATGACGATCGAGCGCGTCTGGGTCGGGCCGCCGCGCACGGACAGGCCCGAGCTCGTGTTCCTGCACGAAGGCCTCGGCTCGATCACGCTGTGGCGCGACACGCCGGAGGCGATCGCGCGCGCGACCGGCTGCGCGGCGCTCGTGTACGCGCGCCGCGGCTACGGCCGGTCGTCGCCGGTCGAGCTGCCGCGTCCGCTGACCTACATGCACGACGAAGCGAGCGTGCTGCGGGAGCTGCTCGCCGAGGAGGGCGTGCGCGCGCCGATCGTGATCGGCCATAGCGACGGCGCGTCGATCGCGATCATCGCCGCGGGTGGTGGGCTCGCGGTCACCGCGCTCGTGTTGATCGCGCCGCACGTGTTCGTCGAGGACATCTCCGTGCGCTCGATCGCGCTCGCGGCCGAGGCCTATCGCTCGACGGATCTGCGCGAGCGGCTCGCGAAGCACCACGCCGACGTCGACAACGCGTTCTGGGGCTGGAACCGCGTGTGGCTCGATCCCGCGTTTCGCGCGTGGAACCTCGAGCAGTTCTTGCCGCACATCGTCGTCCCGATGCTGGTCGTGCAAGGCTCGGCCGACGAGTACGGCACGATCGCACAGGTCGACGCGATCACGGCGCAGGCGCGCGGGCCGGTCGCGACGCTCGTGGTGCCCGGTGCCGGGCATTCGCCGCAGCGCACGCACCCCGCCGAGGTGCACGCTCGGATCGCCGAGTTCGTTCGTGAGGCGATCCGCCGGCGCGATCGATGATAGCGTTGCAGGTGATGCTCCGGTACGCGGCCGTGACGGTCATCGTGCTGCTCGCGGGCTGCAACCAGGTGTTCGGCCTCGACGACACCAAGCTCTCGGGCTTGCATTGCCAGGGCTCGGGTACGACGGATCCACACGACGAGGACGGCGACGGCGTGATCGACGCCTGCGACAACTGCCCCGCGATCGCGAACCCCGACCAGACCGATTCCGACAGCGACGGCGTCGGGGACGCCTGCGATCCGCGAACCGGCCAGCCGGGCGATTGCCTCGTGCTGTTCGAATCGTTCGCGAAGACCGACGAGAGCGTGTTCGACGGCGACTGGCTGAAGATCGATAATCTCAACAACGGCGCCGGCACGAGCAGCTACGTGTTCGGCAACGACGAGCTGCAGATCACGCTCATGCCGGACACGGCGCAGCGTGCGGAAACGACGTTCTATTACAACACCCAGCCCGACATGATCGATCCGTACAGCGTCGAGGCGCACGGTCATGTCGCGCTCGCGGCGCAGGACGAAGACCTCGAGATCTCGGTCGGCGATAACATCACGGCAGGCCAGATCCTGTGCGGACTGCCGCTCGAAACGCCGGCGCAGGTCGATTTCTACGATAGCGACGGCCCGCAGTTTCTCGGCGACCAGAACCTCGCGAACGATTCTGTGGGCGACGAGTTCACGCTACAGCTCTTGCACCGCGCGCCGATGGAAGATCTTCCGAACGACCCGCTGGTGTGCATCGTCGCGTACGGCGGCGCGATCGGCACCATCGCCGCGACTCCGCAAGGCGGCCGGACGATGCCGACCGAGGACGGGTTCGATTTCGGGAAGGCAAACTTCAGTGCGCCTGTATCGGTCACGATCACGTCGATCGTCTTGTACGACGTGCAGCTGGGCGGCTGCCAGCCCGCGATCATTCGGTGATGCGGCGGGACGTGATCGACGACATCGCGGAACGACGTGCCTGCGTCGTGCAGGCAAGCTGCTGGCGGGCATCGGTTCGCATGTGCCGGTGCGG
>Ga0335083_10006910_pt1 | contig 14069 bp, 10 predicted proteins | sample Lox_Sample_42_FD_206716 | JGI IMG/M metagenome (GOLD analysis project Ga0335083, IMG submission 206716) | Soil microbial communities from Loxahatchee National Wildlife Refuge, Florida, United States - Lox_Sample_4.2 | ecosystem: Environmental > Terrestrial > Soil > Wetlands | place: USA...
GTCCTTGTCGTAGACCGAGACGGGATTCACAGATATGGGCGGATCCCAGAGAATTCCATCCGGCGAGCGACTGACCAGAACCTGCTCGGTGAGCGGGTTATTCTGCGCGTCCACCTGCACGATGGCAATGGAGGCGACCAGCCACTCGCCATGCGCCGCGTCATAAGCAACGGAGGGATCACTGACCGCCAGCGAGGTGCCTCCTTGAAATGTGGTGATTCCCGGCAGCAATCCGTTCGTCCAAGTGGAGCCGCCATCCGTGGAGGTCGCGAACCCAATGGCCGTCGCCCCGCCGGTGAAACAGCGGCTCACCTGAAAGGCGCTGACCAGGGTGGAACCGTAGGCGAATGTATCGGGCTCTACCGCCGTGCCATTCTGACAGCTTCCGCCATTGAGGGCGCCAGTGCTGAGCCGAATCAAGCCAAACGCGGGAATCGTCACGGTGACGCTCGAAGCAGCCGACTTGCTCGGGTCCGCGACCGAAGTTGCGGTCACCATTGCGGACGTGTTGCTCACCAGGCCGGGCGGGGGGTCATACTCGGCGGACGAGCTGGTCACCTTGCCCAGAGCCCCCGGTCCGGTCAGCGACCAGGTTACGCCTCTGCTGGAAAGGTCATTCACCACCATGGCGGTGATCGGCAGCGGCTGGCCAGAGGCGATCGTCTGGGATGATCCACTACTCAAGGTCACTGAAATCTGCGGCGGTGCCTGCATGCCGGAACCGCAAGCCGCAATGGTCGCGGCAATCCAGCCCGCGGTTGCAGATAGAATCATCCTGCAAAGGCGTTGGGAGGTCTTCATCGTGCCCCCTTTCGCCCTGGAAAAGGAAACGGAGCGACCCTTTAATCCGAAGTGACTTGCGAACCCCGGTCAGTGAAAGGCAATCGTCCTCCCTCCCCAGTGCGCAACAAACCAGTGGCGGGATGCTACCACAAGGTACTATGACGAGCGAAAAATATGAGTCGCCCAAGGGCGGCCCGGACGGGCGAGAGCCACGGTGCTCGGTTAGGACGGAAGCGGCCAAGTGGCGGCGGATCCGGGCAACTGAGGCACCCGAGTTCACCTACGGAGTTTTCAATTCCAGCTTCAACTGATCGGAGAATCGTTCGCGGAAGCGGCTGCGGAAAGATTGAAGCGGATGACGCCGGACTGGTCGGTAAAGAAGTAGCGTGTGCCCGTCTGGCTCCAGGTAAGCGGGTTGGCCTGGACCGCATAGGCCGGTACCACGTTGCTCACCGCGGCCGACGAGGTGTAGACGAACACGTAGCCGCTCTTCACGCCCGCGGCCAAAGTATTGTCCAGCAGGTCGGCCGAAGCGGGGCCGGCGCCGCCGCTGGTGCCCAGATTGCTGAGCGCGGCCGGAAATCCGATTCCGTAGATGGAACTGTAGGTGACGCACGCCGCGGTGATGGTGCGCAAGGAGCCGACTGCCGAAGCCTCATTCGCGGCCATCCGCGAACGGAGCAGATTGGGAATGGAGATGGCGGAGATGATCAGGATGATGGCCACCACAATCAGCAACTCGATCAGGGAGAAGCCCCGCCGGCGCTCCTGCGCCGCGGCCACTGCCCCTGTTGTGAATGGTTGCGCTGTTGCTTCCGTTGTCTGGCTTTCGCCCCTGGCCATGGTGACGCGCATGTTAGGCGACCGTTCCGGCGGCGTCAATGCCGCCCGGGGGTTTGCTGGCTGGACGGGAAAACTGTTACACCCCCTGCCCGACGCTCATTTCGCACGGCCCGAAAAGTGAAGTGAGGATAACTTCCGCATTGCCCGCAATAGGCCCGCAAAGCCAGGGGGGCACAGGTTGACGCGCACAGATTCCGATCCGCAATCTCCATGCGGAGTCGCCGGCAGGAGGCTCAGTTCAGCGCGGACTGGGTGGCCTTCACAAGCGTGGCGCCCGTTTTAGTCACGTAGTAGATGCTCGCGGCCTCGGTCTGGCTGCTGTCGTTGTCCACGATAATCCCGCTGGCGCCACCGGCAGCCGCGAGGGCAATGCTGTTGGCATTGACGGCCGGAAAGCCGTTGGTGATGTCCAGGCTCATCACGCATCCCCCAGCTCCGCCGTTTGTCGTGGCGATACAGTTGGCGGTGACCCCGGCGAAGAGAAAGTCTTTTCCAAGCAGGGCGTTGTAAAACTCGGTCACCGGAACGGAGTCTGCCATTCCCGTTGCCAAGGCCGTGGAGGTAACGTTTGCGGGATTCAGCAGGCTGCCCGTAAATCCAATTCCATAGAGCGTGGGGAGTGTTCCGGTGCCCGTTCCCGCCAGGTACACCATCGGCGTGCCGGATCCAGAAAACCACGCGTAGTTGAATGCGATTCCGTATGGCCCGGTGTAAAGGTTGCTGGCCGCGCCCACCGGCACGGAGATGGAACTGGCCAGATTCGCCGGGGCCTGCACCAGCAGGGCATTTGTCCCGTCGGAATTGAAGGTGGCATACACCATTTGATTGGTGACGTCGAGGGTCACCGGATTGACAGACGTTGTGCCGTTTGCCAGTACGGGCCCGTAAACAACCGGAGGGGCCGGTCCGCCGGTGTCGGTCACGTAGTCAATTCGCCCGTTGCTGTCCGTAAAAAAGACCTGATTCGAGACCGGGTCGAAGATTGGGGACGACGGAATCGCATCGATGGCCACGCTCCAGGCAATGGACGGCGCCGGCCCCGAGCTGAATACGTTCACGATTTTGTAGAGATAGCCGGAACCACCACTCGCGCTGCTATAGGTGGTGGCATAGGCCACGTCACTCGAATCGTTGTAGGTGTAAACGATGTAAGGCGCATTCGTGGAGCTCTGGTTGGTCATCCCGCCATCCGGCGAAAGCAGGACGGCCTGGTCCACGGCATTGTTCCCGGCGCCCGGGGTGGCTGCCGCGGTCGCGCCGGTTCCGTTGCTTCCGGTGGTCCCGATGGTCAAAACGTGGAAGTACGAGCTGCCCGAGGAGAGGTTTTCGATATAGGCAACCTGGCTCCCATTCTGCGACACGGTGACCGCGTTCGGCACTTGCCCGGTCCCGGAGGCATACGCAAACACGACGCTGGGCCCGGCCGTGCCACAGAGCGGCGCCGGATTCGACGGGCCCTGCGAGCTGTAGAGGTTATTCCATCCCACGATGTTGGCCTGGCCGCCCGCGGCGGGATCCGCGGGGATTCCCATGACCACGAAATCACTCGCGCAGTTGGGGGCCGCGGTTACGTCAAACACATATTTTGCGGGATAGCTCTGGCCACCGCCGGGAGCAACGTTTAGCGTGAGGGTTCCATTGCCGGTGAGTTGCGCTCCATATCCGGCGTTGGTGTGATCATAAAACGAATAGTTGTCCGGGCTGTTCCCCCAGATATTGACCTCCACACCGGGGCCGGTAAAGAGCAGCCCATCCACGTCCAGCGGGGGATTCGTCATGAAGTAGAGCAGATTGTCGTAGATGAAGGCGCCCATGGGACTGGTGGTTACGCCCGGCCCACCGGGGAGAAGGGGAAAGGTGCCCTGGTCGCTACCCGTGGTAACCGTGACCGATCCGGCGGTGGCGAGAAATTGTCCGTTACCCTGGTCCGCGGTATTCAGGCTTCCGAAAGCAGACTGGGGCGGGAGCGAGAAAGTGAAGTCGAAGATCGGTCCAAAAGTCGCCGCTCCCAGCGGAACACTCCAGTCCCTGCTGCTGCCCGATCCTTTCTTGACCCGTCCCCGGCGGTATCTGGTCCACCAATCCGCCTGGTGCCGCAGGAGCCAAGCCTCGCTCCAGCCGGGCTGCTTCTGGTTCCTGGCCATTAGAGATGCTTCCCGGGAATCCGGATAGAGCGCATGGTGGTGGGTCCAATTGGAAACCACAGAAAGGCGCGGCGCGCGCTCACCCAGCAGCACTTGCGCAGTCAGCCCCAGCGCGAGGGCAGCCACCATGGCCCTGCCAAGGCCGAAACGAGCCGGTGACCCGGAAATCGCACTCAAAAATCTCAAAATCGCTCCCTCACTTGTTGATTCGGAATTGCCTTCGTTAAGACCGCAGCCTTCTCATGGCGGAAGTCCCCTCGATGTGAGCTCCGCCCTGAATGATGAATGCCTGATTTTTGCACGATTGCCGGAGGGGGTAAGCGCGAGTTCAAGGACTGTCGCGCAGGAGTTAATGCAAACTCGTTCAGCCCGCCGGTGAGGTGGAACGCACCGGCGATGAAGTAATAAGACCCGGCCTGCGGGTGGCTGCGAATCGCCCGCCGGCCATAAGGGCGCCGCGCCGCCGCCCGCCCTCCATGGCTTGTTGACTTAAAACTTTCAGCCGCGAACTTTCAACTTTCGACGACGCGGACGCTGTGTCACAGTCGAGCCATGACCGCGCCTCTGGTGGCCTTTGCCTTCGTGCTCGGCCTGGTGGTGGGCAGCTTTCTGAACGTGTGCATCCTGCGGATTCCTGCGGGCGAATCGGTGGTGCGCCCGGCCTCGCACTGCCCGCAATGCTCCCGCAGCATCGCTCCCTACGACAACATCCCGGTACTCAGTTGGCTATGGCTGCGCGGCCGCTGCCGGAATTGCAAAACGTCCATTTCCCTGCTCTACCCCGCCGTGGAATTGCTCACCGGCGTGTTGTTTGCGGCCTGCGCGCTCGCGTTTGGACCAACGCCGGCAGCTTTGAAGTGGGCCATGTTTTGCGCCCTGCTGGTGGTTCTGGCCATCACCGACCTGCGCGAGCGCATCCTGCCGGACAAAGTGAATCTCACCGGAGCGGTCCTGGGCCTGGGCTGGAGCGTGGCGCTGCCGCTCGACGACGGCACGGCCCACTGGCTCTCCAGTCTACTGTTTTCGTTCCCGCCGCCAGGGCGGGCACTTTCGGTGGTGGACGCGCTGCTGGGGGCCGCAGCCGGCGCCGGCATCCTGTGGCTGTTTGCCGAAGGCTACTTCCGCCTGCGGGGACGCGAAGGCATGGGACTGGGCGACGTGAAAATGATGGCCATGGCCGGCACCTTCCTGGGAGCACGGGCGGCGGTGCTCACCATCATGGCCGGAGCGCTGCTGGGCAGTGTGCTGGGCGCGGCTTTCATGCTGTTTCGCCGCACCGGCAGTGAATACGAACTTCCATTCGGCACTTTTCTGGCGGGCGCAGCCCTGCTGGCCGTGTTCTACGGGCCTCCGGTGCTCGCCTGGTATTTCGGCAGGCTGCAATGATCTTGCCGGGACGCGCCCTGTTGCAGGTTTTCCTATCGCCGAGCGGCGGCCCGCCCTTTTGGATGAATGCCAATTTCTTCTTCGGGCTGGCGGTGTTCTTCGGCCTGATGCTCCTGCTGCGGTTCGTGTTCCGGAACCTGCGCGGCCGCGGACCCTCGGAAGAAAACCTGGATCAACCGCTGCCGCGGCCGGCTGCCGCGGGCGAATCCGCGTTTGCCGCGGCCTCCGTGCAGGCGGTGATCCGCCGGCTGCGCGAACAGGAGCGCGAACTGGACCGGTTACATCGCGAACTGAAGGCGCGGGCCTCGGAAACGGAGCGCTTGTCGGAAGCCGTGACCCGGCAGATGCCCACCGGGCTGCTGCTGGTGAATGCGCATGGGCTGATCAACATCTGCAATCCGGCCGCGGAGCAGACCCTGGGCCTGGGCGCGTTGCAGTACCGCCGGTATTCGGAAGTGCTGGGGCCGGAATCCACGCTCACCCGGCTGCTGGAAGCGTGCCTGCGCGAGGGCCGTACCTACCAGCGCGAGGAAATTGAGCACCGCACGGCCTCCGGCACGGTGCGGCATCTGGGCCTGACCATCTCTCCGGTCACCCGGGAGGAAAACAAGGTGGCCGGGGCGCTCTGCCTGCTGAGCGATCTCTCCGAGCTGACCGCGCTTCAGCGCACCCTGCGGCTGAAGGAAAGCCTGGCGGCCCTGGGAGAAATGTCCGCGGGCATCGCCCACGAATTCAAAAACGCGCTGGCCACCATCTCCGCCCATGCCCAGCTGATCCAGCAGGAAGAGCCATCGCGCGAAGTGGCGGAAAACGCGGCGAAAATTTTGCAGGAGGCGCGCACGCTGACCCACGTGGTGACGGAATTCATGCGCTTCGCGCGGCCGCTGGAAGCGGCGAGCGGCACGGCAGCACTCGAGCCGCTGGTGGAGCGCGTGATCGCCGAAGCGCGGGAAAGCCATCCGCGCGTGGAGTTCCGCTCCGAGGGAAACTTTCCCGCCATTCCCGGCGACGAGAGCCTGCTGCGCCAGGCGCTGCTCAATCTGGTGCGGAATGCCGCCGAAGCGGTCTCCCAATTCCGCCGGGAGGGGGCGCTGGCCGGCCACGTGGTGCTGCGCGGCGAGTTGCTGGAGGCGGCGGGGCGCCCGGCGCTGCGCATCGTGGTGGCGGACGACGGCCCGGGTATCGCCCCCAACGACCTGGAGAAGCTGTTCCTTCCCTTCTACACCACGAAGCCGGACGGGACAGGACTGGGCCTGGCCGTGGTGCAGAAGATCGCGGTCCAGCATGGCGGCAGCGCCGAGGCCCAGAACCTTCCCGAAGGCGGCGCGGCATTTATGCTTACGCTACCCGCCGGAGCCCCCGAGGCCCAGGCAGTTGCTTGAACCGCTTCCGGCATCTAAACTATCGGCAGGTGTTACCCCGGCGAACACTGCGAAGGCGGTGGCTATGTTGAGAAATCCTTTGGGTGTGATTTTGTCCACAGCGATCTGCGCGACTGTGCTGGCGGTGCCGGCCGCGGCGCAGACCGGTGATAACGTGGCGCCGCAGCAGGAGGTTTCCCTGGCCGACGCCGCGCGCCGCGCCCGCGAGCAGAAGAAAGAAGCTCCGCCGGCCAAGCAGGTGTGGACCAACGAGAATATTCCCCAGGTTCCAAAGGAAGAGCCCGCGGCCGAGAAGGCCGCCGGGGAGGAAGGCAATGCCGCGGCCGAGGGTGACCAGTCCAAGGCCGCCAAGCCCGGCAAGGAAGAAGAAGACGCCAAAAAGGCCGCGGAGCTGGAAGCCCAGTGGCGGCAGAAGTTCACCGACGCGCGCAAGAAGCTGGCCGATGACGAGAAGGAATTGGACATCATGCAGCGCGAATTCGGGGTGAAACAGCAGCAGTACTTCTCCGACCCCAACCTGGCGGTGCGCGACCAATACCAGCGCGACTCCGGACCGGGCGGCGGGGGCGAAGTGAACAACCTGGCGATCAAGATCGAGGAAAAGAAGAAACAGATCGAGGCAGACCGCCAGGCGATTTCCGATCTCGAGGATGGCCTGCGCAAGGCCGGACTGCCTCCCGGCTGGTCGCGGACTCCCTGAGTCCAGGCGGTTGCCGGGTCCCCGGCGCCGCGCGTCACCGCCCGTTTGCTCTTCGCGGCGCGTTGCCGTTTCTTCCCACCGCTGCCGCTGGGCGCCCGGTTATACTGCGAGTCGGCGCGCCCTGAATCTGCCGGTAGCGCCCTTGCGTGCCGCGAATGGAACCTCTCCTTCTGGTGGAAGACAAAGCGGAGTTGCGCGCCGCGCTGCGCAAAGCGCTGGAACGCGCCCGGTGGAGAGTCGAGGAAGCTCCCGACGCTCCCGCGGCCATCGAGAAAATCCGCGCGGTCCGCTACCTGGTGGTGCTCACCGACCTGAAACTTCCCGGCGGCTCCGGCCTGGACGTGCTCCGCGCGGTGAAAGAAGCGGACCAGGACATCCCGGTGATCCTGATGACCGCGTATGGCTCGGTGGAAGAAGCGGTCACGGCGATGAAAGAGGGGGCATTCGATTTCATCCAGAAGCCGGTGGATCTGGATTACCTGAAACTGCTGGTGGAGCGCGCCGCGCGCCAGCAGGACCTGTTGCGCGAAAACCTGGTGCTGCGGCAGGAGTACGCCGCGCAGTATGGCTTTCCGCGCATCGTGGGGGAGCACGCCTCGATCCAGGCCGCGGGCCAGCAGGTGCAGCGCGTGGCCCCCACGGACTCAACGGTGCTGCTGCTGGGGGAAAGCGGCACCGGCAAAGAACTCTTCGCCCGGGCCATCCATCACCTTTCGCGGCGGCGCGAGCATCCGTTTGTGGCGTTGAACTGCGCGGCCATTCCGGAAGGCCTGGTGGAGAACGAATTATTTGGCCACGAGAAGGGGGCATACACCGGCGCGGGCGCGCGCAAAATCGGCAAGATGGAAATGGCCAACCGCGGCACGCTGTTTCTGGACGAGATCGGCGAGCTGCCGCTGATGACCCAGGCGAAGCTGCTGCGGGTGCTGGAAGAGCGCCAGTTCGAGCGCATAGGAGGCACGCAGGCGGTGGAGGTGGACGCGCGGCTGCTCTTCGCCACCAACCGCAACCTGGAAGAAGCGGTGGCCGCAAAAACCTTCCGCGACGACTTGTATTTCCGCATCGCCGCAGTCCCGCTGACCATTCCCCCGCTGCGCGAGCGCGGAAACGACGTGCTGCTGCTGGCCGCGCATTTTTTGGAGCGCTTCGCGCGCGAACTGGCCAAACCGGAACTGCGCCTGGACGACACGGCGCGAGAGGCGCTGCTGGCCTATCACTGGCCGGGGAATATCCGCGAATTGCAGAACTCGATCGAGCGCGCGGTGATTCTGGCCAGTGGCCCGGCGATTACCGCGCAGGACCTGCGCATCCCCGCGGCGCGTCCCGCGGCCGGAGAGGTCCCCGCCGGCTCGCTGCCCGCGGATTTTTCCTGGGAAGGAACGCTGGGAGAGGTGGTTTCCCGGGCCACCACCCACGTGGAGCGCGCGAAAATCGAAGCGGTGCTGCGCGGCTGCAAATGGAACAAGACGCGCGCGGCGGAGCAACTGGGCGTCTCCTACAAAACCCTGCTCAACAAAATCCGCGACCTGGGCCTGGAATCCTGACCCCCGCCTGCCGCCGTGGGGCGTGCCGTCGCAGGGGCGCTGCTTGCTGCGCCCTCTGTCTTTCCGCCTCTTCAACGCCGTCTGGGCGGTTCTTGCCGCGCCCATCCTCTCTACAACTGTCCCCCCGGCCTGCTCCCGGTATGCAGCGCCACCGCGCCACCGGTCCACAATTCGTACCCGGATTCCGCGAATCCCGCCCCGCGCATCATCTCCACCAGGGATTCCGGCGAAGGAAACTTCTCGACCGATGCCGGCAGATAAGAATACGCTCCGCTGCTGCCCGAAATGGCCCGCCCGATCCACGGCAGGATTCGCCGGAAGTAGAAGCGGTAGAGCCGGCCAAACAGTTTCCCGCGCGGCTCCGCAAACTCCAGAATCGCCAGCGTACCGCGCGGACGCAGCAGGCGGAAAAACTCGCGGAGTCCCGCCTGGTAGTTGGCCAGATTCCGGAAGCCAAATGCCACGGTGACCAGGTCAAAGCTCGCGTCCGGCAAAGGCAGGCGCAGCGCGTCTGCCTCGAAGAAGCGGAGGCCGCGGGTTCCGCCGGCCGCGGCCCCGCCGGCGGCACGCCACTTCTGCGCGGCCCGCACCAGCATGGGATGCGCGAAATCGCTGGCACAAATCTCCGCGCCCGGGCTGCAGGAGTGTGTCGCCTGCCGTTTCAGCGCCAGCGCCAGATCGCCCGTGCCGCAGCATACGTCCAGCACCCGCGCATGGGGCAGTCGAAGAATTCGGTCCAGCGCGCGTGCCGCGCGCCTTCTCCAGAGCCGGTCCAGGTTAGCGGAAAGCAGGTGGTTCAGCAGGTCGTAGCGCGCGGCGATGTCGCTGAACATTCCGCGGATGGCGCGCGCGGCTTCCTGCTCGTTCTCTGCGCCCGGCGGGCGAGTGCCGCGGAGTGGTGCGCGTGGATCGGTGCCCATGTGGAGCGATTATCGAGAATCACCCAGGCCGGAAAGCACCGCCGCCAGCGCCCTGGCCGGCGCGTTTTCGGCCGCGCGCACCTGGCCGATTTCGTGCGGCAGGATGAAGCGCAGCCGGCCGGCGCGCACCTTCTTGTCTCCGCGCATGGCGGCGAGCCAGCGGGCGGGGGGGATGCGCGGCAGGGGCGGGAGCGGGCCCGCTTCCCGGACCAGCGCTTCGATGCGCCGGGCTTCCTCTTCGCCCAGCCAGCCGATGGATTCCGCCAGCCGGGCCGCGGCGATCAGTCCCCAGCCCACCGCTTCTCCGTGCAGAAAGCGGCGATAACCGGTGAGAGATTCCAGGGCGTGGCCAAAGGTGTGCCCCAGATTCAAGGCCTCCCGCGGGCCGGCATCGCGCTCGTCGCGGCTGACGATTTGCGCCTTCAAGCCGATACAGCGTGGAATCACCCAATCGAGCGCGGAGCGCTCCCGCTCGCGCAATGCGGCCATGCGATGCTCGAGGTAGTCGAACAGGTGCCGGTCGCCCAGCACCGCGTATTTGATCACCTCAAAAATTCCGGAGCGAAATTCCCGTTCGGGCAGGGTGGAGAGCAGTGCCGGGTCCGTGATGACCAGCGCCGGCTGGTGGAACGCGCCCACGAGGTTCTTCCCTTCCGGCAGGTTCACCCCGGTTTTTCCGCCGATGGCGGAATCCACCTGAGCCATGAGCGTGGTGGGAACGTGCAGCACGCGGATGCCGCGGAGGTAGGTGGCGGCAGCAAAGCCGGCAACGTCTCCCACCGTGCCACCACCCACGGCCACCAGCAATCCGGCGCGCTCCAGCCGCGCGCGCGCCAGCGCGCGGCACAGCCGCTCGTAGCTGGCCAGCGTTTTGGCCGTCTCTCCATCGGGAAGGAGCGCCAGCGAGGGTTTGCCGACTGCCCTGCCCGCGCGCGCGAAACCGCGTTGGACGGCGCGGCCGCAGTGCTTCCACACCCGCGGCGAAGAGACCAGGCACACGCCGGTAAAATGGCCCAGCGCCGCAGTCAGTTGCGCCGCGCCGCGCAATGCCCCGTGCCCGTATTCCACCAGGTATGGGCCGGAGGGAGTTTCCACAGGAATGGAAGCCATGGCGAGGCAAAACTGTACCACGACTCGCTCAGCCCCTCTCAGCCGCGCGCGTGCGGTCCCCGCGGTGGCGCTGCTTGTCGCAGATCCTGGCGCAGGAAGGGCTGCGCGCTCGGTCCGCGCCCGCTCACTGGAAGGAATGCCGCCTCTGCGTGCTACCATGCGCTGTTGCGGTCGGCGCCCGGCGATCCATGTCTGCCTCTGAAACCATCAAGACGGATTACGTGGTGGTGGGGTCGGGTGTAGCCGGCCTGCGCATCGCCATCGAGCTGGGCGCGGCGGGCGCGCGGGTGCTGGTGCTGGCCAAATCCGGGCTGACCGATTCCGCCACGGAATGGGCCCAGGGCGGAATTGCCGCCGCGCTCTCCGACGAAGATGAAGTGAGCCTGCACGTGGAGGACACGCTGCGCGCCGGCGACGGCCTGTGCGATGCGGACGCCGTGCATACGCTGGTGGAGGAAGGTCCGCACTTCATCGGCGAGCTGATTGCATGGGGCACGGAATTCGACCGCGCCGGCTCCAAGCTGGCCTTTACCCGCGAAGCGGCGCATAGCCGCTCGCGCGTGCTGCACGCCCACGGAGACTCGACCGGCAAGGAAATCGCCCGCGCGTTGCTGGCCCGCGCCGGCGCCATTCCCGGAATCCTCTTCCGCTCCCAGGCGGTGACCGCCGAACTGCTGGCGGAGGAAGGGCGGGTCTCCGGTCTGCGCTTTCTGGATGAAGCCTCGGGGGTGCTGCACACTGTCCATAGCCGCGCGGTGGCCCTGGCGACCGGGGGCTTGGGCCAGGTGTTCGCGGAGACCACCAATCCGGCTGTAGCCACCGGAGACGGCATGGCCATCGCCTACCAGGCCGGCGCGGTGCTGCGCGACCTGGAATTCGTGCAGTTCCATCCCACGGCGCTGGCCATCAAGGGCGCGCCGCGCTTTCTGCTCTCCGAGGCGCTGCGCGGGGAGGGCGCCATCCTGCGCAATGCGGACCTGGAACGCTTCATGAAAAAACACCACGAGGCGGGAGAGCTGGCGCCGCGCGACATCGTGTCGCGCGCCATCGTGGCGGAGATGCATCGGACGCGCACGGACTTCGTGTACCTGGACCTGACGCATCTGAAGAGCGACTACGTCCGCAACCGCTTCCCGCGCATTTATTCCACCTGCCAGAGCTATGGCGTGGACATTACCAGCGACCTGGTGCCGGTGCGTCCCGCGGCGCACTACGCGATGGGAGGAGTGCGCACCGACCAGCATGGCCGCGCGTCCCTTCCCGGTCTCTATGTGGCGGGGGAAACCGCGTCCACCGGGGTGCACGGCGCAAACCGGCTGGCCAGCAACTCGCTGCTGGAGGGCCTGGTGTTCGGCGCGCGGGCGGGAAAGGCCATGCTCGCCGACTGCGGGTTCGAGAAAAAGCGCTCCGCCGCCTGGCCGGAGAAGGCGCGCAGCGGCGCGCAGAACGCCGGCGCCTCTCCCGCGTGCGTGCAGGCGGCCCCGGAAATGAATTCAGCGCCGGCGCAGAAGCTGCGCGCGCTGCTGTGGAAGGATGCGGGAATCATCCGCAGCGGGCGCGAGTTGCACGAAGCGCAGGAGGCGCTGGGCGGGATGGAGCCCGCGCGGCCGGAGCGCGTCACTCGCGGCACGCTGGAACTGCACAACGTGTGGCTGCTGGGCAGCCTGATTGTGCGCTGCGCGCTGGCCCGGGAAGAAAGCCGCGGCGGCCACTACCGCACGGACTTCCCGTTCCGCGACGACGAAAAGTACGGGAAGCATTCCCTGATCTCCCACGGCGAACCCGTCTCCTTCGGCTGACCAACCGCCGGCTGCCAACCGTTCCATCGCTGGAGCGCTTTACGCTCTCACTGGCCTTTGTTAGGCTCGATTCGATGTCCGCTCCGCACGCAGCGCGCACAAAAAGCGAGCGAATCACCAGCCGCGAGAATCCCTGGCTGAAGCGATTCCGCGCCGCGCTGCACGGCCGCGGGGACCGCGCGGATCCGGCGCTGCCCTCGCTCGGCCTGGAAGGACCGCATCTGGTGGAAGAAGCCCTGCGCGCGGGCCTGCGCCTGGAGGCGATTCTCCTGGCCGATTCCGCCGAACGCCACCTCACCGCATTGCGGAAACTGCTGCCCACCGGCCTGCGCTTACTGCGCACCACCGACCGCCTCTTCGATTCCGTGGCGGCAACTGAAGCGCCCCAGGGCATCGCCGCGCTGGCTGCCCCGCCGGAATGGACGCTGGACCACCTGCTTCGCGCCGATCCCCTGGTGGTGGTAATCGCCGGGGTGCAGGATCCCGGCAACGTGGGCACCATCGTTCGCGGTGCGGAAGCATTCGGAGCCACGGGCGTGGTGGCCTGCCGGGGCACGGCGCACCCGCTGGCGCCAAAATCGTTGCGCGCTTCGGCTGGATCGGCGTTGCGCCTGCCGCTCCTAGCGGGCGTGCCGCCGGATCGCGTGCTTTCCGATTTGCGCGCCCGTGGCCTGCGCCAATGCGCCGCTTCCCTTTCCGGCGGTTGCGCGCCGGACCAGGCCGGGTTGGACGGTCCCACCGCTCTCTGGATCGGCGGCGAGGGCGCGGGATTGCCTCCCGAAATCGAAAACGCCGCGGACGTGCGGGTGCGCATCGCCATCTCTTCGGCTGTGGAATCGCTCAACGCAGCCATGGCCGCCACGGTCTTGCTCTACGAAGCCGCGCGGCAGCGCCAATCGAGTGGAGCAGGCGTTCAACCTGTCCACGCGCAGGGTGTTTCGGCGCCCACCCCTCGCGCGCGCCCGGCTTCCCGCGGGCCTCTGTGATGAACCTCTTCCGCCAGTTCGAGCCCGAAGATCCATCGCCGGGGCCCGAAGGGCCGCCCGCCGCTTCCGCTCCACTGGCCGAGCGCATGCGCCCGCGCACGCTCGATGAATTCGTAGGCCAGGAGCAACTGCTCGGCCCCGGGGCGCCGCTGCGGGTGCTGATTGAAAGCGACCGCGTTCCCTCGATGATTCTGTGGGGCCCTCCAGGATGCGGCAAGACCACCCTGGCGCGGCTGATCGCCCGGCTGACCCGCGCCTCGTTTCTTCCGTTCAGCGCAGTGCTCTCCGGCATCAAGGAAATTCGCGAGGTGATGACGGCCGCGGAGCGCGCGCACCGCACGGGATTGCGCACCATCGTGTTCATTGACGAGGTGCATCGCTTCAACAAGGCGCAGCAGGACGCGTTTTTGCCCTTTGTGGAGTCCGGCAGCATCACGCTGATCGGGGCGACCACGGAGAATCCTTCGTTTGA
>Ga0335083_10006912_pt1 | contig 14066 bp, 9 predicted proteins | sample Lox_Sample_42_FD_206716 | JGI IMG/M metagenome (GOLD analysis project Ga0335083, IMG submission 206716) | Soil microbial communities from Loxahatchee National Wildlife Refuge, Florida, United States - Lox_Sample_4.2 | ecosystem: Environmental > Terrestrial > Soil > Wetlands | place: USA: Florida...
GTGGAAGAGATAGCCGCCAGCACCGGCGCCAGCCGCGTGATGCTGGCCTGCGCCGCTTCCAGCGGCTTTGCGCCTTCCGACGTGCGGCGGAAGATATCCTCCACGACCACGATCGCGTCATCCACCACCAGACCAACCGCCAGCACCAGCGCGATGATGGTGAAAAGGTTGAAGCTCTGGCCCGTGACCTGCATGACGACCGCAGCACCAAGCAGCGAGAGCAGGATGGCGAGGAACGGCGCCAGCGCGGCGCGCGCGCTGCCGAGCGAAGCCAGCGTGATGGCGCCGACCAGCAGGATGGTGACCAGCAGGGTGACGGCAAGATCGTGCAGCGATTGCGTGACGCCGATGGATTCATCGTAGACGACGGCGAGTTTCACGCCTGGCGGCATCATTGGCTGCATTTGCGCCACCAGCGCCCGCACGCTCCGCGCAACCTCGATGATATTGCCCGTGGGGGCGATACCGGCGGCGATATAAACGGCCGGACCGCGATTCCACCACGCCAGGTCCGTGCCCGGATTGAAATCCACCGCCGCGTTGCTGACGCTGCCGAGCGGAATGGTAACACCGTTGCGGGTGAGCACCGGCAAGGCCGCGAAATCCGATGGGGTGTTCAGCCCGGTCCCGGCGTTCACCGGCGTGGCGGTAGCGCTGCCACGCAGGCTGCCGGCCGGGGCGATGGCGGCGGCATCGGTCAGCTTCTGCTCCAGCGTCAGCGGCGAAACGCCCAGCGCCTGCATGCGCAGCGGGTCCATGGTGACATGCAAGGCCGGGCTGCCGGAATAGAGCGTAACCGGGCCGATGCCGGGCACGGTTTCCAGCCGCGGCACCAGATTGGACTGGGTGAAGGCCGTGATCGCCGCCACGTCCAGGCTGGGCGGGAACAGCACGGCGACGTTCAGCTCCTGGTTGGCGTTGTCATCCCCCACCATTTTTAGCGTGGAGGGCTGTACGCCTGCGGGCAGATTGTTGCGCGCCGCGTTGACCGCCGCCAGCGCCTCGGCGAACACCGTGTCCGGCACGGCGCCAGGAGCGAGGAAGGCGTTGATGTCCGCATTGCCGGGCTGGGTGGTGCCGGTGACGTATTTAACCCCCGCCAGCGCGGCGAGGCTGTTTTCCAGCGGCAGCGTGACAAAGCGGTTCATCGTGTCGGCGTCAGCGCCCGGAAAGCCCGTGGAAATGTCGATATAGCGTGGCGGAATGATGGGGCTGGAGCGGATGGGCAGGCTGAGGACCGCCACCAGGCCGAACAGCCCGAGGGCAGACGCGGCAAGGCCCACCAGCACGGGCTGGCGCAGAAGGCTAGCCCATAGCGTCAAGGCGATGCCAAACTGACGGAAGCACCAGCCGACAGTTTGAAACCGCCGACGGCCACGATTTTCTGACCCGCCCGCAACCCCGGAGCGGCGACGAAGCTCTGCGCTCCCGCGCTGCCGAGGATTTTAACGTACACCGCGCCAAGGGTGTAATTTCCGCCCCCGTCGGGAGTGAGCGCATATATATAAGGTCCCAGCATGGAATCATTCAGCGCCGTGCTGGGCAGGGCATAAGCGGGCTGCGGCGCGCCTGTGGCGATGTCCACCACCCCGGTCATGCCCGCGAGCAGGGCTGGCGGGGCGGTATCCAGCCGCCCTTCGGCGTCGCGCGCATCGGTGGCGGCATTAAGTTGCGGGCTGAGCGCGGTCAGCGTGCCGGTGGCGGTAATGTTCGTGCCGTCTCCCAGCGGGGCTGTGAGGGTGAACTTGCCGCCAGGGGCGAGGCTGGTGGCCTCCGTCTGCGGCACGGCGAAGAGCACGCGCAACGGGCCGGGCGCGGTGAGGGTAAGGGCCGCCTGCCCGGCCTGGACATAATCCCCCGGGTCCAACTGGCGTATGCCGGCTGTGCCAGCGAACGGGGCGGTTATTTGCAACTGCGCCAGATTGGCCTGGTCCAGCTTGACTTGCGCGGCGGCCTCGGCGGTAGCGGCTTCGGCCTGTTCCAGGGCTGACTGGCTGGCGCCGGAAATCGCCCGGAGCTTTTGCGTGCGGGCAAGGTCGCGTTGCGCCTGGGCAAGTTTGGCAGAATCCAGCGCGGCCTGGGCAAGCTGCGGCCCGTTCTGCAATTGCACCAGAACCTGCCCGGCGGCGACGCGCTGGCCGGACGTGAACAGCACCTGCGTGACGATGCCGCTCTGCGCGGCGGCAAGGGTGGCGCCCTGCGGCGCGGCGAGGCTGGCGGAGAGTTCCGCCTGAGGCCGCCAATTTGTGGCTGCCAAAGCGACAGATTGTACCTGCACCGCCTGCCCCCATGCGGGCATGGCGGCAGATAATGCAACAAGAATAGGCAGTGTACGTATTATTGGAAAACTCCCAGCGGATTGAGGGATGATATTTTGTGCGATGCGACCTGCCTAGCCCCCGCACGCAAAAATTGTATGCGACAAACAGAGGCATGGTTTTTGCAAGGATCCATCTGCCATATCGGCAAATACCGTGGTCTGCCGCGCAAGCAGGCAGTGCCGCATGCTGAAGGAAATTGTACTTGTACGCTAACGCTGAACAACATTTCTCCGAATGGGAGGCGCCGGATTTCGGCATGCCACGCGCCACGCTGCTGGCTGCTCTCATTGTCACCGGCTTGGCCGCCAGCCTCTGCGTGTGGTTCGCCACCAGCCCAACACCCCAGCCGGCGGCGCCGCAAATACAAGTGACGCAGGCCACGCTCACCACCCTGCCCCAGCCTACGCCGCCACCGCCGCCAAAGGTCGTGCCGCCGCCGAAGCCGATTCCGGCCGTGATCCCCAAGCCGCCGCCGGTGCAGAGCAAGATTGCCGTAGCGACGAAGCCGCCGCCGCCAATGCATCATGTCTTCAAGCCCGTGCCGCATCCGGTTATCAACCACGCGCCGCCTACGCCGGCTCCGGCTTCCCAGCCTCCGCACCCGGCCGCAACGGCGCCGCAGGCAGCCGCAGCACCGGCACAGCCCACCAGCGGCATTGGGCCCTACGGCAACGGCATATATAATATCATCCAGGCCAATCAGAGCGTGCCGCCGGCACTGGCGCAGCTGGGCGTCTCCGGCACGGCCTATATCACCCTCACCGTGGCGCCGGACGGGCATGTGATCTCGGCTGTGGTCGCCAAATCCAGCGGCGTGCCGCTCATCGACCAGACAGCGCTCGACCATGCGGAGCATGCCACCTACCCGCCCTTCAACAACGAAATGCCAGACAAGCCGCTGGTCTTCACCGTGCCGGTGCAGATTTCCCCGAACACAGACCAATAAGACGTCAAACAATATTGTCGCGCTAAATATTAGGCTCATTCGGCCCAAGATTTAAATGACTGATCAAAATCACGCCACGAAAGTGGCGTGTTTTTTTGCGTTGCCGTGTTTTTCGCCAAAACAATGCAACGTTTAAGAGTTTCCCTGGAGCCGAGCGGGACAAGTAATATTTTTGAACAAAAACTTACCGACATGAGACATTTTTCAGAATCCACTACCAGAGAAAACGAACGTTTATGTCGTATAACTCACCTTTTAGTAATGCCCTCAGCACCAGGAGAAATTTGGCATCAACCTTGCTGTCATGGTCCGGACATTTATTGCGCCCCAGCAGATTAGCGAGGGCAGCCTTTGAGTGTCGCAGGTCAACAGACGAGGGAATATAAGTGAAAAATAGAACAATCAACTTGCGACGACATCTGATGGCCTTCACGGCCTGCACTATGGTTAGTGCTGTTCTTCCCGGAACGGCAGCCGCGCAAACCACAACGGTTTCTCCAAGCCCCGCCGTTGTTTCGGGTGAGAACACGCCACCCAGCACGGAATCCTATGAAGTCCAGAAAGTCCACATTATCTACAAGAAGCTGCTGCTGAAGGAGAAGGACATCCCGAACGCGGTGACTCATATCACCGAAAAGCAGATCAAGGCCGAGGGGACGACCATGGGGTCGATCCAGACCTTGTTGAAGCAGACGCCTTCGGTGAACGCCTATAGCCAGGGCCCCGGACAGAGCGCGCCCACGCTCTCGATTCGCGGCGTGCGCAACAGCGAACTTTCCGAAACGCTGGACGGGATTCCCATCACCGATCTGCTGAACGGCTCGGGCAACTATCTCACCAACAATGTCGGCTCGCCGATCACGCTCGGCGAACTCAGCGGTGTCACCGTGTATCCCGGCGTCGCCCCGCCGGACAAACAGGGCTACGGCACTGTCGGCGGTACTATCGCCTATACCGCCAAGCAGGCGACGGACGAACGCTACGGCGAGCTGGAGGGCGGCTACGGCTCGTTCAGCACTTCGCATGAGGGCTTCACCCTCAGCACCGGCAAGATGTGGGACAGCCCCGATGCGCCGCGCGCTCTGTTGCAATACGACCAGAGCCAAACCGCGGGCTACGTGGATAATACGCCCGCCAAATATCACGACATGCTCTTCAATATTAACAAGCCCTACGATGACGGGCTGTCTAATATCGGGCTGACGGTGATCTATAACCAGGGCCGTGGCAATATCCAGACGCAGCCGACGCCAACGGATCTGTTGAATCAAAACGGCTACAGGTATAATTTCCCGTATAGTGACGGTTACTTCAACCAGGCTGGCCAGTTCCTGACCACGATCCTGCACGATGAAACTTACATCAATCAGCACGCGATTTTCGACGGATCGCTGTTCTACCTGCACAGCACGATGGCAACGGAGAGCTACGCAAACCCGCAGCAGCTGATCGACAATTACAACAACACCACCCCATATCTGGCGAATATCCAGAATCCATGGTCCTTCTTTGGCGCCATGGGCCCGACGGCCGTTGGCAACGGGACGGCCAGCGGGCCGTTCTATTCTCCTGGCTATTTCACTTACGAGCCGCTGATCTTCAACCCCAGCGGCGATCCGACCCAGGTGCAGAGCTACGCCTATGGCGAGTCGTCCGAGAACACCTACTTCCACAGCAATGAAGTTGGCATCACGCCGAAATTCACGTTCTTTTTCCCGTATAACACCATTACGGTGGGTGCGCTGGTCGCCAAGGAGAGTTCCGAGCAGTCGCAATACATCTACGGCTCACCAAACATGCCAGAGATCAACGGCTATAATTCAACGCAGTTTGGCGGCGGCGCGCAGAGAAGCGTCTATATGGGCTATGTTCAGGATAAGATCGATCTTCTGCACGACAAGTTACACATCCTGGGCGGGTTGCGTGCCACCGGCGCTTACAGCAGCAACATCAATCAGGTCAATTATGGTATTTACAACCCTTACAAGCTGCAAAACTACTCGCGCTCCGGCGATCCGTATATCGGCGTGAGCTACGATCTGCCCGAACACCTCACCGCCTATGGCAGCTTCGGCAAGGCGGAAGTGTTCGCACCGGTTTCCGACTATCAGGAAGGTTCGTCCGGCACCACCGTGGCGCCAGGCGCGGAGACGGTGCATCTCTACGAGGGCGGCGTGCGCTACGATACGCCGAAGCTCTACCTGAACGTGGACTACTACTATCAGAAGGTGAACCACGCGTTCGGATTCTTCGACGATTTTGCGACCAACGAGCAGATCTACGGCAACCCAGGCACAGAATTGTTCAGCGGCTGGGAAATGGCGGCGCAATACCAAGTGACGCCAGAACTGCAGATCTTTGGCAACGGCTCCTACAACAGGGCTCAATACCTGACCAGTTATTCCGCTTTCGACACCATAGCGGAAGACCAGTTCGGCTATGCCTATCGCGGCACGCCGATTTCCAACGTACCAAATTGGCTCGCCAATTTCGGCTTCGAGGAAGATCGCGGGCCGTTCTCGGCGCGCGTGACCGGCCAATACACCGGGCGCGAATATACGACCTATGATATTGTGGCCCCCGGTAACCCGATCCTCAATGGCGCGACAATCACGAACACGAACTTCCTCAATCCAGCCAATGTCGTGTTCAACGTGCTGCTCACCTACAAGATGAAGGTGAACTACGGCGCGTTGAAGCAGCTGGACTTCTCGATCAACGCGCAAAACATCTTCAACGAGCACTACTATAACTACTACTACAGCCAGCTTCTGCCGCAGGGTGGGCAGTATGGCAGACCTGGCGAGCCAGCTGTCGCAAGCGCGCTGGTCGGGCCACCGGCCTCCGTTATGTTCGACGTCTCGGCAAAATTCTGACGGCTATCCCCGGCGGGCACAAAAACCCGCCGGGACTATAATGCACATGACAACAGCACTTTTTAAAAAATTCACGACTGCCGCTCTTGCCAGCACGCCCGTTTCTGGGGCACGCATAGGCATGCGGTTTTTGTCCTTGGCTCTGACCTGTTCACTTCTCGCCTCACCGGCACTTGCGCAAAAAAACGTAGGAGACTGCGGCACCGTTGTCATTCCGCCCGGCCTTGGCATCGGCCCGGGGGCGGATGTCACCTCCTTCAATCCGCTGTTCCTCACATCGCTATACAACCAGGAAGCTTCATCGCTGATCTTCGAGCAACTGCTCTGGTTCAACGACTCTCACGAGATCGACTGGGCGCACAGCATCGCCAGCGCGGTGACGACGCCCGATAACGGCAAGACCTACGACGTGACGCTGCGGCCATGGCAATGGTCGGACGGCGTGCCGGTAACATCGGCTGATGTGCTCTACACCTTTCAGCTCATCAAGGATTACGGCACCAATTACGCCGCGTATGGCCAGGGTGGCATACCCGACATCATTGCCAGCATCACCGCGCCCGATCCTGCGCATCTCCATGTCGTGCTGACGCATGCGGTGAATCCGCAATGGTTCATCTACAACGGGCTTGCGCAATTGCAGCCTTTGCCAGAGCATGTGTGGAGCAAATTCACGCCGGATGAAATCTGGCAGGGGCAGAGCGACCCGGATTTCTTCCGTGTGTCCGATGGGCCGCTGCTGCTGGAAAAACTCACCGTGGGCGTGGATGCCGAATTCGTGCCCAACCCGCTCTATGGCGGGAGCAAGATGCATTTCTCGCGCTTCATCATGAAATTCGAGAATTCCGAAGGGCAGGAATTGCAAGCTGTCGAATCCGGGGATCTCGACATGAGCAATATCCCGTTCGACCTTTACGACAAGGCAACGCATCTGCCAGGAAATTATACCGTGACGATGCGACCGAGCTATTCCTGGGAAGAGATTTCTCCCAACATGCTCAATAAGAGCACGCCATATTTCGCGGATGTGCGGGTGCGGCAGGCAATGGCGGATGCCATCGACGAAAACAAGATCATCCAGCTCTCCATGCACGGCCATGGCGAGGTGGTGCGCGGGCCGGTGCCGCCCTACCCGCCGAATTTCCTCTCGCCGGCTGAACGGGCGGGGAATTATCCGGTGGGTTACGACCCGGCAAAGGCGAAGGCCCTGCTCGCCGCCACGGGGTTTTCTCCCGGGCCGGACGGTATTCTGCAAAAGGACGGCAAGCCGTTTTCCTTCGTGCTGCAGATACCCGCTGGCCAGCCGCTGCGGATTGAAATGGCCGAGACCATACAGCAGGATCTGCGCGCCGTGGGCATCGACATGCAGGTGCGCCAGGTGGAGTTCAACCAGATATTGACCGAGATGGTGAACGAGCCGCAGGCTTGGCAAGCCATTCTCATCGCGGAGGATATCGGCGCCTATCCTACGGGAGAGGAGCTCTTCGCCACTGGCGGGTATCTCAATAATACCGGCTATTCCAACCCGGAAATGGACAAGATCATCGCCCAGAGCACGGATGCGCCAGGGATGGATGGGCTCTTCGCGTATGAGGATTTCGCCAGCGCGCAGGAGCCACTGATCTTCCTGCCCGACGAGGAGTATTCGGTCTTGGTCCGCAACGGGTTGCATGGCGTCGAGGATTTCCTCAACACGTTCGGCTACAACTGGGCGCCGGAGAAGCTGTATTGCGACGCGCGCTGAGCATCTTGCTTCTCGCTGCGCTCGGCGCCGCGCCTGCCAAGGCAGCGCCGGGGGATTGCGGAACCATTATCATTCCCACCGGCATCGGTGTTGCCTCGGGCGCGGATATCACCTCGCTCAACCCGCTGCTTGTCACTTCGCTCTATAACCAGACAGCTGCCAGCCTGATGTTCCAGCCGCTGATCTGGATCAACGGCAATACGGGGCGGATCGACTGGTCGCGCAGCCTGGCCAGCGCCATCACCACGCCGGATAACGGCACTACCTATGATGTCACTCTGCGCCCCTGGCATTGGTCGGACGGCGTGCCGGTCACGACGGCGGATGTGGCCTACGCCTTCAGCCTCATCAAGCAGTTCGGCACCACCTATTCCGCTTATGGCGCTGGCGGCATGCCGGACATCGTCAAGGCCCTGAACATCATCAGCCCCACGCAGTTCCAGGTGGTGTTGAAGCATCAGGTGAACCCGAACTGGTACATTTATAACGGCCTTGGCCAACTTGAGCCGCTGCCCCAGCATGCCTGGGGAAAATACAGCGCCGATCAGATCTTCCAGTCACAGAGCGATACCTCCTTCTTTCAGGTAATGGATGGGCCGCTGCTGCCGCAGAAGCTCGAAATCGGGCTCGATCTCGTCATGGTTCCGAATCCGGGCTGGGAAGGGCCGAAGCTGCATTTCAACCGGCTGATCTGGAAATTCGTCGAGTCAGATGGCCAGACTGTGCAGCAGGTGGAATCGGGCGATCTGGACATGGCCAATGTTCCGATGGGACTGTGGAACGCGGTGCAGAACTTGCCCGGAATTTACAGGGTCAACCTGCCCCCGTCGCTCGATTTCAATGAGATCATGCTGAATTTCCGCAACCCGAAGGTGGCGTTCTTCAACGATGTCCGCGTGCGTCAGGCGATGGCGGATGCGCTCAATCAGGCGGAGATGGTTGCGCTTATCGACCATGGCCACGGCACAGAAATTTACGGCCCAGTGCCGCCCGTGCCGCCTACCTATCTTACCCCGGCCATGAAGGCGGGGCATTATCCGGTCTCGTATGATCCAGCAAAAGCAATCGCGCTGTTGCAGGAGGCGGGGTACAGGCCCGGGCCAGACGGCATCATGCAGAAGAACGGCCAGCGCCTTTCCTTCACCTATCTGAACCTCACCGGGGATGTGCTGATCGAGCAGATCACGGAGATGACGCAGGCTTACCTGAAGCAGGTTGGCATCGAGATGAAAGTGCGGGACATCGAGTTCAACCAGATGCTCGCTTTGCTCAACAACCCGCAAGCCGATTGGGAGGCGGCGAGGCTGGGCGAGGAGACAACCGGCTATCCCACCGGCGAAGATTTGTACAAGACCGGCTCGTTCGAGAATTCCGGCGGATATTCCGATCCAACCATGGACAAGCTGATTGACGAAAGCACGGACCAGCCCGGGCTGCAGGGGCTGTACGATTACGAGACCTACGCCAGCGCGCAGCAGCCGGTGCTTTTCCTGGAGAAGGAGTCGATCTCCATTCTGGCTCGTAACAACATCCACGGCGTGCGGGATTTCATGGATCCGGCATATAACTATTACCCGGATAAGCTCTACTGCACTGGGGAAGCGGAACAATGATGAAAATGATCTGCCGCCGCCTGGCGTCCTCCAGCCTGTCCATCTTCATCCTGGTCACGCTGGTGTTCTTCATGGCGCATCTGACACCCGGCGGGCCGGCCTATTCCATCCTCGGACAGAAGGCGACCGCCACCTCAGTCGCGCAGCTCAATGCAAGGCTGGGGCTCGACCACCCGCTCTGGCAGCAATATGTCGTGTGGTGGTGGCATCTGGTACATGGGCAGCTCGGTTATTCCTATCTGCTCAACCGCCCGGTCGGCGCGCTGCTCTGGCAGTACGAGGTGAACACGCTGGTGTTCTACACCACCGCCATCGTGGTCAGCACCGCGCTTTCGATTCTTCTTGGGCTGGTGCAGGGGGTTTACTTCAACCGCTGGCCGGCAAAGCTCATCGGCGGCTTCCAGCTCGGGTTCTACGCGCTGCCGCCCTTCTTCGTCGCCGCCATGCTGGTACTGTGGTTCTCCGTGCAGCTTCCATGGTTTCCTGCCAGCGGCATTACGGATCTCCGGCAGGCGCATCCCGGCATTGGCAGCTTCGCCGCGCATCTGGTGCTGCCGGTTACCACGGTGGCGCTGCTCACAGTCTCCTCGCTCTCGCGCTATTTCGGCGAGGCGGTGCATGACGAGCTGAGCAAGGATTACGTGCGCACGGCGCGGGCCAAGGGCGTGGGCTTCGGCGCCATATTGTTCCGGCATGTGCTGCGCAACGCGCTGCGCCCGCTGGTCACCATGCTCGGATTGTCCTTTCCCTACATCTTCACTGGTGGTGTCATCGTGGAATCGGTTTTCAACTATCCTGGCCTCGGCTGGCTCATGTGGCGCTCCGCGCTCTCGCAGGACTATCCCATCCTGATCGCCATCGTGCTGCTCATCGGCCTGCTCACCGTCATTGGCAACCTGCTGGCGGATCTGGTGAATGGCCTGCTCGACCCGAGGGCGAGCTATGAGTAACGCCGCCATGACTTTTTCGCCCAGCCGCATGGTGTCGCGCGCGTTCAGCAAACACGGCACGCTCACAACCGGGCTGGTCCTGAGTGCCGCAATCCTGTTCATCGGCTTCGTGGCGCCGTTCCTCTATACGCCGGACCCATACGCCATCCACCCGGCGCATGCGCTGGAAGCACCCAGCCTCGCCTTCCCGCTGGGCACGGATGAGCTGGGGCGGAACGGGCTGGCGCTGCTGCTCTCCGGCGGCCTCGCCACGCTGGTGGTGGCGCTGCCCGCGGCGCTGGTGGCGTTTCTCACCGGGCTGGCCTACGGGCTTATCTCCGGCCTTGCCCCGGCTTGGGTGGACAAGCTGCTGATGCGCCTGCTGGACGTGTTCCTCGCTTTGCCGAGCCTCATCGTGCTTATCTTCTTCGCCTCGCTGGTGACGCTGGACAACACCAGCCTCATCCTGCTGCTTGGCTTCATCTCCTGGCCGGGGCTGGCACGACTGGTGCGTAACGAAGTGCTGGCCCAGCGCGGACGGGATTTCATCCTCGCCGCCGAGCAATCCGGCGCCGGCCGGCTTTATCTCGCGCGGGCGCATCTGCTGCGCGTCATCGCCCCTGTGCTGGTGGTGAACGGCACCTTCATGATCGGCGATTCGATCTTTGCGCTCTCCGCCTTGAGTTTTCTGGGGCTTGGCGTGCAGCCGCCGCAAGTGAGCTGGGGCAGCCTGCTGGAAACGGCACTGGACATTATCGCGCTCGACCCATGGTGGCTTATTGTTCCGCCCGGCCTGCTGGTATTCGGCTCGCTGCTCGCGGCCTCGCTCACCGGACAGGGCCTGCTGCGCCTATGGGGCAATAACCGATGACCGCCGTACTCGACATCAGGAATCTTTCCGTCTCGCTGCCGCGCGGTGGCGCTGGCAATGTGCCCATTCTGGAGCATCTCGACCTGACCGTGGCACCAGGCGAGATGGTGGCCCTGGTGGGGGAGAGCGGCTCCGGCAAGACCATCGCAGCACTTTCCATCATGCGCCTGCTGCCGAAAGGTGCCGCAATCACCGGCAAGATCTGGCAGGACGGCATGGACCTCGCACAGGCGGACGAGGCGGCGATGCGCCGCGTGCGCGGCAAGAAGATCGGCATGGTGTTCCAGAACCCGCTCTCGGCGCTCAACCCCACGCGCACCGTTGCGTCGCAGATCATGGAAGCCTGGCGTGTGCATGAGGGCGGCTCGGCCAAGGCCGCGCGGGCCCGGGCGCTGGAGCTTCTGGGCGAGGTCGGCATTCCCAACCCCGCTTCCCGGCTGGACGATTACCCGCACCAGTTCTCCGGTGGCATGCGCCAGCGCGTGATGATCGCCATGGCGCTGGCCTGCTCGCCGCAACTGCTCATCGCGGACGAGCCCACCACCGGGCTGGACCCGCTGATCGCCAAGCAGATCATGGCGCTCATCGCCCGGCTGCGGCGTGAGCATAATATGGGCGTTCTGTTCGTCACGCACGACCTCTCGGTGGTGGAGGAACATGCCGACAGCGTCCATGTGCTGTATGCCGGGCGCAGCGTGGAGTGGGGCAAGGCGAAGGAATTCTTTGCGCATCCGCGCCACCCGTATAGCGAGGCGCTGCTGGGCGCCGTTGCCAGGCTCGGCCAGGCCAGGCTGCAGAACATTCCAGGCAATCTGCCGGAGCCGGAATCACGCCCGGCAGGCTGCCGCTTCACGCCGCGTTGCGCCTATGCGCAGGCGGCTTGCAGCGCCGCTTATCCCCTGCCCTCGCCTGCGGGCGGCACGGCGGCCGCCTGCCTGTACCCGCTACCGGCTGGCGCGCAACCGGCCTACGCCGCCGCCACGCCGCCAGCCACCGCGCCGCGGCAGTTTCTGCCCCAGTTGGAGTTGCAGGACCTCACCGTGCGCTATGGCGGCGCCAGCGGCTGGTTCGGCGGGACCAAGAAACACCCGCCCTCACTGGCGGAAGTTTCCCTCACCCTGGGCCGTGGCGAGTGCCTGGGCGTGGTGGGGGAAAGCGGCTCCGGAAAATCCACTCTCGGCCGCGCCGTGCTGCAAATGCTGCCCTACGAAGGCGAGGTGGTGCTGGAGGGGCGCTCGTTCTCCTCATTGCGGGGGCAGGACCGGCGCGCGCAGCGGCGGAAGCTTCAGGTGGTGTTCCAGGACCCGCGCGAATCCATGAACCCGCGCATGAGCATCGGCGAGGTCATTGCCGAGCCGCTGCGCCTGAAGGGGGGCATGAGCAACGCGGCCTTGCGCGTACGCGTGGAGGCGTTGCTCGCCAGCGTGGGGTTGAACCCGGAGATGGCGGCACGCCTGCCCGGCGCGGTCTCGGGCGGCCAGGCCCAACGCATCGCCATCGCCCGCGCCCTTGCGGCGGAGCCCGAGATCATCGTGCTGGATGAGCCCACCTCGGCGCTCGATGTCTCCACCCAGGCGATGCTGCTGAACCTGCTGAAGGATCTCGCCTCGCGTCTGGCGCTTTCCTACATTCTCATCAGCCACGACTTCGCCGTCGTCAGCTACATGGCGGACCGCATCGCCGTGCTGAACGCCGGGCGCATCGTGGAAATGAATGAAACAAGCAAACTGATTTCGTGCCCGCAACACGGATACACCAAGGCGCTCATCAACGCCGCACCACAATTGCGTCCTCATTTGACTCGGGAGTTTTAAGTTATGAGTGAAATTATCAGGCTGATCGTTCTCAGCGGCGGGCTGCTGCTCATCATGGCGGCGTTGCTCGTCATCGCGCTGGCGGTGGTTATCGAGCGGTTTTATCTGCTGAAAAAAATCCTGCACCAAGGCAGGGATATTCACAACAAGCTGCGCCAGGTGAAGTTCCAGGATATTTCTGGCCTACAGGCTCTGGCGAACGAAACGGCTGACACGCTGCAGGGGCATCTCATTGCAACCGCCATCGCCTCGCGCGGGGAGGATGCGGAAGAGATGGAAATGCATCTGGAAGAGGAGATCCTCTCCGCCTCGCCCAAGATCACGGGCCTGCTGTGGGTTCTCGACACTGTTGTCACCATCGCGCCGCTGCTCGGCCTGTTCGGCACCATTATCGGCATGATCCAGGCATTCAACGTGATCTCTTCCGATGGCGGGCCGTCCAAGGTCACCGGCGGCATCGCGGATGCGCTGATCTCCACCGGCGCTGGCCTGTTCATCGCCATCATTGCCGTCTATTTCGTGAACTACTTCAACGCGCTCACGCGCCAGATCATGCATCAACTCGATCTGATCAAGCTCATCCTCATCAACCGTACCCACGGCCAGGGGGTCGGCACCAACGAATCCGCCGCCCGTCCGGCGCGCATTTTGGCGGGGGTATAAGCCCATGCGCAAACGCCGCGACTTTATGGAGCGCGAGAAGCCACGGCTCGAAATCGTGCCGATGATCGACATCATGATGTTCCTGCTCGTGTTCTTCGTGATGATCGTGCTGAAAATGATCCCGGATTCCGGCGTCACGCTGTCGCTGCCTGGCGCCTCCACGGCGCAGCAATTGCCGCACACGCAAGTGGTCATCGTCATCGACCAGGCTGGCAATATGCATGTGAAGGATCAGGTCATGAGCGCGGACGCGCTGGAGACATATCTGCAGGGCGTGAAGGCCACCAAC
>Ga0335083_10006913_pt1 | contig 14065 bp, 11 predicted proteins | sample Lox_Sample_42_FD_206716 | JGI IMG/M metagenome (GOLD analysis project Ga0335083, IMG submission 206716) | Soil microbial communities from Loxahatchee National Wildlife Refuge, Florida, United States - Lox_Sample_4.2 | ecosystem: Environmental > Terrestrial > Soil > Wetlands | place: USA...
TGGCGCGCCTGGAGATCACCGCGCGGACGCTCCGGCGGGACGTGGATCGGCTGCGCAGCCTGGGTTACCCGGTGCAGTCGACCTCGGGCGTGGCGGGCGGCTACCGCTTCGGCGCGGGGACCGAGCTGCCGCCGCTGATCCTGGACGACGAGGAGGCGCTGGCCGTCTCGCTCGGGTTGCGGACGGCCGCGGCGGGCGGCGTCACGGGGATGGAAGAGGTGTCGCTGCGCGCGCTCACCAAGCTGGAGCAGGTGCTGCCGGCGCGCCTGCGGCGCCGCCTCTCGGCGCTGCACGCGTCGATCGTTCCGCTGGCGCGCGGGGGCCCGACCGTCGAGGGGCGCACGCTGGCGACCCTCGCGGCCGCCTGTCGCGACTGCGCGCGCCTGGCGTTCGGCTATCGCGACAACGCGGGCGCGCGCACCAGCCGGCAGGTCGAGCCCGCGGGGCTGGTGCACACCGGCTGGCGCTGGTACCTGGTGGCGTGGGACCTGGGGCGCGACGACTGGCGAACGTTCCGCCTGGATCGGATCGGCGACAAGGTCACGCCCGGCGCGAGCTTCTTCCCACGACCGCCGCCCGAAGGGGGACTGGCGGCGTACGTGTCACGTTCGGTCTCGGTCTCCGCGTACCCGGTGCGCGCGCGGATCCTGCTGCACGCGCCGATCGCCGAGATGGCGCGCAAGGTCTCGCCGTCGGCCGGCATCCTGGAGACCGTCGATGCAAAGCGCTGCCTGCTGCACGCGGGCGCGCCGTCGCTGGACGCGCTGGCCGTCTGGATGTCACTGCTGGGCGTCGATTTCGAAATACGCGATCCACCCGAGGCGCGCGAGCACCTCCGGCGGTTGGCCGCTCGCGCCGCCCGCGCAGCGGGTGAAAGGTTTGAAGGGAAGCATTAGGACCGTCGCTCGTTCGCAGGGGAAGGATGGCGCGGAAGGACGAGCAGGGGCTGGAAGCTCTGGGGATGTGGTCGGCACTGACCGCGGCGCTGGCCGCGATCCGCACGCCGGCGTTGCTGATCGATCCGACGGGGACGGTGGTTCACGCCAATCCGGCGGCGTCGGCGCTGCTGACCCGGCAAGGGCTGCCGCCGTTCGGGGCGCTGGTCTCCGGCGACGGCGACCGCCGCGCGTCGGGCTGGCGACTGACCACGCTCGGAGATCCCCCGGATCGATTCGGGTTCATCGCGGTGCTGGACCCCGATCGTGGAGCCTGGCGCCAGCGGCTGACCGCGCGCCAGACCAAGGTCCTGGACCTGGTGGCCCAGGGGCTGACCAACGCGACCATCGCCGAGAACCTGGAGATCGAGGAACGGACCGTCGAGGTTCACCTGTCGGCGATCTTCGACAAGGCCGGCGTGGAGAGTCGCACGGCCCTGCTCGCCAAGCTGCTGTCGTTCACCGGCCGCTGACGTCAGCGGGCGTAGCTGATCGAGCCCAGCTCCCAGTACTGCGAGTTGCCGTCGCCGGTGGCCGCGTAGTTGGGCGAGAAGTCGACCAGCTGGATGATCGGCCCGCACGTGCTCCTGACGCCCGCGTAGAGGGGGCCGGTCGCCCCCGCGTCGGTCGGGATGAGCGACGCCGGGTAGAAGGTGAACGTCGTGCGGTTCGAATTGTCGCTGGTCTTCACGGACAGGGTGAAGCCGTCGGGTCCGTTCGATCGAGCGGACAGGAAGACCGCGACCTCGTTCGAGCTGAACGTCGACGTGATGCCGTCGAACCCCGGCGCGAACCCCAGCGACGACTTGACCCCTGGCCCTCCGAGAGAGAAGACCGTTGTCGCCGTGGTCCCGGCAGCCACCTGCGAGGACGCCGCGAACGACCCGAAGGTGACGTCGGCGTGATTGGCGAAGTCGTTCCCCTGGTAGTAGCCGAAAGAGGTGATGGCGTTCCCGCTGGCGTCGATCGAGAAGTTCTCGGTCGCGGAGGTCAGGCCGCCGGTGTCGGCGGTGAAGCTGGCCGGGTCGGCGATCGCCTGCAGGCACGGATCGGCCGCGCCACCGGCACCGGCCGCGCCGCCCCCCGCGCCGGCCGCGCCGCCCCCCGCGCCGGCCGCGCCGCCGGTCCCCGCGGCGCCGCCCGATCCCACGTTGCCGGCTCTGCCTCCACCGCCTGCGCCGCCTTTGCCCGCCAGGCCGCCGGTTCCCGCCGCGCCCCCGGTTCCTGCCGCGCCGCCTTTGCCCGCCACGCCGCCGCCGGCCGCGCCGGCTTTGCCCGCCCCGCCGGCCCCGCCGTTCGATCCAGCGATGCCTTGGCCCGCCGCGCCGCCGCCGCTGGCGCCGCCCGCGTCGACCATCCCGCCCGCGCCCGCGCCGCCGTCGGTGCCGCTGGCGCCGCCCATCTCCTCGTAGGGGATCACGTTGTACCCGAGACGCCCGCACGCCCCCCAGAGGAGCAGCACGGCCAAGATCGCGGCGCGGGACAGCCTGGTCTTCACGGCGTCGCCGACCTCCGCCGGATGTAGACGTGCGAGCCGCCATGGGGACTCTCGACCTGGACGGCCACGGCGTCGTCGCCGGCCAGCGGCAGCACGGCCGCGCGGAATCTGCCGTGATCGTCGACGGCCAGCGACTGGCCGGCCGCGCTGACCCGCGAGCCTTGCACCGCGACGCCGTCGACCGTGATCGCCCCTTCCGGGCCCTCGATGACGGTGCCCCGGAAGAACTGCGCGGTCGGCGCCGTGTTGTCGAAACGGATCGTCAGCGTGGTGTGGGGCGACTCGTGCCCATCCTTGTCGGCGTACCACCAGGTGTGGGTCCCCTCGGCCAGCGCGCCCGAGGCGAACCGGTAGGTCGGTCCCGGCGTCTCGATGGTGTGCGTCTGGCCGCCCGAGTCGACGTGCAGCTCCAGGTCGGCCGCCCCCGCCGGCGCGGCCCACGACAGGGTCAGCACCGGCGGCCGGCTCTGGAACAGCACCGTGTAGCGGCGACCGTCGGCCTCGATGGTGTTGCTCGGCGGGTGGCGGGCCAGCGGCGCGTTGCCGCTGTCGCGCTTCAGCGAGAGCACCCCCTGGACGCGGCCGTCGGCGCTGTCGCCGCCGTCGCCCACGCACTGGACGCGGTAGGGAACCCGGCCGCTGCGCAGGCGCAGCACCACCGAGCCGCTCCCCAGCAGCGGACCACGCGATCGCGACGACGTCGACCGACCCAGCTCGACCCGCGCCTCGCCCGAGCAGAGCTGATCGAACTTGAGCCGCACCGCCAGCGGCATCTTGTCGTTGTGGATGATGACGCTGTCGCCCGCGTTGAAGGTCACGTCGGCGCGCGCGGGCGGCTTCTCCTCGCGGGGGGCCTCGACGGCGACCGGGGCGGGCGGCGCTTCGGGCGGGGCCGGCGGTGGCGCCATCGGCTCGATGGTCGGATCGATGTGCTCCAGCGTCGCCTCGCCCACCTTCAGGTCGTAGCGCTCGAGGATGGCGCCGCCGATCTGGAAGCTGACACCGTGACCGGCGTCGAGGGCCAGCGTGCCGGCGCTGCCGGTGACGATCGCGCGTCCCAACACCACCTCGAGGAGCACCTTCTTGGGTTCGGCGTCGATGCGGACGCGGCCGCCCCGGTCGACCCGCATGCGGCCGGCGGGGCTGCTGACCGAGAGGTCGACCGCCTCGACGATCTCGGCTTTCCCCAGCTCGATCGAGACCTCGGGGCCGCCGCGGTCGCTCAGCTCCGGCGTGGGCGCACCCTGGCGGAAGCGCACCAGGCTGTTCTCGCTCATCCGGATTGTCCCGCCCGCGCTGAACCGCAGGCGCGCCGAGGATCCCGGACCGGTCCTGACCGCGTCGCCCAGCCGGAATCCCGCGCCGATCGAGACCGCCCGCCAGGGCGCGGTCCCGGTCTCCCCTTCGACGGCGCCGCTGTTCTCGATCAGCGTCGCGATCGGGTGGACGGTGTTCTGCCGGCAGGCGCCGACGAGCGCGCCGGTCCACAGCAGCAACAGCGGCGCCGACGCGCGCGCCCGGCTCATCGCGCCACCTTGAGGTCGATGTCCAGCAACGTCACGCCGTTGTCCTCGACGCGGACGCGGCGACGCTGGGGCTCGAAGCCGGGCGCGGTGATCCCGACCTCGTACTCACCCGGCGGCACGTCCAGCTGGAACTGGCCGCCCGTCGCGCGGATCCGGCGCGTGGCGTCGTCCCCACCGGCCCCGTCTCCCACCGGCTTGATCTCGATGTCGGCGGCGACCACGTCTCCGTGGTGGAGCGAGCGCACCAGGCCGCGGAGCTGGCTGCCCGGACCGGGAACCGCCGGTGGGTCGGCCTCCTCGTGGCTGCTCAGCTCGGGCGGTGGCGGCTCGGGCGGCGGCGGGGCGGGCGGTGGCCGCGACGGCCGGTGCGCCTCGGGGCCGAACCGGTAACTCAACCCCAACCAGCCCGCCACCCGCGGTGGGACCACCACCAGCGGCGCGCTGGCGCTCAGGTCGGGACGCTCGCTGGGGCTGACCTCGATCCCCGCCTCCGCCCGAAGCTGCGGCGCGATGACGGCGCGCGCCCCCGCTCCCAGGTAGATCGGCGACGCCAGCGCGCCGGGCGCCCGCGAGCCGACCAGCAGCTCCCAGCTCCCCTCGAGGTACCCCTGCACCTTGCCGTGTCCGATGGACGCGCCGGCGCCCAGCAGCACGGCGTCGAAGTCGCTGACGCCCAGGGCCAGTCGATCGCTGGGGCTGAGCGCGGCGGCGTTCTCGGCCGTGTGGGCGCTGCGGTCGAGCCGGTAGCCGGCATTGACGCTGATCGCCAGCGGCAGCTTGGGCGGAGCATAGGTCGCCAGCAGCGCCAGCTCGGGCGACGCCGCATCCAGCGGCAGCGATGGGGCGTCGGCGCCCGGCAACCAGAGCCCGAAGCGGGCGCCGATCCGGAAGTCGGCGTTCAGCCGCCGGTCGGCGCGCGCGGAGACGCGCGGGTCGCCCACGTAGCCGGACTGGGTGGCCTGGCCGGGCACGTCGTGATGGTCGTAGCGGCCGTCCAGCGTCAGCGTCAGCGCCAGCCAGGGGAGCACGCGACCGTCGACCATCAGCCGCCCCGCCAGGCGATCGTGGCTGTCGCCGGCGCCCAGCACCGACCCCGTGTACCCGAACCCCGCGGCCGAGAGCAGCGACAGTGAACGGGGGCCGGGCCCGGCGTCGACCACCCGCCCAACGGCCACCGGCTCGCCGGGCGCGTGCGCGGTGAGCGGCGGCTGGTCCTCGTCACTCTCGACCGGCGCCGCCGACACCGCGACCGATTCGGGCGCCTCCGATGTCGCACGGGCGACAGCCGGCAGCAGCACGGCCACGCCGAGCGCCGCGATCGTCGATGGAAGTCGGCCGGTTGCTCCCATCAGCGTGACGTCTTGCCATCCAGGCGGACCTTCAAGCTGACCGGGATCCGAAACGTGACCGGCTTGGGTTGGGGCGAGAAGACGGTGGCGGCGGCGACGCGCCGCAGACACCCGCCCATTCGGGTCGAGCCGACCGACTCGGGCAGCACGTCGACGGACGTGACGTGGCCGTCGGCGCGGATTTGAAAGCGGAAGGCGATCTCGCCGGCGCCGTCCGCGGCCGTGGCGCCGGCGTCCTCGAAGCAGCCGCGCAGCTCGCGCTCGCGGCGGGCCAGCGACGACGAGAAGTCGGGCGCGTGCCCCGCCGCCTTCGCGCCGTGCCGGCGCGAGCCGTGAGGGGCCCGGACGTGGGGCGCGTCGGCGACGACGGGGGACGGCGCGGGTGCCGGTGGCGCCAGGGCCGGCTCCGGTGCCGCTGCCGGTGGTGGGGCAGGGGCAGGGGCAGGCGGTGGCGCGGGCGCCGGCTGGCCGGCCGCCGGAGCGTGCTCGATCGCGACGTTGCCGCCTTCCGCCACCAGCATCACGACCGGGGCAGGGGGCGGCGGGGCCGCGACCATCGTCGCGAGCTGCCGTCGGCGCGCCAGGCCGACGCCGATCGCGGCGACCACGGCGACCAGCACGCCGGCCGCCACCAGACGCGGCGCGACCCGGCGGGGTAGCGGCGCCGGCACTGGCTGCGCCTGTTCCGGTACGACCGCCGGCGGGATCGACGTCGAAGGCGATCGGGACGGGAGCGGCGTGGGGATGGGGTCGAGCGTGGGGAGCTCCACGACCCCACCGCGGGCCGTCACGGGCGTCTCCGCCCCCGGCGTGCGGACGTCCCAGGCCTCGCGGGCGGCCCCGAAGGTGGCCTCCATCCATTCGGCCATCGCCGTCGACGAGACGTGCACGCTGTGCTTGCGCGCGAAGGTTTCCAGGTCGCGCTGCATCGCGCGCGCGGTCGGGTAACGCCGCTCGGGATCGGTCTCCAGCGCCCGCATCACGATGGCTTCCAGGTCGCTCGGGTAGTCGCGGGTGTGCTGGGACGGGCGCGCGATGCCTCCCTCCAGCATCTGCTTCACCACCTCGATGTCGGTCGTGCCGTTATAGAAGCGCCGGTGCGTCGTGATTTCGTACAACACGACGCCCAGCGAGAAGATGTCGCTGCGCCGGTCGAACGCGCGCGTGTTCATCTGCTCGGGCGAGATATAGGTGAGCTTCCCCTTGAACGAGTAGCCCTTGGACAGATCCGGATCGGCCGAGGCCTTCGCGATGCCGAAGTCGACCACTTTCACGCCGCCGTCGAAGGTCACGACGATGTTCGAGGGCGACACGTCCCGGTGAACGATGCCCAGCGGGCGGCCGTCCGGTCCCTTCTTCTCGTGCGCGTAGTGCAGCCCCGATGCGGCGCCCATGATGATGCCCAGCGCGTGCTCGAGCGGCAGGCGCTGGTCGCGCCGCTTGAGCGTCCGCATGATTCCGCGCACGTCCTGACCGTGCAGGTACTCCATCGTGTAGAAGTAGCTGCCCCCCTCCTCGCCGATGTCGTACACGTGGGCGATGTTGGCCTGGTCGAGGGTGGCGGCCAGTCGCGCCTCGCGCAGGAACATCTGCACGAACTCCCGGTCGGCCGCGTACTGGGGCAGGATGCGCTTCAGCACCACCACCTTCTCGAAGCCTTCGATCCCCGAGGCGCGCGCCAGGTAGATCTCCGCCATCCCGCCGAACGCGATCCGCTGGATGATCTCGTACTTGCCGAGATGCAGGGCCGAGGACACCCCGTCCTTGCGGTGGGGCATGTTCGTGGTGGCCAAGCGAGGTTCCCAGCCACCAAATCGGCAGATGCCCTGTCGAGCTGAGGTTATCTACACCACGCATTTTGCGCGGCGTGTGCGATCTCACACCGCGGCCGCGACCTCTGCCAAAGCTTCCCTGGCGGCGGCGGTGAAGGCGTTCACCTCGTCCAGTGTGTGCGCCAGTGAGATGAAGGCCGCCTCGAACTGGGCCGGCGGCAGCAGGAAGCCGCGCTCCAGCATCGCGTGGAAGAACTTCGCGTACTTGGCGGTGTCGGACTTCTTGGCGCTGGCCAGGTCGACCACCTCTTCGGGCGCGAAGAACAGCGTGAAGGCCGACCCGACGCGCTGCACCCGGGCGGTGACGTTGGTGCGCCGCACCGCGCGAGCCAGCTCGTCCTCGAGCACGCGGCCGATCGTTTCGAGGCCGACGTAGCTGTGCTCGTCCAGTCGCTTGATGGTCGCCAGGCCGGCCGCCACCGCGACCGGGTTCCCGGACAGCGTCCCCGCCTGGTAGACCGGGCCGACCGGCGCGATCACGTCCATCACCTCGGCCCGCCCGCCGTAGACGCCGAACGGCATGCCGCCGCCCACGATCTTGCCCAGGCAGGTGAGATCGGGGCGCACCCCGAACATCTGCTGCGCCCCGCCACGCGCCACCCGGAAGCCGGTGATGACCTCGTCGAAGATCAGCAGCGTGCCGTGCTCGTCGCAGAGCGAGCGGAGCAGCGGCAGGTAGGCCGGCCGCGGCATCACGATCCCCATGTTGGCCGGGATCGGCTCGATGATGCAGGCGGCGATCTCGTCGCGGTGCTCCTCGAACGCCGCGCGCATCGCGTCCAGGTCGTTGTAGGGGACCACCAGCGTGTCGGCGACGGCGCCCGGCGCCACGCCGGCGGACCCGGGGAGCCCGAGCGTGACGACGCCCGAGCCGGCCTTGGCCAGCAGCGCGTCGGCGTGCCCGTGGTAGCCGCCGTCGACCTTGATGATGCGTGACCGGCCGGTGAAGCCGCGTGCCGCCCGCAGGGCCGACATCGTCGCCTCGGTGCCCGAGGAGACGAAGCGCATCTTCTCGAGCGAAGGCATCATGAAGCGGATCAGCTCACCCAGCTCGACCTCGCGCGCGGTGGGGGCGCCGAACGAGGTGCCCGACGACGCCGCGTGGATGATGGCGGCGACGACGTCGGGGTCGGCGTGGCCGAAGATCAGCGCGCCCCACGAGCCGATGAAGTCGATGTAGCGGTTGCCGTCGACGTCCCAGACGTAGGGGCCCACGCCGCGCTCGAGGAACACGGGTGTGCCGCCGACCGACTTGAAGGCGCGCACCGGCGAGTTGACGCCCCCGGGGAACAGCGCGCTGGCCCGTTCGTAGAGTGTCGTCGATCGCGGGCGCTTGGAGCCCGGGTTGGTGGCCATCTACGACTCGTCTCCCTCCGGCGCGTCGTCCTCACCCTCGTCCCCTTCGTCGCCGTCGTCGCCTTCTTCTGCGCCGGCCTCGTCGGCCAGGTCCTCGGCTTGCAGCGGCTCGGCCGACTGCTCGGCGCGGGCGGCGGCCACCTCGGGCGAGACCTCGCGCTCGCCCTCTTCGCCCTCTTCCTTCTCGGCCAGCCGCTCCATCGCGACGACCTTCTCCTCGGACTCGAGCCGGATCAGCCGCACCCCTTGGGTGTTGCGGCCGATGGTCGGGATGCCGTCGACCGGCATCCGGATCAGCTTGCCCATGTCGGTGATCAGCATCAGGTCGTCGTCGTCGCTGACCAGCCGCAGGTTCACGACCTTGCCGTTGCGCTCGGTGGTCTTGATGGTGATGACCCCCTTGCCGCCCCGGTTCTTGGTCGGGTAGTCCGAGGTCGGCGTGCGCTTGCCGTAGCCGCGCTCGCAGACGGTCAGCAGCGTGACCGGCTCCTCGCGCGGGACGACCGCCATGCCGACCACGTCGTCGCTGTCGCCGTCGCGCAGCCGGATGCCGCGCACGCCGCGGGCCGTGCGCCCCATCGGGCGGACGTTCTCCTCGCGGAACCGGATGGCCCAGCCGTTGCGCGTGCCGATGAGGACGTCGGCGTTCCCCTCGGTGATGCGCACGCTGACCAGGTCGTCGTCGCCAGGGATGGTCAGCGCGATGATGCCCGAGGTGCGGATGTTGGCGAAGGCGTCCAGCGACGTCTTCTTGACGTAGCCGCGCCGGGTGACCATCACGACGAACGCCCCCTCGGAGAACTCGCGCACCGGCAGCAGCGCGACCACCCGCTCCCCCTCTTGCAGGGGAATCAGGTTGACGAACGCCTTGCCCTTGGCGGTGCGGCCGGCCTGCGGCACCTCCCAGATCTTCTTGGAGTAGGCCCGCCCCTTGTTCGTGAGCATCAGCAGCACGTCATGGGTCGAGGCCACGAAGAGCTGCGAGACGAAGTCCTCTTCGTGGGCCCCCGCGCCCGTGATGCCGCGGCCGCCGCGGCGCTGGGCCCGGTACAGCGTCTTGGGGCTGCGCTTGACGTAGCCGCCGTGGGTCACGGTCACGACCATGTCCTCGGGCGCGATCATGTCCTCGACCAGGATCTCGGCCCCGCCGTCGAGGATCTCGGTGCGCCGCTCGTCGCCGTACTCCTTCTTGACCGCCTCCAGCTCGTCGGTGACGACCTTCATCAGCACCGCGTCGCTGCCCAGGATCTCTTCCAGGCGGGCGATCAGCGCGGCGACCTCGGCGATCTCCTTGACCAGCGCCTCGCGCTCGAGGCCGGTCAGCTTGGCCAGGCGCATGTCCAGGATGGCCTGGGCCTGCCGCGCCGAAAGCTCGAAGCTGGCCATCAGGCCCTGCTTGGCGGTCTCGGTGTCCTTCGATGATCGGATGAGGTCGATGACCGCGTCGATGTTGTCGACGGCGATCTTCAAACCCTCGAGGATGTGCATCCGATCGCGCGCCTGGCGCAGATCGAAGAGCGTGCGGCGCGTGACCACGTCGCGCCGGTGGGCGACGTAGTGGCTGAGCGCCTTCTTCAGCGACAGGATCTGCGGCCGAGCATCGACGATGGCGAGCATGTTGATGCCGAACGACTCCTGCAACGGCGTCATCTTCCAGAGGTTGTTCTGGACGATCTCGGGGACCGCGTCCTTCTTCAGGTCGATGACGATCCGCATCCCCTCCCGGTCGGACTCGTCGCGCAGGTCGGCGATGCCTTCGATCTTCTTGTCGCGCACCAGCTCGGCGATCTTCTCGATCAGCTTGGCCTTGTTGACCTGGTACGGGATCTCGGTCGCGACGATCGACTTGCGGCCGGTCTTGGGGTGCTCCTCGACGGAGGTGCGGCCGCGCATCAGGATGGCGCCGCGTCCGGTCTCGTAGGCGGCGCGGATGCCGCCGCGGCCGTAGATGAAGCCGCCCGTCGGGAAGTCGGGACCGGGCACGATCTCCATCAGCTCGTCGGTCGAAAGGTCCGGGTTCTTGATGATGGCGATGGTCGCGTCGATCACCTCGCGCAGGTTGTGCGGCGGGATGTTGGTCGCCATGCCGACCGCGATGCCGGCGGCGCCGTTGACGAGCAGGTTCGGAAAGCGGGCCGGCAGGACGGTCGGCTCGGTCTCCTTGTCGTCGTAGTTCGGCTGGAAGTTGACGGTCTCCTTGTCGATGTCGGCCAGCAGCTCGCCGCCGATCTTCTCCATCCGGCACTCGGTGTACCGGTAGGCCGCCGCCGAGTCCCCGTCGACCGAACCGAAGTTCCCCTGGCCGTCGATGAGCGTGTAGCGCATCGCGAAGTCCTGGGCCAGACGCACCAGCGCGTCGTAGGCCGCCGTGTCGCCGTGCGGGTGGTACTTGCCCAGCACGTCGCCGACCACGCGCGCGCACTTGATGTACGGGCGGTTCCAGAAGTTCGAGAGGCCGAACTGCGTGTAGAGGATGCGTCGATGGACCGGCTTCAGACCATCCCGCGCGTCGGGCAGCGCGCGCGAGACGATGACGCTCATGGCGTAGTCCATGAACGCCGACTTCATCTCTTCCTCGATGGCGATCGGGATCCGGTTACCTGAGAACGGTGCGGCGCCGTCAGCGCTCATGGGGCGGTTTCTGGCCTCCTAAACGGGGGGGAAAAAGGGTCGCAACATTATGGCCCAACCGGGGGCCGGGCGGGGCGAAAACTCATGGAATCGCCGGGATCTAGGTTCAGGACGCGGCGCATGCCGGCTCGTTCGGCACGGGGCTGGCAGAGTCGGCCCTCCATGACAGAGCCCGCTCCGGGCCGCCTCGTCACTCCGGCTCCCTTGGCGTCGTCGTCCGGCCCGCCGGACGCGGCTCGTCCGAACGCGGGACAGTGCGTCCGGCTCCCGGCCACCCAACCCCGCCGTCCGCCCCTGCCTTCGCCAAATGCGGTCATCTGCCGCGACCGCCGGTCTCCACGCTTACTGGATCGTGTCCGCATCGCGCTCCGGACCCGTCACTACAGCGTGCGAACAGAGAAGGCGTATGTGGCCTGGATCCGGCGCTTCATCTTGTTCAACGGCAAGCGGCACCCCGACACGCTCGCCGAGCCGGAGATCGCCGCCTTCCTATCGAGCCTCGCCGATCCTGGCCAGATGAGCGCGTCCAGCCAGAACCAGGCCCTTGCCGCCATCCGGTTCCTGTACGGCCAGGTGCTCGGGCGCCAGCTCGCCTGGATCGGCGATCTCGTCCATGCCAAGCGCCCCGAGCGACTGCCTGTCGTGCTGACGCGCAGCGAGTGCCGCGCGCTCCTCGACAAGCTGACCGGGTCGTATCGGATCGTGGGCGGTCTCCTCTACGGAGGGGGTCTTCGCCTTCTCGAGGCCCTCCACCTCAGAATCAAGGACGTCGACCTCGAGCGGCAGGAGATCCTGGTGCGCGATGGCAAGGGGCGCAAAGATCGCCGCACCGTCCTGCCGGCGAGCTTGATTCCGCCAGTCCGCGATCATCTGTCAACCATCCGCACCCAGCACCTGAAGGATCTCTCCAGGGGCCCGTCCCACGGTGCAGTCGAGCTGCCCGACGCCCTTCGCCGCAAGTACCCGTCTGCGCCGCGTGAGTGGTCATGGCAATGGATCTTCCCCGCCATGCGATCCTACTTCCATGCGGCGACCGGCGAGACCCGCCGCCATCACTTGCACGAGTCGGCTGTTCAGCGCGCCGTCGCCATCGCCGCGCGTGCGGCCGGCATCCCCAAACCCACGACCCCCCACACCCTGCGCCACTCCTTCGCCACCCACCTGCTGGAAGACGGCTACGACATCCGCACGATCCAAGAGCTCCTCGGCCACAAGGACGTGAGCACCACCATGATCTACACCCACGTCCTGAACCGGGGCGGCCGGGGCGTCCGCAGCCCCCTCGATCGATAACAGCGTTCGTTGAGTGGCCGAACCACCGACATCTGACTCGCGGCTCTTATCGCGTTATCCCGCGATTCCGACAAGCCCGCCGTCCCTCCCCACCCACCAACCAGCCGGAATCATTGCCTCCAGACCACGCCCCTCTGCGCACCGTTTGCGTGAATAAAAGTCGCGTCTTCGGGATAATAGTAGTTCGACGGATCTGAAGGGCGCCCATGGAGACGATGTGGTGGATCCTGTTTGTGGTTGGAACGCTGACGGTTGGCGCGACCGTGTTCTTCAGGTTGCGCGCTAATGCCAGCAGACGAGAGATCTTTGACGAGGCACTCGGCGCCGGCTTCGTGCCGCTGCTGGCGCTCACGATGCTCGTTCGGTGGCGCCCCGCAGCGGTGGCTGGGTTCATTGTCGTCGGGGTGATCTGGATACGCGGCCTTTGGGTTCTTTGGACACGATACCGACGTACTGGGTAAGACCGTCGAACCGGCCGTTGCAGCAGACGAACGCCACACCGGTCCGCTTGAAGGTGGGCATGTGCCGCGACGCCGCGGGCTGGCGCCCGCGACTCCTCGCGGCCGTGATACGCTCGAACGCGCCCCTGGCGTTCGCTGCTGAACGGCAGGTCGTTCGGCAGACAAGGAGTTGTCGTGGCGGTCGGCTGCAAGAGAGCGTGTGGTGGCGTCATCGGCGCCGTCATTTGGTTGCTGGCTTACGGAGCGTTGGCAGCGCCTCGTGTCGAGGAGTTGGTATTGGTTGGAACCATCACCTCGATCTTCACGGTCGATGCTCCGCCGCCGTCTCGCCGGAACTGGGGCGTCACGGTTCGTGTGGAAAAGGTGAAGTTGGGCAACTACTCCGAGCCCACGTTCACTTTCACTATCCACAGCCCCGCGCGGTCCGGCGTAAAAGTGGGTCTTCGATGTACAATCGTGGCCACGAAGACCGGACCGCAAGAGTATCTCGTGTCTGACACGCGCCGGATCGAATGCGGCGCGAAATGAGGACCGGCTGCCGAACCAGCCGTTGCAGCGGATGAACGCCTGCGCGGCTCGCTCGACGTGCGCTGTGCCGCGACGCCGCGGGCTACGCCCGCGGCTCCTCGCGGCCGTGGTACGATCGCGCGTCCGTTGGGCGTTCACCGCTGAACGGCAAAACGGCAGACGAGAGATCATGCGACGGTGGCGGCGCACGCTCCTGAAAGCATCACTGGTGGGACTGGTCCCGGCCGTTCTCGTCGGCGCGGCAGTCCTGTACCTCACGTGGTCGGATAACCTCAGCATGACGATCCGCGACGAGAACGGCGTCGACTGGGCCTATTGGTTGATGCTGGGCGCATCTTGGGCACTTCCGACGTTCGTGCTCGTCACGGGCGTAGCGGCTGTGATCCTGCGATTCGTTCGGTCCGACTGAGAGCGCGCGTGGCCGGGCAGAGCTGCCGGACCGGCCGTTGCAGCAGCCGAACGCCACGCGCGTCCGCTCGGAGGTGAGCCCATGCCGCGACGCCGCGGCCTCCACCCGCGGCTCCTCGCGCCCGTGGTACGCTCGAAGGCGACCTCGGCGTTCGCTCCTGAACGGCAGGTCGTTGGCAGACAGGGAGCGAGCGATGGTGATTCTCTTCTTCATTTTGCTGCCCGGGCTGGTCGTCGTTCTGGTCGAG
>Ga0335083_10006914_pt1 | contig 14062 bp, 14 predicted proteins | sample Lox_Sample_42_FD_206716 | JGI IMG/M metagenome (GOLD analysis project Ga0335083, IMG submission 206716) | Soil microbial communities from Loxahatchee National Wildlife Refuge, Florida, United States - Lox_Sample_4.2 | ecosystem: Environmental > Terrestrial > Soil > Wetlands | place: USA...
AAGGGCGTTAGGCTACCGGGGGATTGTCATCACGAGCGAGCCGGAATCCCCAATGAGCACCGGGTTGCGCTCATTGGGGTGGAGGCGCGAGGGACCTGCTCTTGGTTTGCAGCGACACCGGTTGGTAGTGGAAGGTGATTCGGGCTGCCGACGAGAACAGATCGCTCGCGCCAAAGAGGGCGCTCGTGATGACAAACGCTATAAATCCTTGTGTGGAATATGGCTCGTGACCGCTTCCGCGACGATGCAGATGCCCGCCTCATCGGCGGCGGCAATGACTGCAGGCTTGTCAAAGATCAGGCAACGCCCGGCATCGAGTGCCAGGCAGGTCGCGCCAGCCTGTTTCATGGTTTCAAGTGTTTGCAACCCAATGACGGGGACATCGAAGCGCATGTCCTGATTCGGCTTTGCGACCTTTACGACGGTCAGGGCTCGACTTAATGTAGAAGGTTCTTCGCCCAGCGATGGCGAGCGCATGATTTCGCCGGCGCGCAGGATGGCTGCGTCGGTGCCTTCCATGGCCTCGACCGCGACGCAAGCTGCCTCGGCAATCACGACCGTTTGGCCGATATCAAAACGAGAAAGATGATGGGCTACGGCGCGGCCATAGGTGATATTTGTCTGCTCCGTATCGTTCGGACCACGGCGCGTCATCACTCCTTCGGTCGCCAGCATGGGCTCAAGCAGCGAGGTGGAACTCATCAGGGTGATGCCTTCATTCTCGAGGACCTTGGCAACAGCACCGATAAGCGAGTCGGTATTGCGCGTAGCCAGCGAAAGCAACAACTGTGCCAGCCGCCGATCAGGCTTGATGCTACTGAAGATGCGCTTGTGCTTGACCTGTCCGGCCATGATGGCGCGCGTAACGTCTTCGCTCTTGAACGTCTCGATGAGTTTCGAAAGTTCGCCCAGCGAGAGCCAGTGAACGGAAGCGGCCCCGCGCTGCTCGATTTCAGGCGAGGTCTCTTCCTTGATCGCCGCAACGACGACCTGCATGCCTTGCGAACGCGCGGCATCCAGCACAAGGAACGGGAATTTCCCGTTGCCGGCGATGAGGCCGATACGTTGGGAATTTGTTTCCAAGAATTTGAGTTTACACTGCAAACATGAAGAAACTCCGGGTGGGAGTACTGTTTGGCGGGCGTAGCGGCGAGCATGAGGTCTCGTTGCTGTCTGCGGCCTCCGTGCTGAATGCGATCGACAAGAAGAAGTACGAGGTGGTGCCCATCGGCATCACCAAAGACGGCCGGTGGCTCACAGCCGTGCACGCCGAGCGCCTGCTGAAAGGCGACAACGCCTTTGTGGCTGAGCCGCGTCATCTGCGCGCGGGCGATCCGGAGGCGACCTCGGCTGCCGCGGTGCTGGCCAAAGGCGAGGGCGTGGTGGTGCCGCCTATTCCCGGGGAGAACCGCTCGGCGCTTGTACCGTTTGAAACCAGCGCAAGAGAGATGCATGCGGCCGCCAATCCCATCGACGTTGACGTCATCTTTCCTGTGCTGCACGGCACGTTCGGTGAAGATGGAACCATCCAGGGACTGCTCGAGCTCGCTGACATTCCTTATGTGGGCGCCGGTGTGCTTGGATCCGCGGCGGGCATGGACAAAGATGTGATGAAGAAGCTCTTCCGCGATGCGGACCTGCCCATCGTGAAGCATGTGACGGTGTTGCGCAGCTCATGGCGAAGTGGGCCGAAGAACGTGCGCAAGCAAATTGAAGCGGCGTTGAAGTACCCGGTCTTCGTTAAGCCGGCGAATCTTGGCTCCTCGGTTGGCATCAGCAAGGTCCATGATGGTGGGGAATTGAGCGCCGCGATGGACGAAGCCGCGCGCTTCGATCGCAAAATCGTCATCGAGCAGGGTGTCGGAGGCGCGAAGGGCAAGGCGCGAGAAATCGAGTGCTCAGTGCTGGGCAACGATGAACCGATTGCGTCGACTGCGGGCGAAATTGTTCCGATCAAAGAGTTCTACGACTACGACGCCAAGTACCTCGACGAAGGCTCAGAGCTGATTATTCCGGCCAAGCTGCCGAAGCAGAAGCAGAAAGAAGTTCAGCGGCTGGCGGTGCGGGCTTTTCAGGCAGTAGATTGCTCCGGCCTGGCGCGTGTCGACTTCCTGATGGACCCGCGCACCGGCAAGATGTTCGTGAACGAGATCAACACCATGCCGGGCTTCACCTCGATCAGCATGTATCCCAAGCTGTGGGCGGCCTCGGGCATCGAATATGCAGAGTTGATTGACCGTTTAATCCAATTAGGCCTCCAACGCTACGACGAGAAGAAGCAGAATCGCTACGCGCGCTGAGCCGCGGACGATTGATGGCGAACTGGAACTCACGAAGACGAATGCGGAGTAAACTCCGAAGTGATGGCACAGGCTAAACCGGTCCAGTCTCAACCGTTGATTGCGGTGCGTGATGTGCGAGCCAGCAGCCGCTGGTACCAGCAGTTGCTCGGACTTGATTCACTCCCGGATCATCCGCATCGCGATTTTTACGATCGCATGTTCAGCAAGGGGCAACTGATTCTGCAGCTCCACGCATGGGACGTGGAGGATCACCCGAACCTCGTCAACCGTGAGGCTTCGCCGGTCGGACATGGCGTCTTAGTCTGGTTCGAGGTAGATGATTTTCGGGAAGCGGTAACACAGGCTCGCGCACTGGGCGCCCAAATCGTTCAAGAGCCTGCAATCAACCCCAATTCAGGGCAGCCGGAAGTGTGGCTGCGTGACCCCGACGGCTATGTGGTCGTGGTTGCAGGTCCGGAAGGCAGCGGCAATCCATTAACAGCGGGATCGAGCTAAGCCGCGCTAGCAATGATTTTTCAAGAATTTAAGCATTGGCGCGGCGTCCAGCTTACGTTTGCTAACGGTTTTTCGATGGCCTCGTCTATTCATTGCAAGCAGGGAGCGATGCTTAGACGGGGCGCGTGAGTGGTTCCTTCCGTTGGAACGCCGCGCCCCGGGCACCGCAACTCATTGTCTCCTCCTTTCGCACACTGGGCTCCTCTTTGTAGAAGGGCAAAGAGGGGCCTTCTCTTTTGTGTTTATGTGAGTTGATAGGAGCGATAGGAGATCCCTACTGCGCCGGGAGTTCGTACTCGAGGTCGTAGAAGTGCTTGCCGTCCGATTCGATTCTGATGTTCAGCTTGCCTGCAATTCCAGTCAGCTCGCCAGTTCCGGAGTCGGGTACTACCGTGATAGTCAACTGAGGAACACCGCGATTCATCACTCCAATGTGGTAAAGCGCGAAGCTGCCGCTACGGCCCTGTAGGTTCCCGGTGACGCGCTCGACAGCGACATAGGCCCCTGAACCCTGCACACTGGTGCTCATAGCAGTGAGCATCTCACCCACGCTGGTCGCCTCCAGATCGCCGTGAAACTGTTTGTCGAGCGACATGCGTCCCAGTCCGGAGTCGGCCGCCGTCTCGGCCAAAGGTTGGGGCTTGAGCTTTACGTCGAATGGTCCGCTTGCGTTATTGGCCATGATTTCCTATTGACCGTTCTGTACCTGCTGGCGTTCCTGAAGCGTCATCTGCGTCCAGAGCTGCTGCCGGAAATCGCGAGCCCACACTGCATTCGGATTCGCCTCTAGAGCTTGGCTCATGTAATGGTAGGCTTTCACCCGATTGCGTGGAACGCAAGTTCCGGTGGCATAGAGCGAGCCCAGGCGGCTGCGCGCGGCTGCGTTCTCTTTGGCGGCGGCCGACCGCAGCAGGATCAGTGCCTGATCGCAGCTCTGGGGTACACCATCGCCCTTGATGTACATATTCGCCAGCTTGATGGGCGCCTCGGGATTTCCCTTCGCAACCGCCTTCCACAACCAGGCGGAAGCGGCAGGAGCGTCGCTGGCATTGGCAGCCTTCGCGAGTTCCTCGGCGCCGGGTACTGTCTTTCCCGGCTTCTCGGTTTTGGACTCTGCCGTCTCACTCTGAGGCTCTAAGTCGGCGTTCTTTGATTCGGCGTTCGCAGGCACGGACTGCGGCTTTTGCGCAACCGCAACGTCGTTCTTAGAGGTGCTGCTCTTCTCTGTTTTTGATTGCTGCAACTTTGCAGATGGGGGCTCGGCCCCGGTTGCATTCGCAGCTGCGCCCGGATTTGCCGGCGCCTGAGGTGCTTTTTGGTTAGTTCCCGGCTGAGCACTGGGGACCGGCGGCTTTGGTTGCGGAACGACCTGCATCTGCGGCCCTGAGGCGTTCGGCTGCGACGTTGTGCCTGGCTCAGCGGGTTCTGTCGCCGCTTCCGAAGAGGGAGGCGGCGTAATGACCGCCTTCTTTCCTTTCAGCCGCTCGATCTGCATCTTCATGATGCCGATCGGGCCGTTGTTGCTCTGGTTCTTCTCCGCTCGCCACTCCAGTGCTCCCAGGCCGGCGAAGATGCAGATAACAATAATTGCCGTCCAGGCACGCCAGTGGCTGTGGCGTTCTTCGCCGCCGTCGCCTACGTAGGCCGACGTTGCCGGAGTGTCGCTTAAGCCGAGGAACGACGGTCCGCCGAGGCTCGTCACGGGAGTTACCGGTGCAGCTTCTTCCGCGGGCTCTGATAAATCCAAGAACCGCGACCGCTCAGGAGCGGGCTCTTTTATGCCCTTGCTGGCAAAAGGAGGCGGCTCGGTGACGTTCAGAGGCGGTTGCTCAACGCTGTCTTCTGCTGGAGGCGCAATCTTCGTTGCCATCACATCTGTTCGGGGTGCGTTCGTTTGTGCCGCCTGAGTTTCAGACGCAGTTGGCTCTTCCGACATGCTGATCGGCGCCGCCGGCTCATAGCTGGTTGAGCCGTCGAGCACCGGCTTGTCGCCCGTCATGGTGACTTCGTCTTCTTCCGCCGGAGGCGCGTAGTGGAAGCCGGCGATGAACTGCTCGAGCGACTCGGCCTGTTCGGCCTGCGAAAAGTAATTTGTGCCGGCGGTTCCCGACGTTTGTGTCTGTATCTGAGTCGCAGACGCTGTATTTGAATTGGAGAGGCTCGAACCGGTTGACACTTCAACCGGGTGCCGCGTGAGATCGGCCGCGCTCTGCGCTCCCGGCGCGATGATAGGCCGCTGCGGCAGCGGAGTACCACACATTCCGCAGAAGCGATGTCCGGCCGGATTTTCAAAACCGCAATTCGAGCAGAGCACACGGCCTCCTTTGCCAACTATCGTAAATTATGAGCGTTTTGCATAGGAATGGATGAGAACAGGACGGCAGAGGTGGCCGGGAGAGACCGGGTTCTGCGCTGCTGTCACTCCCATGCCAGACATGGAGCGCAGTCGGGGTCGTCTCAAGGTTGCAAGCTGCTGATGTGTGCCGCTTTGCCTTGCCCTGTGTAAAGCCAACCCTCCGATCAGACGATGTATCTAGACGAGAAATCATATGCGCTCTAATTTCACCGTCCAGATGTATCGTCCAGGGCAAGAAGTTCCGAAGTCGGGAATCTATAGGGTCAGCCATCGCGGGCATCATCATGATCATGAAGTGACTTGCGTCTCGGGAGAGCAGTTTCCAAGTTGCCATCAATGCGGTGATCAGGTGCGATTCAGCTTGCTGATTGCCGCCCATGCCATCCGGCGCCACATGCACTTCTTCCCGGGTGAGCAGGCCATGATGGACTCTCGCCTGAAGGGCATGGCTAGTCGATTTGTCTGAGAGTGCGCACGGTGTGATGAACATCCCGTTCCTGGAAGAGGCGGATTCCTGCTACACCTGAAGCTCCCGCGCGAATACAAGCGAAGGCATTATCGAGCTTCACTCCGCCCAGTGCGAGCACGGGAAACGAGCTCTCGGGCGCGGCTTCCGTGTTGTCGGGAGCCACGGCTCGGCGACAGGCAATTCTCAGTAGCTCAAGGCCAAGCCCGGGCAGATCGGTGTTGGGCTTCTCGAAAATCGGCGCCAGCACCGCGAAGTCGGCTCCATGTGCCTCAGCGTAACGGACGTCGTCGACAGAATGCGCCGAAACGCCAATTACCGGAGCGCGATCCGAACTCCGCATCCAGAGCGAGCGGACCTCTGACGCGGGAAGACTGTTGCCGGGCAGGTGCACGCCGTCGGCGTCGCAAGCGAGCGCAACGTCAGCGCGCCCGTTAATCAGCAGACGTGTTAACGACGAGCTTGCCCGAACGGCGGCAACAGCTTGGTTGGCGAACCGCTCCAGCTCGCGCGTGCTCAGGTCTTTCTCGCGTAGTTGTATGTAATCGACTCCCGCAGCCGCGGCTTCAGCGACTCGCTCCAGCAACGCTCCGCGCTGGCGAGCTTCGTCTCCGGAAAATGCGTGTCTATCGGTAATGTAGTAAAGGAGCATCTACTGGAATTCTATCCAGCGCGCCGCCACTCTCTCTACTGAGTTCCGTGTGGCGGGTGCGTGGCCTTCGGCGCAACCGCCTGTGTGCTCTCCGCAGCCGACGTCACTACCTCGTACGGCCGCATCATCTCGTTGTCCTCGTGCTCCAGCAGGTGGCAGTGCCAGACGTAGCGTCCCGCGTAGCCCTCGAAGGGAATGATGATGCGCGTAATGGCACGTGGCTCGGCGCGGACCGTGTCCTTCCAACCCGCTTCGCTAGGATCGGGCGGGGCCGCGTCGCCGAAAGTACGCAGGTCCTTGGTATCGGTATCGCTGGGATAGCCGGGGATGTACTGCTTACGATCCAGGATCTGGAATTTGACGAGGTGGATGTGAATGGGATGGGTGTCGTCGGTGGGATTTACGAATGACCAGATTTCCGTGGTGTTCAGGACGGGCTTCTCGGTGATGGGCTGGTGCCAGTATGTGCCGTTGAGCAGCATGATCATCGATTCTCCGACCGGGTTGGTGTACTCGTTCAGCGTCAACATGCGGGTCTTCACCGCGTCGGATTCCTTCAGCTTGGGAACCGGACGCAACGTTGACGGCAGCGAGCTCTCGTCGTTGACCTTGTTCGCGGAAACCCGGAATTGGACGATGCTGAAGCTGTCGCTCTTGAAGATGAGCTTCTCGCCCTTGTGATCGCTGAAGTCGATCACAACATCCGCACGCTCAGCGGGAGCCAGGATCAGTTTCTTCAGCGGCACCGGGGCGGACATCAAGCCCTGGTCGGTGCCGATCAGGTGAAACGGAATATCATCGCCGAACGAAAAACGATAGGTGCGGCTGTTGGAGCCATTGAGAATGCGGAAGCGGTATTTGCGCGGCTCGACCTCACAGTAAGAAAAGAGCTTCCCGTTTGCAAGGATCGATTCGCCATAAACTTCCGGCACCCAGGGCGCGTCGGCGTTCGCCGAGATGGGATACAGAAGCTGGTGATCGAGCGTGAAGTCGCGATCAAAGATCACCAGAGGAATTTCGTACTTGCCATTAGGCAGATTCAGCGCATCTTCGACCTTGTCTCTGACAATGTAAGACCCGAGCAGTCCGGCGTAGATATTAAGCCGATTGATTCCCATGGCGTGGTCGTGGTACCAGAGCATGGCCGGGTCCTGCTGATTCGGGTAGTAATAAAGGTTCGATTTCCCCGGCACTACCCAGTCTTCCGGGTAGCCATCGTTTTCAGGATGAACCTTAGCGCCGTGAACGTGCACCACCGTGCGCACCTGCGGTTTATCGGCTTCGGCTCCGTGCAGGTTATGGTCGATGGGCAGGAAATGTTGTTGCGGCAATTCATTGGCCCAGTCGATGAACAGCGGCTCTCCGCTGCGCGCTTCGATTGTGGCGCCGGGTACGGATGAGGCGCAGGCCCACCAGCGCGTCGGCTTCATGTCGCGGTGGACTTTGATGTCAGTCGGACTTATCGACATGCGGTAGTACGGCACCATGAGGCGCTGGTCCTCAGGACTGGGGCGCTTGCCCTGCGCCTGTGCGACTGCGGGAATGGGTAGTGGGTCAACCCACTTCTCCAGCTTGGCTGTATCGAATGCGGTTTGTTGCCTGGCAACGGGGTGGTGCCGCATCGAGGGGGGAAGCTGTCCCGAAAAGTACGCCCCGGCGGCGAATAAGGTGGATTGTTTAAGAAAAGATCGACGGTTAATCACGGCTTGGGTAACTCTAACAATGCAAGTTGAAAATCTCGTGAACGCAAAAAGGGCACGCGCGGCTTAGGTCGCACGTGCCCGAAGTGACTACTGCAGCGGAGGTTCTATTGCCCGCACCCCTTTTGCGTTACCTGACCCGTCTCATCGCTGAGAATCAAGGTACGGTAGCACGGGGTAGACAGCGTCCAGTTGAACATATTGTCAATCGGTCCGGCCACCTGATCGAACGATCCGCCGCCGAGACGCTGGTTCCAAAGCCAGTTGTCCTCAATGAAGCGGACGACAGAGCTCTGATCGGTGATGGTGTGGTCAACAAAGTTGGGCCGGCTGTAAGGCGAGATCACGACGAACGGCTGACGCGGTCCATAACCGCAGCGGCCCTGCGCGGCAGGAGCACTGATGCCGGAAAGCATCGGGGCGCCGGCACCGCACTGGCCGGGAGCGGTCAGAGCATCGACTGACGTCTGCGAGCTGTTCACGATCTGGCCCAACTGGTGGTCGTACCATCCGTCGGAGTCGTCGTAAGCGATGATGACCGCGGTGCTCTTCCATTCCGGACGCTGCATCAGGAAGTTGATGGTGTCGACGATAAAGGTCTGCTCGTCGAGCGGATCTGAATAGCCGGCATGGCCATCCTGATAGCCAGGGGCCTTCAGGTAGCTCACCGCCGGGAAGTTGCCAGCATTGATCGCGTCGAAGAAGTCGTGGGTATCGTACTGGTGGTTAGCCGCGTCACCGTTGTGTCCGATCATCTGGACTGAGGTCGGACGGGTGTGCTGGGGGTTGGCGGTCGAGGCGTAGTACTGGAACGGCTGATGGTGCGGAATGTAGTCGGCCTTGGTCACATTGGTGACATTCGAAGTATGGGTGCGCTTGCAGCCGGTCGTGCTATTCGGGTTGACGATGGTGAGATCGAAACCATAATTGAAGAATCCCCATGTCACGTTCGCACCGGTCAACAGGTCGCCGATGTTCTTGCCGCCCATCTGAACCTGAGAACCGCTGGAGCACATATCGCCGATGGGGTCAGCATCGCCGTAAAGCGTCAAACCGTTATGTCCGTCAGAGATCACTGGGGGGTTGCCCATCGTCTGCGTGACGCCGTTCGTCTGGCCCGACATGACGTTGAGAGCTCCGGGGGTCGAGGGCCCAAAGTTCGTGTCATACGAGTTGTCGCTCATGGCGTAATTCTGGGCGTAGTTCCACAGAGCGGTGACGGTGTTGCCGTCGTAGTAGCCCATGGTGAGACCGTTCGTCAGCACCTGCTGCGGAGGTCCCTGCGGCGGTGGCCCGGCAACGCCCGTGTAGAGCGGGAACAGGTCCATCACTCCGCCGTCAAACGCCTGCTGCTCGGGCGTGTAGTTGTGATCCTGGTCGTTCGTTGCTGCCTGGGAACGGTCGAGGCGGTATGGGTTGGTCGCACCGGCGCCGTTGGCAGGATTCAGGTTGGGATTGAAGTTGAGCAGCGGGTTGTTCAGACCATTGACCGCCGGGGTACCGGGTAGAGGCTCGAACCTCGGCTCGCCCGGAGGATTGGTCGCGTAAGGATAGGTTCCGAAGTAGTGATCGAAGGAGACGTTCTCCTGGAAGATGATCACCAGATGTTGAATGGGTGTGGCCGGCTGGCCATAAGGCGGGCGAGCTTTGGCCGGTGGGTTAGCCGCATTGGCCAACTCCGGAGTCATCAGCGGCGCGCACATGATAGCCGCCATCAAAGCAGAAGCAAGGAACTGACGCATACTCCTCCTCATCCCCGCTTTTCCCTTTTGGGAAAATCGCGATTACGCCTTGATATCTGGGAGACATCAATCTCAGGTCACATGAGGTTGAATTTCGCGTTACGAAAGCGGCAATATTTCAAATCAGGTGCTTGATTTGAATAGAGCGACGGACCGCTCCGCTTTTGGTCACGATTTGTGCTCCACCGTTCGGCAGCGGTATACTGCCTAGCCCATCATGAAAGTAATCGTGGTCATCCCTGCTGCGGGACTCGGAACGCGCATGTCAGCTCCCGCGAGTGGACTCAAGTCCAAGAGCAAGCAGTTCTTCGAACTGCAAGGTACACCCATCCTCATTCACACGCTGCGCAAGTTCGACGAGTGTACTCGCGTCAAGGAGATCGTCGTCGCCCTTCGTGGTAACGAGAAAGCCGGTTTCGAATCCTTGCTCAGCAGTGAGCACTGCCGCAAACCTATTCGCGTGGTGGAAGGGGGCGAGCATCGCCAAGACTCCGTGGCCAACGCGCTGCGGTCGCTGCATGCCGCCGATGACGACATCGTGCTGGTGCATGATGCGGTGAGGCCGTTCGTCGATCAGGAAACCATTCAGGGTGTGATTTCAGGAGTGGAGAAATACGGAGCCGCCATTGCCGGCATTCCTGCCATCGATACGGTCAAGCAAGTCGACCGCACGGCCGATGGGGCGGTGGTGATTGCCACCGTTCCGCGCGAAAAGATGGTCCTGGCCCAGACGCCGCAGGGCTTTCGGTTTGCGCTGATTCGCAACGCGTTCGAGGAAGCTTTGGCAGACGGCTTTGTCGGAACCGATGAGGCTTCCCTGATCGAACGCAGCGGAGGCACGGTACACGTGGTAATGGGCTCTCCCCGCAACATCAAGATCACTACCCCGGCGGACCTGGACCTGGCGGAGCTTTACATCTCCCAGGACGAGCGTCGCAAGGTGGCATTGTCGGGATAGGACACGGCGGCTCCGCCCAGAGCCCGCGAGCGTTGTGCTCCAGCCTCAGCCACTTACAGAATTGGAGCAAACCGGGCTCTGAGACGGCGCAATCGAACTAGACTCCGCTGGTGCTCGGCGAGCTGCTCTCGGTGCCGGTAGAGCGCATTCCTTCATTCACGCCCGAGCGTACCTGTCCCATGGCCCGTTCAGCGGTGCTGCGGATCGACTCGACGCCACGATTGACCTTGTCGCGTCCCTGTTCATAGGTATCGCGGGCCGAATTTGCCAGATCGTTGGCGCGATCAGCGAGATTGTTGCGGGTTTCTTCGCCGCTCATTGGGGCGAACAAAATCCCCAGGCCAATCCCCATGCCTAACCCGAATAGAAAACCTTTCATGCCTTCCTCCTAACGTGTGTTGTTCTCGAATTTTGAGGTGTCTCACTCTCAAGGGAAGAGATGCGGTTAACAGGCGCAAGTTTGCCGGCAAGGCCGGGCGGCTTCTCTGATTCAGCACAGCAAAAACCGGCCGCCGCAGCGACCGGTCGGAAAAGGCTCAGAAGTACGACTATTGCTGGGTAGGCTGTGCTGCCGGTGCTGGCCCCAGCGCCTGCAGCTTCTGGGTCGCCGCCTGGCCAATAGGAGTCGTCGGGCTCTCTTTCTGGAGCTGCTCGTAGAGCTTACGCGCGTCTTGCGGCTGATTATTGGCTGTGTAGAGCTCAGCCAACTCAAACTGCGGCGTCCATTTGCCAACCGATTTCGACGGATGATCGATCAAATCCTTGTACGTGTCGATAGCCTTCGCGGTCTGATTGGAGTCGGCATACAGGCTGGCCAGCGCGAGCTTCGCCAGTCCGGCCATGTTCTTGTCCCATCCAGACGCGACCTCGCTGAGCTCCTTTTCGGCTGCTGCCGTGTTACCCATATTGCGAAGGGTGATTCCCTCAAAATAGCGCGCGATGCGACCGGATTCGGTGAACGAATACTTGTTGGCAATCTCGGTGAATTCCGCGTTGGCGGCCTTGGCCCTCTCGGCCGCAGAGCCGTAGCTGAGCTCGCCTGGCGCCGCCGGCTGTCCTTCCGGACGGATGGGCGCATTGTACTTGTCGATCGCCGCTCCCAACATGCCGCGGGCCTGCTGGTTGCGATAGCTGACGTAGCTGTAGCCGCCGATTACCACGGCCAGAATGACCGCCACCACAACTGCCGCGGTGATGAGGGTTGACTGGTTTTCAGCCGCCCAACTGAGAGTTTCGACCGTAGTCGCTCTGAATTCGTCCGTTTTGAGTTGATGTCGAGTGGTACTGCGCACGAATAGTCCTTGTGTGGAATTGCCGAAAGGTAGGCGAAACAAGAGTTTATCAGCCGCTACTTTGCAGGGTCAAACGAGCTGCGGCATAAAAGACAAGGGCGGCACGAGGCCGCCCTGAACAAACTCAGTTCTTACTGCTTTTTCCCCGACGTCTTTCCCTTTCCGTACGTTGTCTCGACCTTCTCTCCTAACGCCTCGAGATAACTCTTCGCTTGACCTACCAGAGGGCCGTCAGGCTTCAGCTCGATGTACTTCTGGAAGGACTCAGCCGTGCCCGGCGCTGCAATCATCTTGTTGGTTTTCGGGTCTAACTTCGCCATCGCGATCAAGTTTTCGCCCTTGTAGTAATAGGCTTCCGCTTTGTTCGGATCTGCAGCAATGGCTTTGTCGAAGGCCGCAACCGCCTCTTGAGGATGCTGGGTGTTGGTGAACAGGGCGCCTTCATTAAAGTAGTAGGTCGCGGCGTGAGTGGGCTCGGCCTCTGCTGCCGCGTTGTAGGTCTCAACTGCCTTGTCAGCCTGACCCGACTTGGCGTATGAATTCGCCAGGCCACTCAGGTAGCCTCCGTCCTTCGGCTTAAGGGCAATAGCCTTGTTATAGGCGTCAATCGCCTCCGGATATTTTTTGGAGCTTGCATAGGCGTCGCCCAGATAGCCCCATACCAGGTCCTGCTGCGGATTCTGCTCTGCGGCCGGCTTGAGCAGCGCAATTGACTGGTCGTAGTTACCCGCCTTCATCAGGTCCCGCACCTGCGCCAGCATCGCGTTCAGGCCTCTGATGTTCTCGTTGGACTTTTTGACCGCCTCGTACTTCTTGAGTTCCTCCTCGTTAATCCCCATCTTGGCCCGGTCTGCCTTGACGTCGAAGTCGATTTTGACTTCTTTTCCGGCTTCGACGGGGACCTTGCCGCGACCATCAATTTTCTCGCCGTCCCTGACAAGCCACACGTTGTAGGTGCCAACCGGAACGGTGGTGGAGGAGAAATCACCTTTGCTGTCAAGGTCCAGCGTCATCGCCTTGCCTTTGTTTTCGATGGGCTCGAGCTGCACGCTGGTATTCTGCGCCATCGGCTTTCCGTTCTCGTCCTTTGTGCTCCCCTTTAACGTGCCATTCTGCGCAAACATTGGCATAGCACTTAGGCCGACCACCAGTGCCAGCAGCATAGCCATACCTATAAATCTCTTCATATTTATCTCCCGGGTGAGCGACGCCGTCCTGGGCTGTGCCGACGGGTGCTTCACCGCATCTTTGACTTTGATTGCATATCTATTCCGGGACCGCTGTCGACGACAGGTAAGCAATCGGGTCGTGAGCGCCCGCCGCTGCGAAGGCCCGCAAGCGCAGCACACAACTTTCACAGACGCCGCATGCCTGGTCCACCCGGCTGTAGCATGACCACGTTAAATCGAAGGGAGCGCCTAATTCAAGGCCAAGCGTCACAATCTCCGACTTTCGCAACCCGATCAATGGCGTCTCAATTTGGATCGCTCCGTCCTTTGTTCCTGTACGAATCGCCTGGTTAAACGCCTGGTAGAATTCCGGCCGGCAGTCGGGATAGCCCGAGCTATCCTGCTGCACTGCCCCGATATAGATGCTCCGGGCGCCCAGTACTTCTGCCCAACTGGTCGCTGCCGATAAAAAATGAGCATTGCGGAAGGGGACGTAGGTTACCGGAATCTCGGCCCCAATTTCGGGCCCGGCATCGGGGACGTCAAGTTTCTCGTCGGTTAGGGCGGACCCGCCAATCGCGCGAAAGAACGGGGTTTTGAACATCAAACGGGTGTGGATGCCAAGCCGGTCGCAAATCGCCCGAAACGCATGCTGCTCGCGCTCCTCGGTGCGCTGGCCATAGCTGATGTGCAGGGCCGCAGTGTTCTCTACGCCATGCTCGCGAACCGACAGCGCCGCGCATACCGTCGAATCCATGCCGCCGCTGAGCACGACGACGGACTGTGCTTTTACGTTCATTGCTCTGTCATCCTGAGCGCAGTGAGCCGAAGGCGAACGGAGTCGAAGGACCCCTACAGCAGCAGTTCTATACCCCCTTCAGCGAAGGCTCCCAGATAAGCTTGTGTATCTGAAATCCCAGGCGCACGTT
>Ga0335083_10006916_pt1 | contig 14061 bp, 18 predicted proteins | sample Lox_Sample_42_FD_206716 | JGI IMG/M metagenome (GOLD analysis project Ga0335083, IMG submission 206716) | Soil microbial communities from Loxahatchee National Wildlife Refuge, Florida, United States - Lox_Sample_4.2 | ecosystem: Environmental > Terrestrial > Soil > Wetlands | place: USA...
TTGCTGCACTTTGACGTGGTGGAAATTCGCCTGCTCGATCAAAAAACAAATCGCCTGGAACCCCTGTTGGCCGTGGGCATGGAGCCGGAAGCGGAACAACGGGTGTTGTACGCCCTGCCGCAAAACAACGGCGTGACCGGTTACGTCGCCGCCAACGGAAAAAGTTATTTGTGCGACGATACGACCGAAGATCCCCTCTATTTACAAGGCTGTAAAGGAGGGCACAGCTCGTTGACGGTGCCGTTGATCTTGCACGACGAGGTCATCGGCACCTTCAACGTGGAAAGCCCAGAACCCCGCGCCTTTACCGAAAGCGACTTGCAGTTTTTGGAAATCTTCAGCCGCGACGTGGCCGCCGCCCTGAACACCCTGGAACTGCTTGCTACGCAAAAAGTAAATGCCGCCCAGGAAAGCGTGGAGGCCATCCACGGCGCCGTCGCCTTGCCCGTGGACGAAATTCTCAACGACGCGGTCAACGTCATGCAGCGTTACATTGGCCACGATGCGGACGTCGTGGAGCGTTTGCAACGCATTCTTCGCCATGCCCGCGACATCAAGCAAGTCATTCAAAAGGTCGGCCAATCGATGGCCCCCGCCGAGGCGCTCCCTCCCGGCAAGCAAATCGAAAAACGCCCCGGTCTGAAAAACCGAAGGATTCTCGTGGTCGATGCCGACGAAGCGGTCCGCAGCGCCGCCCACAACCTTTTGGAGCGCTACGGCTGCGTGGTCGAAACCGCCCACGATGGCGGCGAAGCCGTCTGCATGATCCGCAATATGCTCCGCGACGATGCCTACGACGTCATCATCGCCGACATCCGCTTGCCCGACATGAACGGTTACGAACTGCTCTTGCGGCTGCAAGAAATTCTCGATCCCGTCCCGCTGGTATTGATGACCGGCTTCGGTTACGATCCGGGGCATTCCATCGTGAAAGCGCGTCAGGCCGGCATCGAATTGGTGCTATACAAGCCATTCCGCCTGGATCAGTTGCTCGATACCGTCCAAAAAGCGGTCGCCAAGAGCGAACTCGTCTAACGCTAGGACCACAACGCGCTTGCGCCAGGGCTGAAAGCTTGCCGTTCCTCGCGCCTTTGATCCAGTTGCCCCGACTGACTTCACTTCGCCGCAGAGTCTCATGCCCGTCGTCACCATCGTGCTGACTCTGCTTGCCCTGCTGGGACATGCCGCGCTGTGGGTCGGCTTTGTAAACCGCGCCCACGCCGTAGGCTTCTCAAGAGTTATCACCAAGCTCCTCTCCGGCTGCGGACACATGCTGCTGATGTTGACGCCCCTGTTGGCCCTGGGCCTGTGGCTCAGTTCTGGAGAATCGCTGGATGCATGGCTCTCGCAGTCGGCGCATGCGCAGCTATTATGGCTGTATCTCATCCCCTGCTGGATTCTGGCGCTGGCCATCGTGGTGTTATGGGTCCAACGCCATTGGGTCACCACCCCCTTGGCAGTCGTCCTCGAACAGCGCACCAGGCTTGTCGATGTGGCCGCCCTGCTGGGGAAAAAACCGCTGGCCGGCGGGCGTGCCCGGCTGCTTGCTCACGTGCCCGGAAACCAGGTGCTGCAACTGGCCGTCGACGAAAAGCAGTTCGTCTTGGAGCGTTTACCCTCTCAGCTCGAAGGCTTTTCGATTACCCACCTCACCGATTTGCACATCACCGGCCGAATCGGCGTCGAATTCTTTCAGGAAGTCGTCCAGCAAGCCAACGCCCTACGGTCAGATATGATTGTTCTCACCGGTGACATCCTCGACAAAATAGAATTGCTCGGTTGGATTCCCCAAACCCTGGCCCCTTTGTCGGCCCCGTTGGGAACCTATTTTGTTTTGGGAAATCACGACGAATACACTGGCGCCGCGCCGCGCATTCGCCAAGCCTTAACCGGCGTGGGTTTTACCGACATCGGCAACCAATGGCGCCGCTTGGACGTGGCCGGGGCCGAAGTCATCCTGGCGGGGAATGAAGCGCCGTGGTTTCGCCCGCCGCCGGACATGCAGCGCTGTCCGCCACGCTCCTCCGATCGACCACAACTGCGGCTGCTGCTGGCGCACTCTCCCGATCAATGGCCTTGGGCCCGCCGCTGCGATTTCGACCTGATGCTGGCCGGCCACACGCACGGCGGTCAAATTCGCTTGCCGCTGATCGGTCCGATTTTCGCCCCCAGCATGCACGGCGTGAAATATGCCAGTGGAACTTTTTACGCTAACCCCACGCTCATGCACGTCAGCCGCGGCATCTCCGCTGAGCTGCCGCTGCGAATTAACTGCCGCCCGGAACTCACAAAAATTGTGCTCCAGAGCAAATAACTCTTGTCCCTAGGAAGAGGGCCGGTGTCCGCAGGTGACTCGCTGTGACGAGGTGAGGGCACCGGAAATCACCGAAAAATACTCATCCCAACGCCATCTGCGGAGAGAGCGAAGTTTTAAACAGCTTCCCAAAAATTGGCCACCTTTTTTACAGGAAAATATGGGACCCCCTCCGGCGCAAACAAAACAAGCCCGACTTCCGCCGTTTTTCCTGGTATTTTGTTCTTCATCCCAGGTCTTTTTTCGCCTTTTGACGTGCTATCACCGTTTCAAGTTCCGGCAGCCGCGGCAATTAGCTATATTTTGGCCTGTCAAACGAATACGATAGTGCCGAATCCAATGTGGCCCCCTTCGCTCGCTCCCAAAGCCCAGGGATATCAATATCTTGGGCCTAGCGAGGCACCGCACCGAAAACATTGAGAAGCACTTCCCATGAGTAAAAAAACCGATTCCGCCAAAACAGCCGGCGAAAAACACGCTGCTCCCCAGGATCCCACGGCCTGGGTCCGCACTTTTCGCGAAACCGTCGAGTCGGTCGCCATCGCCTTCATTCTGGCCTTCATGTTCCGCACCTTCGAGGCCGAAGCGTTCGTCATTCCCACCGGTTCCATGGCCCCCACTTTGCAAGGCCGCCACAAAGATATTGTTTGTCCTGAGTGTGGCTATGTATATCGTGTAGGTGCCAGCGAAGAAGTCGATCGCGAAACCAGCGTTCCCAAAGCAAGCTGCCGCATGAAGACCGTCACCTGCCCCATGTGCCGCTACACCATGGATGTTGACAATCCACAAGACCCCGAGGAATATCCCTCCTACAATGGCGATCGAATTATCGTCAATAAATTCGCCTACGATCTTGCCGATCCGCAACGCTGGGACGTAGTGGTATTTAAGTATCCTGAGGATGCCAAAGAAAACTACATAAAGCGACTGATTGGACTGCCCGGCGAGCGCATTTGGCTCCACAACGGCGACGTCTACACCGCACCCTTGGGTTCCGAGAATTTTCAAATCGCCCGCAAACCGCCGGAAAAGCTCGCGGCCATCATGCAGCCGGTGTACGACAACGATAATGTCATCCCCAAGCTCATTCAGGCCGGCCTGCCACCACGCTGGCAACCCTGGGCCGCCCCGGCCAGCGCCAGCCCCTGGAAAACCAGCGCCGACTTTAAGTCGTTCCAAACCGAGGGCGCCTCGCAACCAGCCTGGTTGCGCTATCAAAACATTTTGCCCGACGACAATCTCTGGGACGATGTCAAAGCAGGCCGCCCGTTTCATGCGCCGTCGCCAAGTTTGATCAAGGACTTCTACGCCTACAACGACGGTGACTTTCCCGATAATTGCGACTCGCCGCCGCCCGCTGAAGTGTGGGTCGGCGACTTGGCCTTGGAATGTACGCTCACGGTGAAGAATACAAACGGCGGCGTCATTCTGGAATTAGTCAAGGGAGGACGCCAATTCCGCTGCCACATTGATCTGGCCTCCGGCCTGGCCAAGCTTTCGATTTCTGGAAAGCCCGACTTCGCGCCCACCGCGGCCACGGCAATTCGTGCCCCCGGCACTTATCAAGTTCGCTTCTCCAATGTTGACGAGCAGTTGCTGCTGTGGATCAACGACATGCTCGTCGATTTCAACGCGCCGACAAGCTATGCGCCGCTGAACAACACCGAAGCCGTCGTGACCGCGCCCGTGCCGGGCTCCGAAGAAGCCACCGATTTGTCCCCCGTCGGAATCGCCGCGGAGCCCGGCGCGGTCCTCGATGTCAGCCATCTCAAAATCCGCCGCGACGTGTATTATTTGTCGCGCGAAGACAACGTGTATCCGGGGAACCGCCTCCGTTCGTCCATCGACTTGCAAGCCGACCAATTTTTTATGCTGGGGGACAACAGCCCCAAAAGCAGCGACGGCCGCTTCTGGCGATCTCAAAATTATGTCGACCGCCAATTGCTGATTGGAAAAGCGCTATTTGTCTACTGGCCGCACTCGTTCAACTACCTGGAAATTGGAGACAAAAAAATACCCTTCCCCTTCTGGCCAAATTTCAGCCGCATGAGGTTTGTCCATTGAACATTGCCGGCGGCGGGCTGCAGGCAACAGGCAGCCCTAACCACGGTTTGCCTGCTGCTCGAGATGAAAAGGATTTCTGCAATGTCGCTTCTGGAAGTCACCGGCCTGGTAAAAACCTACGGCTCGCGCCGCGTGGTAGACGGCGTCGATTTCCAGGTTGACGCCGGCGAAATCGTCGGCTTGTTAGGACCAAACGGGGCAGGCAAAACCACCAGCTTCCGCATGACCTGCGGCATCATCGAGCCCGACGCAGGCAAAGTCATCCTCGGCGAGCAAGACGTCACCAACTGGCCCATGTTTATGCGCGCCCGACAAGGCGGCATGGGCTATTTGGCTCAAGAACAAAGTGTGTTCCGCAAGTTGTCGGTCGAAAATAACTTGCTGGCGGTGATGGAAATGCTGGGAATGGACCGCCGGGCGCGCAAAAAGCTCTGCGCCGGCCTACTGGAACAGTTCGATATCAAGCACATTCGCAAATCGAAGGCGATGTTCATTTCCGGCGGTGAAAAGCGGCGTCTGGAAATTGCGCGGTGCTTGATTTCCAAACCCAAAATCATTCTCCTGGACGAGCCATTTACGGGCATCGACCCGGTGACGATCAACAGCATTCAAAAAATCATTCGCCGCCTGCGCGAGGAAGGCATTGCCATTTTGATAACCGACCACCGCGAGCGCGAAACATTGGCCATTACCGACCGCAGTTACGTCATTCGCAGCGGGAAAGTGCTGTGCGAAGGCACAGCCGAGGAAGTGCTCAACCATCCGGACGCCAAAAAATACTATTTCGGCGAGGGACCATCGCTGGGCGCCGTGGCCTGATTTTTTCCTGGAATTAAACGGATTGAGACAGTACACTCAGGTGAAACTTCAAAACTTTGCCCGGTTCAAACATTTTTGATCGATGTCCTTCGCCGCTCATCATCATTGGCCCGATGCCCTGGATTTGGCGACCACTTGCCTGCTGCTGGGCGGGATTCTGGCCCTCACGCTTTCCGGGCATGTGCTTTTTGTGCTAGATGTGCGAGCCTGGTTGCGTACCTTTCGACGGGCATTGATCGTCGTGACCGATCATCTACCGAATTTTCCCCGCTGGGTACGTTTGCAAACGCCCCGCTGCTTGGCGGCGATGGGGTTGAAACTCCCCTGCAATGAAGAGCAGCTCATGCGCACCTATCGACAGAAAGTGAAGCAATTGCATCCCGACTGCGGCGGAGACCGCAAGCGATTCATGCGCCTGCAAGCCAATTTCGAAGAAGCCCTGCAATTCATACGCAATCAGGTACGCGACGGTAAGTTGAGGTGCTAATGTGGTTATGGCTGCCATCGCCATTTACCTTATCCGGAACCTCATACCGCACATATCGAATTTGCTGCCTGTAACGGTGCGCGAGTGGTTTGGCTCACAAGATGATGGTTCGGCCAGCATGACAATCGGGGATATAGCATTCCGCTTGTGTCGCACAAGCGCAGCGTAACGGCGTCTGAAAAATGGTGTGTACCGCACGTGCTAGCATCCGATACATTCGCATGCCACGGCGATCAAACGTCGTGAACTGCCTTTTGGGTCAAGGATGGCCTGTCCCTGACAGCCACCGACACCGCCGGCCAAGGTCATTGGGCCGCGGAACGTCGCAATATCCAAGACACCAACAAGAACAGGTTCCCGACGATGGCCAAAGACACGTTTCGTGTAGTGACCCGTGGTCCGGACGGCAAAATCCGCATGCGCGACTACGATGCCCCGGATACTCTTCTGCGCATGCACACTCAAATCGGCGTCGACGATTGCAGCACAGATTTAGACCTACGAGGCCTGCCGGTGTTTCGCGGCCTGATTGGCCCCATGCCGGAAGGCAAAAACGTCATTCGTTACGAATCGCCCGAGGTTTTCGAAACGCTGACCAAGGAATGGAGCGCGGTAAAATCGGGCCGTCGCCGCCGCCGAGCCAATGCGGACGAATGTTAAGCTCTTGCCGCTCAAAGTTCGATGCGGCGCCGAGTTGAGGTGACGAGACCGGTCGCTCCGTTAGCGACGATCGACGAAGGCGTTGCCTTGCTTCGGCGGATCTTGTTGCAGCGTGGCAACGCCGCCGATTTGCGAGCCGCCAGTTGACACTGTTCGATTAGCAAACGGATCAGCACTGTTCGACCCGGTCAACGCAATACGTGTAATGTGCTCTTCGTCAACCAATTGCTGAGTGGTCACAGGCACTTGCGCTACATGCTGCTCTGGAATGAAATCGTGCCGCGTAAGAGGAATCTGCGTTTCTTCAACGCGTGCATCCAAACGAGTATGGGGCACGTAATGATAGGCCACCGTGGGTTGGGCAAACGGATTCCAACGGTTCGCCAAGTAAGGCTCCCACGTGTATTCCGTTACCGGCGTGTACACCGTGCGGTATGAAGGCTGATATTCGGTACTCAGCCGTTCCGAATACACGGTGTACGGTCGCTGTTCGATGTGCGTTTCCGAAACCGGGCGCTTGTAGACCTGCCGCGTTACCTGGTACTGCACGCCGGTTTGCGGATCGGTTTCGATTTGCTGCGCCCAGGCAACCTGCCCTAGCGCCAGCGTGGCAAACAATGCACCGAGAATGTTCCGGTGGATCATTCCTTCGGTCCTCCGGTTAGAGGGTCTGAGAGCTACTCGATTACGGCCTGCAGCGAAATTCGCTGCCCTTGGCCATTGGCACAATCGACCGCTCTTTTATTCAGCCCTGAAGCCCCTTACATCATATCTGCATCGGCACTGGCGCTGCATGCACTTTAGACCGTTCCGCTCGACCATGGGGCGATAAGTATGACAGATTTAGAGTCAGTCCTTGTCCGAGGGCTGTTTGTTTGCTTTCGGCTCCTTTATACTCACTTTTTTGTGCCAAATTTAGCTGGAAATGAGATAATCATGCTCCACGCCGAGTTGCTAGCAATCCTCCGCTGCCCTGATGATCACAGCAAACTGTCCGCGGCCAGCACAGGTTTGGTTGTACGATTGAACGAAGCCATCGCCGCGGGCCAGTTGAAAAATCGTGGCGGACAGCAGGTCGAAAGGCAGCTCGACGGAGCGCTGATTCGAGCCGATGGCCAGCTTCTTTACCCGATCATCGATCAAATTCCGGTCTTGTTAGTCGACGAAGCAATTTGGACCAAAGAAATTGGAATTTGAATGGCGACTATTCGACACTTGCGAACAAGCTCAACTTTTTTTACTGTACGCAGTTCGCCCCCTTAGCTCAATTGGCAGAGCAATTGACTCTTAATCAATGGGTTGTAGGTTCGAGTCCTACAGGGGGCACTTTTGTCAGGGGCAGTGGCTGACTCGGGTGGGCGGGCAAACGTTGTTCATCGAACCGGGCAGTCCCTGGGAAAATGGTTATATTGAATCGTTCAACGGAAAGTTCCGTGAAGAGTGTTTGAATCAGCAATGGTTCTTGTCACTGGACGATGCCCAGGAAGTCATCGCCGCGTGGCGAGAAGATTACAACCGGCACCGGCCCCACAGTGCGCTGGGGCAACGGACGCCGGAGGAGTTTGCGATTTTTTCAGCGGGGGGCTAGCCCCCGCTGAAACCCTGTTTTTCTAGCATTCCAACTGGACCAAAGTTGGGAAGCAAGTCAGACGACTCAACTCTTGTCCCCACCATAAGAGAGCCCTTCGACGTGCTGGCCGAAGGGCGTTCTGTCCAGTTAAGTCCGGGCGACTGGATGGCTATTGAACTTTTTTTGAGATACCTAAAAAGTTGGCCGGAATCAATTAGGGCTTTAATATTAAGCGATTCTGTTCTTGCAGATATGGCCCCGAAATGCCGCTCGCTAGTGAGCCAGGAAGTGACTGAGAAGCCAAGCTGATGCATAGAGGCCCATTCCAAAAACCGCGTGGGTCATCAAACTCTTCACTCGGGCCTGTATGGGCTTGGGCGTCTTCGAAGCAGCGACTCCCAGCCCGAGCGCGGGCTGCATGACGAAGTAGGGCAGCAGGACAGTCACGATCCCAAATGCAAGAGCGGGAATCGGGGTCGGGTTTTCGAGCCAGCTTGCCGAGAAAAGGAGCACAAACACGAGGGCAAGCGTGACTCCAATAGTGTAGAGTGCGACCCAGCCAATCACACATTCATGCGGTTTGGCTTGCGCAGCACCGATGCTGGCATGCACGAACGTGCCTGAAGGCATATGGAGGAACCAGCGACCGAGCAAACAATAGTCCAGAGAAGGGATTCCGAAACCGCGATTGAGCAACATTGCCCAAAGGTCGACGCACATGGTCGCCCCAATTCCGATGGCAATCGCTGAGAGGATAATCTGAGTCATACGCGAAACTAGCAGGCTCGGATGCAGTCGTCAATTTTTCTTCAAATCAGCATAGCTAACAGAATCGTGGTTTCGGAAGAACATTCGCCCGACGATCATATTCTCCGCGCGATCACAAACCATGCCTTTGGTCCGCCGATTTCGGGATCAAAACCGGGCGAATCGGGACGGACCTCGTATTCGGATGGCTCAACGGACTCAATCATCCATCCTTGCGCAAAGGCGTCATCAATTTCTTGCCGACTTACTCGTCTGGGTCCTTGGTCGCCCGGCTCGGCGTCCGAGAAGCAAAGCAGGAACAACCGACCACCCGGCTTCAGGACCGATGCCAACCCCGCGATATATCGTCGCCGGTCGTCATCTGAGAAAACGTGAAACAATCCGCTGTCGATCACGGTGTCGAAAACCTCGGACAGTTGCTCCAGTACCAAGGCATTCATATTGAAGAACGAGGCGGCTAATCCTCGCTCCGATGCTTTCCGTTTGGCCTGCTCGATAGGCTCGGCAAGGAAGTCGATGCCCGTAACTTTGTGTCCGAGGCTGGCGAAATGCAGAGCGATCTCCCCTGTGCCACACCCGGAATCGAGAATCGAACCTGTGATTTGGTCCGCAGCGTTCAGGAACGCCCTTTGCGGTCTGCCGATTTCCCACCGAGGTTGACCCGCGTAAATATTCTCGAAACTGCTGCGGTCGTGGACAGGCATTGGGGTCTTCCTCTTTGGATCGGCGCACATGTGACTGTCTGGGTATCTTATCCCGAGGAGCCGACAACTCACCACGGGGTTGATAGCCGTTGCGCCGCGCGAAAAACTCGAAAGAAGCGAAGAAATGAGGTTGAATGCCGTCCGTGTGATACTTGGCCGGCATTTCCTTCAACGCGCGCGTCGAGCGGTATCAATGCTTCGGCATAGTCACCGAGACTGACGACTGGATTTGAACTCGGTAACTATTTGCTGGCCAACGAGTTCAAACAATTCAACATGCAAGGGCGTCGAAATCGACCGGCTGTTTGAAACAAATCCCGGACCGCAATCGCAGTTACAAACCGTTGGTACAGAATGAGAAATGGCTCTCAGCAACTAAGTTCGACGAACCCATTCTAACTCAAGTCGGGGCGACTGGACGGCTATTGAACTATTTATCGCCGCTCTAACTGATTGGCGTGAATCGGTACGGCGGTTGCTATAGCCGGGGAGCCACGACGATCGGGGGGGAATCGACCATTTGGTCTAACAGGACGGTCAAATGAGAGAAGATCGCCAGTTCAGTGACATTCTACACGATCAGGTGATGCGAAGCTACGAAGTGACCACGTTCGTTGGCAATCGGATAACCATTTCACTGTATTTGCCACTTTTGGCCTGTGTACCTGTAAAGAGTTGTTGGAGACGATCTTGAAGTCCAGATTGAATTATGAGATGTGACTATGGCCAAAAACAGATCAACTGCGGAAAGACGAATCAAAGCCTTGGCTCAATTTTAAAGCTGCTCTGGAAATGCTCAACTAAAGTCGAGCCGAATTGACCAGTGCTCATACAAAATTCCGGCGCGCTGAAGAACTTATCCGAAAAAGTACCGGTGAAATTCGATCGACATGGACAATCGGTCGGTCAGCCAGAATAACCAAGAAAAAGTAACTTTTATGAGCAGCTCACTGCCCGAAAAACTTCCGGTCTGGGGTAGTTGTGTAACAGGTAGTTAGAGCCACAATCGATCCGCGCTCGACATCACAGAGAACTGCAATGGGATTTGCTGTAAGCGATGACAATCCGACCGAGTTGCAAAGAATTATTCTCGATTTCGGTCGAAACTGCATCGGACTGACACCGGATTTCTGGTAAGCTGCCTGATGAAGCAACATACAGAATCGAGATCAAGATGCAGGCCATGAAGTTTAACGATAATTGGGTGATCGTTGAGGGTGCCCATGAAACCGATAGCGATGTGGATATCGCCGGAGGTGAGTTTTCGGTAGCCGAGACGAGTCCCGACTGGTTTTGGACTGGCAGACGTTGGTCGTCGCAAAGTGCGCGTAGCAAACTGTTTGCCAACAAGCGCGATGCACAAACCGAGATGAAAAAAATCCGCACCGGGGAGTAGCAAACCATCGCAGGCGCGGCCCAGTAAAAAGTCGCCTGCAGTGATCGGATAACCTACTGCCTGACTACAATCACGGATTACGTCGCGCTTAGGTATGCCACTCGTATTCGCCTTCATGCCCAGCCGCAACACCGAATGTGAGCCGATCGGCAATTTTCTTGGCGATATTTTTGGGCACACAATTCTTTGGACGGCACTGATAACGGCGCGATTCGGTTTGAGGCTGTTCAGCGAGGGCAAGGCCTCGAAAACGCACCGTACCTACTTCGACACCGTTTCGACTGACATCAACTTGATGCATAAGATTTTCTCCTAAAAAGGCGTCGGAAACTTTGGCGATCCCGACAGGTGCTTGGCTCAGGTAGCCTGAAGCGTACTCGCTAATCTTGGATAGTTCGCGCGGACGTATTCGTCAGCGTCTTCAAGTGAATCAAATACAACAGCCTCGGTCGTGTTCGGTGACCAGCTAAAACCGGTCCATACCTGGTATGGTTCATTTACGCGACGAGGCGCGCGCCTGCTTGTGGCTCTGGGATTGGCATGATCCGAACTAATGACAAACCGTTCATCTTGTTTTCGGGTTAAAATGCCCATTGCACGTCGTGGGAGGTGTATTAGTTTGACGGGATGGGGTGGCGAATTTCATATCTCGTCCTGCCATTTACCTTCTGGGGCAACTCCTTCACCATGCATTCTCCAAAACGACACTGGGCGATCGTTAAACCGTAAGGAATCCATGCGCCGGCGACAAATTCGAACGTGCTCCTGTCGCCATCTTCTAGAAGCACCAATGCCTTTCCATATTGGATCGGCGGCTTCGGCACGTAAGGCGCTGGCGCCTCGCGGGGAATATTCTGACGCACTGCCGGAGTAGGGGATCTGCCCGATTTGCGATGGTGGAACCGATGTTTTTGCGCCATGTTTGCTCTGCTTCTTCGCTGCTAAGTATTTTCGCTTGAAATCAGCTCCCAGAACTGAGCGTAACCGCCGACTTTGCGGATCGCGGTGATTAAATGATCTCTGGTCCCTTCGGCAATTCTCCGGCCATGTTGAACTGAAATGGTGTTTTCGTTGGCAACAACCAGCAAATCGGCGAGGGCCTCCTGGCGCCCGAACTTCTCCACAATAGCTGTCTTTACTGCCGTCGCACCGTAATCGATATCGCGCAACATCGCGATGGTCTCCTTCCTTTAAGATCCCGTATGTGCGCAGCCAGCAATCGCTCGACACTCACGACCGGCTGAATACTGGCTGCGCATCGGTCAAATCAAATTAACGTCGATAACCGCCGCTGCGTCCGCTCCCGCCACCGTAACCGCCGGAACGGGGTTCGCGAGGCTTGGCTTCGTTGACGGTTAAGGGCCGCCCGCCTTGCTGGCTTTCGTTCAGCCCTCGAATTGCTTCTTGCGCCGCATTGTCGTCGCCCATTTCGACAAATCCGAAGCCTTTGCTTCGTCCGGTATCGCGGTCTTGAATGACCTCGGCACTCTTAACCGAGCCATACGCCGCAAACATGGTTTCCAGGCTTGCGTTGTCGACATCGTAACTCAAATTACCCACATATAACTTCTTAACCACAATAGAACTCCCGACTGCTAAAATTTGCTGCCCGACAAAGCTTTCCGGGCCGCTCGAAAGGGATCAGCGTGTTGATCCGCCCAGGTAGGAAAACGAGAGAGGCGGCAGCAGAGGGTTCTTCGGTGGGAACCGAGAGCGGCAGATTCGTGTCGTCAGACCGACCGCATGTAGTATAGCTTGTACCCTGGGGAAAGATAGACCAAGTTCCCGCTAACTTTCACAAGAAAGGTTGTATATTGCTGACATTTTGAGTGGTTTATTCGTGCGATTGTTTTTTTGAGCGTATTGTACAGTGAGCTGTCCCACAACAGCGCCCAAAACAACGACCACAACAGCGTGAGTCTGTCGCAGAACTCGCATTGAAACGGACAACCCCGCGAGTATTGCAGCGCGCCCGATGCATACCGATCGACCTTGAGCAGGTCAAAACGTGGCGCCGGCACCGTCGTCATATCTGTTGGAGAACCGAACTCGTCTACAGCCGCGAGCATTAAATTTCCCTCTCTCTTCGGGAGAGGGGCTAGGGTGAGGGTGCCAGGCTCTTCCCGCTTAGCCGCGGCGGCATCTACGACGACCGTTTTTTCACCCAGATCTAACGATCAGGTTCGTGAACGACCAGATCATCACATCGTCATTTTGCAGCAGAAACGTCCGGAGGAGAAACTTCTTTCGGTTGCTCGACAAGCAGAATCGGATCAGCTTTTTCGGCAATCGGAATCAACTCAACTTGTCCGACAGTCGGTATTTGCCGAACTGGCTTCACGACCGGTTTTGGCGGCGGCGAGGAATACTTCTTCGCGGGAATGAGTTGCATTTGGTCAATCACTTGTCGAATGCCGGCGACCCTGCTCGCCGCATTCATAATCGGCGTGCGCTGTGCGGCATATTGCAATTTGCCAGTCAGCGTCACCACTCCGCGGTTTACCACTGCGGTAACGCGCGAACCGGTCCCCGTGCGTCCCAAGCGAGAATTAACGGTTCTCGACAATTCCGAGTCCGAAACTTCTTTTTTGCCGAACATAGTATCTCCCCAATGGAAAGAGGTGGACGTCGTGGGAGAAAACCACGACGATTGGAGAGGAATCGACCATTTGGCCGACAGCACGGTCAGTGAGAGAAGATCGCCAGTCCGCTCCTATCCTACCTGGGCAGACCACACAAAGCGAGGCCACCATCAGCAAACGGATTGTTACACGGGGCTCACTAGGGCTGTGTTCCAGGCTACCCCATCGCCTGCTTCAACTCCTCTGCATCCACAACCGTCAGGATTTCCTCGGGCGCATCGTCGAACACGAACTGCATGTCCTGCCCTTCAACGGGATTCGCGTGCCTGCCAAATTCATCCCGCAATTCCTTGAGGGCATTTCGTTCGACCCTCGCCTCGTACATATCCTCATTTTCCCGGAAAGTGGAAATTACATACAGTTTGAACACCTCATCATCGGAATTACGAACTCGGAATGATCCGGTTTCTTCCTGCCACTGCTTAGTCATGCTTCGCCTCCTAGATTAACGGCACTGTTAATTATAGCTTCTTCAAGCATGGTTCCGGAGAGGCGGCGGTCCGCACATGTATGGTGACTGACCTGCTCCCCGATTCTTGGTCCAGACGGAATGCGAGGTTTTTTGTAACTTTGCATTTTGGAAAGGAGAACCTGGACCATGAAGGGAAAGCGATTTACGGAAGAGCAAATTGCATTA
>Ga0335083_10006917_pt1 | contig 14061 bp, 8 predicted proteins | sample Lox_Sample_42_FD_206716 | JGI IMG/M metagenome (GOLD analysis project Ga0335083, IMG submission 206716) | Soil microbial communities from Loxahatchee National Wildlife Refuge, Florida, United States - Lox_Sample_4.2 | ecosystem: Environmental > Terrestrial > Soil > Wetlands | place: USA: Florida...
TCCTGCAACTTCGCTCAACCGCCTCCCTGGAACAATTCGGCCGGCTGGAACTTTTATGAGACGGCTGGACCCGGAAGCACCTGGTCCTTCAGCTTGAGACCCAATCCCGGTTTTGTCGGCAATGGACCCGCCGTAACGGTGGGCCTGTGGACGCATCTGGTGCTCAGCTACGATGGCACCAACGCAACTTTCTACGTCAATGGCGTTGCCTTCGGCACGTATGCCGTCCCACTGTATCTTGCCAATCCCGGGACGGGCTCAGCGGCCGATCTGCTCATGGGCGAAGGCCCGAATACCGGGCAGATTCCCTTTGATGGGAATGTGGATGAGGTTGCCATTTACAACTACGCGTTGAGTCCCACCCAGGTCACGAATCACTATGCGATCGGGACTAATGAGATTCGGGCTTTGCCGACGCCGCCCTCGTTTGTCACGCAACCGGCGTCCACCAATACGTACGCCGGTGTGCCGGTAACCTTCTCCTCCCAGGCAATCGGCTCCGCGCCAATATCCTATCATTGGACGAGAGTCGGCAGCGGTGCCATATCAAATGCAACCAATAATAATTATACCATCACGCCCGTTTATCCCGGTGATAACGGAGCGATGTTCTACGTGACGGCTTCCAATTCCGCAGGGAGCACAAACAGCGACACGGTAACGCTGACCGTGCAGACCAATTTGAACGTGATTTATAATCCGTTCTCCATTACCCGCAGGGTCGGCAGTTGGGCCGCCTTCCGCGTCGTGGCCAACGGCGCCCAGCCGATTACCTATCAGTGGCATAGCATCTCCAATGCGGTGGATCGAACAATCCCCGGCGCCACCAGCGACACGCTGTGGTTATCGAACATTCAACCCTCTGCCAGTGGAAATCACTATTATGCTCAGGTGACCGGTCCTTTTGGCAACCAGCTCAGCGGCCAGGCCAGCCTGACTGTGGTTGCGAGGACGAGCGAGGCACCTACGAACGCCTATTCCAGGGTCGTCATGGCAGACAACCCGGTCGCCTATTGGCGTTTTGACGAAACAAGTGGCACCACGGCATTGGATACGGCCGGCAGCTTTGACGGCACCTATTCATACGTCGGAAGCGATTTGACTTACGGGTACCCGAGTGGCATTCCGCATGATACCGATACCGCCATACACGTCACCAATACCGCGGTGGTGACGATTCCCTATGCGCTGGAAATCAATCCAGTTTCGGGTCCGTGGTCCTACGAATTCTGGATCCAGCCCACCTCGCTTTCCGGCAATTTCATCACGCCGATATCGTCCGAAGCCAATCCTCTCGTTGGGGGTGTTTACTCGGGCCTGCTCTCGGGTTGGAATATTTACCAGCACGTGGCGAACGTTTGGACCTGGAATATATTCAACGGCGGGCCGAACGGCAGCTTTTCCAGCGAGTTCACCGATAACCCCATCGTCCCTGGCACCTGGTACTACATGGTGCTTACGGACGACGGCACCAACATGAATTGGTACTCAAACAACCGGCTGGTGCTCACCGTAAGCGTGCAGGGAGTGGGCTTCGTTCAAAACGGCACCAATGGCGATCCCAATGTTGCCGGCGGTCCGACCACCATCGCCATTCGGAGTGATGGCGTCTATGGTGACTGGGACGGTGGCGTTGAGGATCTGGCGGTTTATAATTATGTGCTCAGCCCACAACAGATTCAGAATCACTTCCAGAACACGACCCGCCTGACGGTAGTGCCATCCGGCTCCAACGTGGTCGTTACCTGGGGCGCCGGCACGCTGCAATCGTCAACCAACGTCGTCGGGCCTTATACTAATGTGAGTGGGAACCCAACGTCGCCTTATACGAACTCTCTGGGCGGGTCATCAAAATTGTTCTATCGGGCCCAGTTGCAGTAACCAGGACTTAAGTTTCAAATCAATCTGCCGGGGTGATGGTCACCCCGGCAGATTGGCAAGAGCGTGAAGATGATGAAAGTTTGCATGGCCAGCAGGATTTCCGGCCCCCGAATCGCCCGGCGCAATGGGGTTGCCTTCACGCTCATTGAGCTTCTGGTGGTGATCGCCATCATTGCCATCCTCGCGGCCATGCTCCTTCCAGCATTGGGCGCAGCCAAATCGAAGGCATTGCAAATGCAATGCCTGAGCAACCTCCGGCAATTAAACCTGTGCGGCATTCAATACTGCGGCGATAATAATGAGTCATTCGCTGAGAATAATCCGACTGCCAGTACTTCTTCCAATTCCTGGGTCCGGGGAGATATGAGTGACAGCGGCGGGGTTTACGGCCATGTTACCTCGGGCGTGCTCGATTCGACCAATGTCCTTTGTGACGAGGAAGGAACGTTCTGGCCTTACAACAAAAGTTTGGCCATATATCGTTGTCCGGCGGATCCCAGCAGGACAGCGGGCCGTCCCAGAGTGCGCAGTTATTCCATGAACGCTTGGATCGGAACCACCCATGCGTACGACCCAACCTTTGGGGTGTCCGGGTCAACGTTCTTTCTCTATTACCTGAAGGATACTGACGTCAAAGGCACGTCCCGCACGTGGTATCTGATTGATGAACATGAGAAGAGTATCAACGATGGTTTTTTCTGGGTTGATATGACCAGTACGCGCCCCTTTGCCGACTTCCCGGCCACACGACATAATCGAGGTTACGGGCTTTCGTTCGTGGATGGGCATTCTGAAATCTATAACCTGATCGATGGCCGCAGTCGATGGCCGGTCCCCGGCAATGTCAACACGCCTCCCAACCCGGATTTTTCAAAATTGCAACGAGTGACGACCGTGCGGAAGCCTTACTGAATTCACCCTCTTTGCCGTGCATGTGTTCAATACCAAACGCGCTTACCGAACGGCAGGAGCGGTTCTTTCGCTTGGCGCGTTGTGCCTCGTTCCGTTCGGTGCTTGTGCCGACCTCTGGAGTACCGGCTATTATCCAGGATGGGAGCAAGGTTCCCTGCCCGCTTCCAATATTGATTTTACCGCGTTGACCCACATCATTCATTTCTCGGTCATTCCCAACACCGACGGAACCTTGAACAGCAGCGCCAATGGCGTCAGCCTGGCCAATTCCACGGACATCGTCGCCCGGGCGCATGCCGCCGGCAAACCTGTGCTCATTTGCGTCGGGGGTGCCGGTAGCGAAAGCGATTTTCAGGCGGCCACTACCAACGCCGTTTTGCCGGCATTCGTCAGCAGCCTGACAAATCTCATGGCGACACGTAACTACGACGGCGTCGATCTCGACTGGGAACCCTTGACGGCCGCTGACATCGGACCATTCACGAATTTGGTCAACAGTCTGCGCTCTGCGCTGAATGCGTTTCCCCGGCACAAGTTATTGACCGTCGCCGCCGGCGCGTATCCGCCCTACGGCGACCCGCCGACAACGGAATACACCATGTACGCCTCGGTGCAAAATCAGTTCGATCAGATCAACATCATGACCTATGACCTGTCCGGGCCGTATGCGGGATGGGTGACGTGGTTCAATTCCCCCATCTACGACGGCGGCTATCACTTCCCCGGCGGCGGTGGTTTGGTTCCATCGGTGGGCGCCGCCGTCGGCAATTTTACCAACAACGGCGTGTTGGCCGCGAAATTGGGCTTCGGGATCGCGTTTTACGGCGACATTTGGCAAGGCGGCGCGGGGACCAGCACCGGCGGGGTCACCCAGCCGCGCCAATCCTGGACCACGGCGCCTTCGATGAACCAGTCGCCCTACAACACGATCATGTCCGGTTATTATCAGTCCAATCTGTACCACTGGGACACGAATGCCCAGGCCGCCTATCTCAGTATCAGCAACGCAAATCCGGCCAATGACATGTTCATTTCATACGATGACCAACGCACCTGCCAATCGAAAGTCAGCTACGCCCGCAATCACGGACTTGGCGGCGTGATGATTTGGGAACTGGCCCAGGACCATCAGAACGGCCAGCCGGATCCTTTATTACTAGCCGTCAAACAGGCGTTGGCCACCCCGGGTCAAATCACCATTCAAAGCATTGGCCCGGATATCGAATTGAATTTTGCCGGTCTTCCGCTGGGTGCTTACGATATCGAATGGAGCAGCAATCTGACGGGGAACTTCTGGAACACGCTGGTGGTCACCAACGTGACCGGCTCTGGCGGGGTTCTCCAGATTGTTGACCCCAATACGGGCGGCCAGCCTCAGCGGTTTTACCGGGTGCAAACGCCTCCTTGACCCTGGACCCCTGCTTCCACCGCGTATTAATCGGACCATGATGCGTTTGACGGCCCGGATCGCGCCTGACGACTTTCAAAGTAATGTAACGGTTGGATGTTAATAGTTCGTGTTTTGTTTGACGCCGGATAAATTGTGCGCGGGTGAAAATCATCTGAGTCCTCGGTTAATGAAAACAAAACCTTTAGTGCTGGCAGGGACTATTGAAAAAATAGGGAAGTGCGTTTAAGCTTCGTTAGCCTTGCAATAAGAACTCGAATATAGTCCACACTTGGAACGGCGCAGCCTTGGGTATGCCATGTAGCTGTTAGTATGAGTATATTCGATAGAACCGCTGCGGGTACAGCGTCACAGCGTTCGTGTCGGTATAAAGCACAGTCGTCCCGCCCAATCCAACTGTGTTGGTGCTAATAATAGTCCACGAGGTATTTGTCCCAACGCCGAAGTTTTCTACGCCTTCAAGGACGCTCCAGTGATTGGGATAAATGTTGGTGATTGTAATTCGTATATCCTGTCCCACTTGTTGGATTAACAGCGTTCCCGTGGGATACCCGGCAAAGTTTGCTTGAATAATTGTGTTCGTCGTCACCAACAAGGCCAATGGATTATTAGTGCCCGTGGCACCTTGGCCCCATCCGTAAAACGTAAATCCTGCATTCGTTGTGGTCGCAGTCAAAGTGACGGTATCCCCCAAGTTGTAGTAGCTTCGCTCGGGAGTCACGTTTACTGTGCCACCTCCGTAGACAACTATGCTCAGTGTGTATTTGCCGGCGGGCAAGGACGTAAACAAGGCGTTCACCTGGGGTGCCGGATTAGTAACCGTGATCAGCACCAGACTATTGGTGCCATTGGCCGCACCGCCCCAAATAACGAAATATTGTCCATTGCTGGGAACCGCCGCCGCTGTAATCGTCGTTCCGAATGGAATTGGGTTGGGTCGGCTTAAAATCACACTGCCGCCGCCCACTGTATTAATGCCGACCAAGGTTCCAAATATTGCTTGGATGTTGTTCGCCTGGTTCATCGTGATATTTAGCGGATTGTTCGTCCCGTCCGCAGTACCTTGCCACCCCATGAAGTTCCAGCCGTTATTGGTTGTCGCCGCAACGGTCACCATGCTGCCGACAGGATAATAAGTCATTGGAGGATTGGTTTGTCCGTTCGCGGTTACACTGCCGCCTCCGGGTGTACCAACAGTCAACGGATACTCCGTGGCAATAAATACCGCCTGAATGTTTAGTGGACTGTTCATTGTTACACTTAAAGGATTGGAAGTGCCGGTGGCTTCTCCCTGCCAGTGGTCAAATGCCCAATACTGCGCCGCAGTTGCGGTCAGCATCACCACGCTGTTACTGGCATACGGTCCATTGACTGGATTGACGCTGACGGTACCGCTGCCAACCACCGAAGTCTGCAAGGTGTAAGTAGGAAGGATTTGCACGGTTACGGGTATGGCTTGCGCGGATTGTGTAAAGTCTGAACTCAAACTCATCGCCTGAACCGTTGCCGTGTTTGTTATGGTGATAGGACCGGTATAAAGCGGCGAGCTTGCGGTTGGAGTGGAGCCGTCCAAGGTATAGAAAGTAACCCCACCAGGAAAGCCTCCAACAATCGTTATCTGAGCCGAGGCAATCCCAGAAACCGTATGCGAATAGATGATCTGGCCATTTACCAGAATGATGGGGGCGCCGTACGGAATGACTTGTAATACGGCGTTTGAACTGGTTGCCGAGCCATAGAAATTGCTGACCACCACGTTGTACATACCTGAGTCTGAAAGCTGGATGTTCGTCAGAACCAAAATGCCGTTGGTTGTTTCGTCGATATTGGTTCCGTTTTGGAACCACTGGTAATTTAACGGCCTGGTTCCGCTGGCCGTGACGCTGAAGGTTGCAGTACCTCCTACGCTTACGGTTTGATTGGTTGGCTGTGTGTAAATAGTCGGCCCCACCGGGCACTTGCCTGTAGTAGCAGCATTATAAATGGCCACAATCTCGCTGGGCGTAAGCGCGACATTGTAAAGACTTATTTCGTCCAATAACCCAGTCCAATATATCTGCCCCACACGAGCCCCTAGAGCCAAGCTGGAACTGGTCTGTGGCGTGAAGCTCCCCAGATTCGCAGTCGCCACCACAGTGCCATTCACGTACAACGTCCCCACACCCGAACTCTTGTCATAGGTGAGCGCCACGTGCTGGAACTGACTGGCTATCACCACGCCCGAACCAGAATTCAAGGAGTGGCCGTTACCGCTGGTATCCGCTATGTTGGCATACAAAGCTCCAGTACCTCCAACCGATATCCAGAATTGCACCCCGTTCCCGCCATTCCATTCGGCAATTGGTTCCTGCGAGCCAACACTTTGCGGATTAATCCAGCCTTCAATTGTAAAGCCACCGGAGGCCCCGACGTTCAGACTTGATCTAGCCGGGACCATGATATACGAAGCTCCATTGAGCGAGAACGCTTGTCCCACCTTCCCGGGCGCAAAACTGGCTCCTCCGACAAGTACGCCGTTGTTGGGTCCAACAATGTCGCTCGCATCTCCCTCTCCCGGCCACCAGGAAACCAAACCCGTTTGTACTGGGGCACACGGTGGGCCCGGATTGACCGTCAACAAAGCATTGGAACTGAGTACCGAGCCGTAAACGTTGCTTACCAAGACCGCATAGACACCTGCATCAAAGGGCGACACGTCTACCAGCGGTAGGGTCGCATTGGTCGCGCCGGCCAAACTATTTGTTCCGTCAAAGTACCACTGATAACTCAGCGGTTTTGGGCCAGTGGCGGAAACACTGAAAGTTGCCGCAGTTCCAACGCTTGCGATTTGATTGGTCGGCTGCACCTCAATAATCGGTGGATCTAAGCACTTGCCTCCACTTCCGGCGTTGTAGATGGCCGCAATTTCGTTAGGCGTAAGCGCCATGTTGTAAAGACTGATTTCATCCAACAACCCAGCCCAATAAATCTGCCCCACACGGGCCCCCAAACCGAGATTCGAGCTGGTCTGTGGCGTGAAGGTCCCCAGATTCGCAGCCGCCACCGCTAGACCATTCACGTACAGCTTCCCTACTCCCGAACTCTTGTCATAGGTGAGCGCCACGTGTTGGAACTGATTGGCCACCAACACGCCTGAACTCGAGTTTAGCGAGTGGCCGTTACCGCTACTATCCACTATTTGAGCAAACAAGGTCCCAGCACCACCTACCGAAATCCAGAATTGCACCCCGTTCTGCCATTCAGCAATCGGTTCCTGCGAGCCGACACTCTGCGGGTTAATCCAGCCTTCAATTGTAAAGCCGCCAGAGGCCCCGATATTGAGACTCGAACTGGCGGGCACCGAGATGTATCCTGACCCAGCGAGCCAGAATGCCTGCCCTACTTTCCCAGGCGCAAAAGTCACGCCTCCGACGATGACACCATTGTTGGTCCCGATTATGTCGTTGGCGTTGCCTTCTCCCGGCCACCAGGAAACCAGACCCGCTTGCGCCGGGGCGCATGGCGGCGGCGGATTGACCGTAAGCACCGCATTGGAACTGAGTACCGAGCCGTAAAGGTTGGTTACCAAGACGGTGTAAACTCCGGCATTACCGGGTGATATGTCAATCAAAGGGAGGGTCGGATTCGTTGCACCTGCCAAACTGTTTGTCCCATCAAAGTACCACTGGTAACTCAACGGAGCTGTACCGACACTGACCGCCGCAACGCTAAATGTTACAGCGCCCCCCGCAACCCCGGTTTGGTTAGTCGGCTGGGCGGTGATGAAGGGTGCGGCCCCCCCGCCCAGGCATTTGCCTACGCTTCCGGCATTGTATATGGCGGCAATTTGGCTGGGGGCCAACGCCACATTGTAAAGACTCATTTCGTCCAATAACCCAGCCCAGTAAATCTGTCCCAAGGGACGAGCGCCTAGAACGAGGCTGGTACTGGTCTGTGGTGTGAAGGCCCCCAAACCCGCAGTCGCCACCACCGCACCGTTCACGTACAGCGTCCCCACGCCCGAACTCTTGTCATATGTCAGTGCCACATGCTGAAACTGATTGGCCACCAACACGCCTGAACTCGAGTTTAACAAATGGCCGCTACCGCTGGTATCCACTATTTGGGCAGACAAGTTCCCACTACCAGCTACCGAAATCCAGAATTGCACCCCGTTCTGCCATTCAGCAATCGGTTCCTGCGAGCCGACACTCTGCGGATTGATCCAGCCCTCTATCGTAAATGCTCCAGAGGCCCCCACATTCAAACTCGAACTGGCCGGGACTGAGATGTATGCATTGGTCCCGTTAAGTGAGAGAGCCTGCCCCACCTCCCCAGGCGCAAAACTGATGCCTCCGGCGACGACACCGTTGTTGGCTCCGATAACGTCGTTGGCGTTGCCTTCTCCCGGCCACCAGGAAACCAGACCCGCCTGCACCGGGGCGCACGGCGGAGCTGGATTGACCGTCAATACCGCATTGGAACTAAGCACCGAGCCGTAGATGTTGGTCACCAAGACCGTGTAGGTACCCGCATCACTGGGTGACAAGTCTAGTATTGGTAGTATCGAGTTGGTCGCGCCGGCCAGGCTGTTTGTCCCGTCAAAGTACCACTGGTAACTCAATGGCGGTGTGCCAATGGCCACGACGTTTAAGTTTACGGCACCCCCCACTGTGCTGGTTTGATTGGTCGGCTGTGAGATGATGACGGGAATGGACGCGCTACCGCATTTGCCGGCACTTCCGGCATTGTAAATGGCGGCAATCTCGCTGGGAGCCAACGCCACATTGTAAAGACTCATTTCGTCCAACAACCCCGCCCAATAGATCTGCCCCACACGGGCCCCCAGGACTAAGCTGAAACTGGTCTGCGGTGTGAATGCCCCCAAATTAGCAGTCGCCGCTACCATACCATTCAGGTAGAGTGTCCCTACACCCGAACTCTGGTCATAGGTGAGCGCTACGTGTTGGAATTGATTGGCCACCACAGCGCCAGGACTCGACCAGAAGGTATGACTGCCACTGTTGGTATCCACGATATTGGCAAACAAACATCCAGGACCCCCTCCCACCGAAATCCAGAATTGTACCCCATACCCACCATTCCATTCGGCGATCGGTTCCTGTGATGCAGTACTTTGGGGGTTAATCCAGCCTTCAATTGTAAATCCATTTGAGGCCCCGACGTTCAAGCTCGAACTGGCCGGCACTGAGACGTATGCACTTGTCCCATTAAGTGAGAAGGCTTGCCCCACCTCTCCTGGGGCAAAACTGACACCTCCAATCATCACACCGTTGTTGGGGCCGACTACGTCCTCGGCATTGCCTTCTGCCGGCCACCAGGAAACCAGACCCGCCTGCACCGGGGCACAACCTTGTCCATAGGCAGTTGTTAGCGCCAAGATTGTCAAGAATCCCACGGCGAAAATGCTTGTAATTGGTTTCATATTCCCTCCGTGACGGTGCCGCTTTATAGTGGTCATTGGCTTCCCACCTGAAAATTTCATAACTAACACCGTAATACACAAGACAAACCCTTATCGGGATTTCTCGCGTACTGCTTGATCGCCACACTGAAATATCGGTCTTTAGCTTAATTTTATTCGCTCAACGCTGTCAATCCAAGAATGTTGCAATGTGGAAGGCGAAAACGTTGGTGAATAACGTAACAATGCGGACGATTCGTCCGCCGTTTGAGCTTGTTCCGCCAGTGTTTGGCAATTTCCTTTGTAGTCCTGTGCAGCCAGTCCTCATCAGCCGCCAAACGGACCATTGCGACCGCCGCAAACCACTTGGGCGCATTGGGTGCTGGATCGCCCAATGGAGTCAACTTGCCTACACCCATCAAAATCTGGATGTCATTCTCCGTGAAGCCGAGCAGTTTCCCCATCGCCGCGACATCTAGTCGTGCCGGCAAGTTCCTTGTCGCGCAAGTCACCAGTACCGCTCACGTAAGCTCCTCAGGCATAAGTGCTTTAGTGTTGTTACTCTTTTTGCAGATCTTCCGCTCTACGAGGCAATGTTGGGGATTGCCAATGACCGCCCGAATTGGATTCACCCGCGACTTCCGAACCAACAAATTCTTCCTAAGCCAGTATTCGTCTATTAAATCGCGACGCCAAAATGGGATTGTGTGGAACTCATGTGAAATATCGAACCTGCACATTGGGCAAGCCGCATTTTTGCCCTGCATTCAATGCGCATCGCACTTGGGTAGCATGTAAATACGCTATTGCCATCCGCGTATTAACATCGTACAGGCCCAAAAGTTGGTCTCGTTTACAAGACGGGTCCAAGCATGGCGATGGAATTGTTCCAAAGCCGGCGGGTCATGGGCCAGTGCGCTACCATCCCGGCGGTCACTGAGAGGGATTGAGCCAGGTATGTGTCTTGCCGGCGCCGCATTTCGGCGCTCAAGACCGGGTCGTAAAACAGGATGTTGTTCTCGTAATTCAACTCAAAACTGCGGCGGTCCATGTTGGCCGAGCCGATCAACGTCACTTCGCCATCCAGGGTCAGCGACTTGGTGTGCAGCAGGCCGCCTTGATATTCAAAGATTCGGACTCCGGCAGCGAGCAGGTCGCCATAGTAACTGCGGCTGGCCGCCGCCACGATCCACGAGTCGTTCCTGGCCGGGAATATAATGGTGGTGGCGACGCCGCGGCACGCGCTGGCGCATAGGGCATTCTGTATCGACTCGTCGGGCACGTAGTACGGGGTGGTAATGAACAGCTCCCGCCGGGCGGCATACATCAGGGTCTCGAACACCTCGGGCATGGCGGAGTTACGAACCGTCGGCCCGGTGCCGATCACTTGCGCCGCCAAACCCGGTTCACCGGTCGGCAGCGGTTGCCTTAACAAGCCGGTGATGTCTTCATCCACCTGGGCCATCCAATCGCTGGTGAACAGGTGTTGGTTTTGCCGGGCGATCGGGCCTTCGAAGCGCATCATGGCGTCAACCCATGGAGCAAACCTGGCTTTGACGCGGAACTCAGGATCCGCGCAGTTCTGGCTGCCGCAATAAGTGATATGATTGTCAATCACCAGAATCTTGCGATGGTTGCGTAAATCGATGCGCCCTCGTAACGGACGCAACAACGGATTGCCAATCGGAAGTGCGGTGGCGACATGGACGCCTGCGTCTCGCATCGCCTTCCAATGTTCCGAGGCGATCAGGCTGCGGGAGCCCAGTCCATCGGCCATGGCCCGGCAAGCAACCTTGCGGGAGGCGGCCCGCTTCAGCGCCTCGACCATCTTGAGCCCGTTGTTGTCCGGCAGCCAGATGTAGAAGGTCAGATGCACATGCTCCTTCGCGGCATCGATATCGCGGATCATGGACTCAATCGCCGCGTTGGAGTCCGGTAACAATCGCGCCCGGTTGCCGCCCACGGGTTCGAAGCCGTTAATCGAACGACCGACCCGGAAGAGGGGGGCGTAACGATCCGGTATCTCCGGTTGAAGTTGCGTTGCCCTGGCTCCCGGCGCCTCCGAGGTGTCCGGCAGCCGCGCCAGCACCTCGCGCACGCGAGCCGCCCGGCGGCGACCAATATTAGTTTCACCCAGGAGGATATAAATTATGATGCCGGCCACAGGAAGAACAACCATCACCACCACCCAGGCCACCCGGGAGGCCGGTTCCCGGTGTGGCCGCAGAATGGCCCGCGTGATGAAGACGAGATGGATCAGGATGAAAAGGCCGGTCCAAAGCGCCGCGAGCAGGTGATGTTCATTCATACATCAGAAGTTCCAGATTTGATAGGTATCCGCTGGTTTCCTTCGGTTCGATTTCCGTTATTCAATTTTATAGCCGACGCCGATGGAATTCGAGCAGTAACCGCGCAATCTGTCTGCTATTTAAATACCACTGGATGGGCTTCGCATATGCGCGAGGCCATCGCAGGCCAAGACAAAAAATCGCGGGGACGCTACACCGCGGCTGCTACGGGCTATTGGGTGAGGCGAGCGGCGTCTGTTTGAGGGTCTGCGCCAACTCGCGGCTGAAATCAGCGATGAGCCCGCTTAGGGTGGCGACGGCACCGGACGCGCCGGCATCGGGAGGCGGGCCTTCGCGCACGAGACGGCTCACGCCGGCCTTGAGAATCTTGTCGCTACCCGGTGAAAGGATGCGCCAGGAGGCAACCAGCGATCCCGGGCCGCCGGTATCGACGTCGAACCGCTCGATGGTGACGTAGACTTCCACAGCGACTTCATCTTTCTGCCAAGAGGAGAGGCGGACCTGATCCGTTGGCAAGACGGCCGCGAGGTCCGCTGCGAGCACTCGCTGGAAGCCCGCGTCAAGGCGTTCGGCCCAGATGGCCGAATCAAGGTAATCGACCTCGTTCGTACCTTTGCGGACGGCCAACGATGTGTTGAACAGGTATGACGGCAGTTTTACCTGCCCCAGCCCAACCGCCAGGGAGCCTGAACTGCCTTGGGTCGCCGCGACCGGCGTTAGAACATAGTAATGAGCCGTGGATTTGGCTGGCTTCAGAAAGCCGCAGCCGGTGAGCCCGACGCAAAGCATAATCGAGCAGAGTGATGTTAGCAGAGTTCTGGCGCGTGGCCGGAGATTGAAACGGCGAGGAGCGCCGAACACGGAGGGTTTATGGGTGGTTTTCATGGTTTACTTTTAGGTAGCTCGCGCCCGGTGATGAGTGCGTTTGGGTGTTGCTTCAGAAAGTCGGCGAGCGCGGCCACAGATTGCGAGGCGCCGGCTAGTTGTTCGAGAGTCAGGTCCACCCCACTAATGACCGGAGAGTCGGGGGCGAGGACGCTGCGCAGGTTTTGGCCGGCACCGCGGTATTCGTTGAGCGTAGGACGGAGGGCCGCCAGGGCGTTCGTCAGGTCGGGGTTGGAGACCAACTCGTTTACCGAAGTCAGCAGGTTGGTGATGCCGGTGTTAATGTCGGCCATCTTCAACTCTCCCACGGTGGTATCGAGCCGGGTGATCAGGTTGTCGAGGTTCGTCTGCAGGCTCTTGATGTCGAGGCTGGCGAGATTGTTGAACAGCTGCTTGATCTGGGTCGGCTCGGTCGGCAGCTCGATGTAGATCTGCTCCAGCTGGTGCAAGACCGGCGGCGGCGCGTGGGGATCTGTCTGAATATCCACGTAGAGCACGCCGGTAACGAGGCTCTCGGTCTGAAGCGAGGCGCGCAGGCCTGCTTTGATCCGAGCCTCTCTGACCTGTGCCTCGGTTGAACTCGTGTAGAATAGCTCGCCGGCCGCATCCGCCAACCGCTGATTGACCAGCTTGTCATCGATTTCGAGGATCACGGGCATGGCAAGATCGTTGGCAGCTTGGTTGTAGCGGACCATTACCCGTTTGACCGAGCCAATCGTCACACCCCGGTATTTGACCGGGGCGCCTTCGTTCAGGCCGTTCAGAGATTCGTTGAAATAAACAATGATATTGTGGCTCTTGCTGAACATCTTCGACGAGCTGAAGAGCAGCAGGCCGGTGACGCCCAGCGCCACGCCGGTGACGATAAACAGTCCGATGGAGGTGGTGTTGATTTTCTTGCTCATAGGTCAGGAGGGTTGGGCAGCCGGATGGGCCGAGGCCTCACCGCGGGTCAGAAACTGTTGCACCGCCGGATCGGTCGAGTGCTTCAGTAACTCGCGCGGATTGCCCTTGGCCCGCATGGTGCGGGTGATGGGGTCCAGGAAAACAGAGTTGTCGCCAATGGTGAAAATGCTTGCCAGCTCGTGGGTCACGACCACAAACGTCGCGCCCAAGCTGTCACGGAGCTGGAGAATCAGCTCGTCCAGGTTGCGCGAGCTGATCGGGTCGAGACCGGCCGAGGGCTCATCAAAGAACAATACGTCCGGGTCCAGCGCGAGGGCGCGGGCCAGCCCGGCGCGCTTGCACATGCCGCCGGATAT
>Ga0335083_10006918_pt1 | contig 14061 bp, 12 predicted proteins | sample Lox_Sample_42_FD_206716 | JGI IMG/M metagenome (GOLD analysis project Ga0335083, IMG submission 206716) | Soil microbial communities from Loxahatchee National Wildlife Refuge, Florida, United States - Lox_Sample_4.2 | ecosystem: Environmental > Terrestrial > Soil > Wetlands | place: USA...
GAGAACCTGCCCGCCGCCGGCGTCGGCTACGAGATTTTCGACAAATCCGACGCCTTCGGCGCCACGTCCTTCGTGCAGAACATCAATCGCCTGCGCGCGCTCGAGGGCGAGCTCGCGCGTTCGATCCAGACGATCGACGGCATCGACGAGGTGCGCGTGCATCTCGTGATCCCCGAGCGGCAGATCTTTTCCCGCGATTCCCAGACGCCGAGCGCCTCCGTCGTCCTGAAGACACGGGGCGTGATGCAGCGGGGCCAGGTGGCCGCCGTCCAGCATCTCGTTGCCGCCGCGGTCGCAGGCCTGAGCCCCGATCGCGTCGCCATCGTGGACGACAAGGGCGATCTGCTCGCGGGCGGCGACGACAAGAGCGGGTCTGACGCCGCGGCCGCCAACGAAGACCAGCAGACCACCGAGTTCGAGGACCGCATGCGCCAGCGCATCGAGTCCATCGTGGCGAGCGTCGTCGGCGAAGGCCATGTCCGCGTCCAGGTGACAGCGCAGATCGCCTACAATCACTCGAGCGAAACGAGCGAACTCTACGATCCCGACAGCAAGGTCGTCCGCTCGACGCAGACGGTCGAGCAGAACGCCACCGACACGAGCGGTGCCAATTCCGGCGCCGTCTCGGTCTCGACCGCCCTTCCCAACTCGCAGCCCACCCCGTCCGCAAGCGACGCGCAGAAATCGGAATCCGGGCGCACCGAAGAGACGACGAATTACGAAATCTCCAAGACCGTGAAGACCAGCACGGTCGACGGCGGCGACGTGAAACGAATCTCTGTCGCGGTCGTCGTTGACGGCAATACCGCGACGAACGCCGCCGGCGCGGTGAGCTACACGCCGCGCACGAAGGTGGAGATGTCCCAGATCGAGAACCTGGTGAAGTCGGCCATCGGCTACGACAAGAGCCGCGGCGACCAGGTCCAGGTCGTCAACATGGCGTTCGCCAGGATCGACGGCGGCCAGGGGACGCCCGCGCCGCAGCCTTTCCTCGGCCTCGACGGTTCCTACTGGTTCAAGATCATCGAGGCGGCGATCCTCTCGATCACCGCGCTCATCATCGGCCTCTTCGTCATGCGCCCCCTGATCGCGCGCATGTTCGGACCCTTGAGCCTGTCCGTCGCAACGGCAGGTCCGCTGGTGGCCGGCCAATTGCCCTCGCCTGCCGCCGGCGAAGCGCCGCAGGTGGACGCGAACGGACAGCCGCTCGCGCTCCCCAGTCCCGTGGAAGCGAAGATCGACATCTCCCGCATCGACGGACAGGTGCGCGAGAGCGCCATCCGCAAGGTCGGCGAAGTCGTGGCGTCGCATCCCGAGGAGGCGCTCGCGATCCTCAGAACCTGGCTCCATCAACCGGTATAACCGATGTCGCGCAACCCCAAAGCCAACGCACGCGAAGACATCCGCGGCCTCACCGGGCCCGAGAAGGCCGGCGTCCTGATGCTTTCGCTCGGCGAGGAACACTCGTCGAAGATCTGGTCGATGATGGACGAAGACGAGATCAAAGAGGTCTCGCAGGTGATGTCCAATCTCGGCACGGTCTCGGCCAACCTCGTCGAGAAGCTGCTCGTCGATTTCGTCTCGCAGATGTCGGCGACGGGCTCGCTGATGGGCTCCTACGAGGGCACCGAGCGCCTCATCTCGCGCTTCATGCCGCAGGAAAAAGTCTCCCAGATCATGGAGGAAATCCGCGGTCCCGCGGGCCGCACCATGTGGGACAAGCTCGCGAACGTGAACGAGAGCGTGCTCGCGAACTACCTGAAGAACGAATATCCGCAGACCGTCGCGGTCGTCCTCTCGAAGATCAAGCCCGAGCATGCGGCGCGCGTGCTGGGCGCGCTTCCGGAGGAATTCGCCCTCGAAGTCGTGCAGCGCATGCTGCGCATGGAGTCGGTGCAGAAGGACATCCTCGACAAGGTCGAGAAAACGCTGCGCGTCGAGTTCATGTCGAACCTGGCGCGCACCGCGCGGCGCGACGCGCACGAGCACATGGCGGAGATCTTCAACAATTTCGACCGCCAGACGGAAAGCCGGTTCATCACCGCGCTGGAAGAGAGAAGCCGGGACTCCGCCGAGCGCATCAAGGCCTTGATGTTCACCTTCGAGGACCTCGGCAAGCTCGATCCCGGCTCGATCCAGACGCTCCTGCGCAACGTCGAGAAGGACAAGCTGGGCCTCGCGCTCAAGGGCGCCACAGATTCCCTGCGCGACGTCTTCTTCTCGAACATGAGCGAGCGCGCGGGAAAGATCCTGAAGGAAGACATGGAAGCCATGGGCCCCGTGCGCCTGAAGGACGTCGACGAGGCGCAGATGCGCATGGTCAACGTCGCCAAGGACCTCGCCAACAAGGGCGAGATCATGATCGCCAGCAAGCAGGGCGAAGACGAGCTGGTGTACTGATGGCGACCGCAAGCAAATTCACGTTCGACACGGTCTTCGACGGCAAGAAGACCATTGCCTCCGACGAAGCCCGCGCGCGCCAGCGTCTCGTCTTCACGCAGGCCGAGATCGACAAGATGGTGCATGAGGCGCGCGTCTCCGGCGTCACCTCCGGCGAGGTGCGGGCGCGCGAGGCGCTCGCCGCGGCGGTGGCGCAGACGGCGGGCATCGTGCGCGATTCCGTCACGCGCTCGCTTGCCGAGATCGAATCCATCCGCGTCGAAGCGAGCCAGCTCGCCTTTGCCGCGGCCAAGAGGCTCGCGACCGCTGCGCTCTCGCATGCGCCGGCCGAGGACGTCGAACAGGCGCTCAGGCAGGCGATACATCAGGCGATCGGCGAACCGCGCCTCGTGCTGCGCGCAGCCCCGGCCGTCGTCGAAGCGCTCTCCGAACGCATCGAGGCGATCGCGCGCGCCGAAGGCTTCGAAGGCAGCGTCCAGATCATCGCCGACCCCGCCCAGCACAATGCGGATTGCCGCATGGAATGGCGCGGCGGCGGCGCCGAGCGCAGCCAGGCTGCGATCGAAAGCGCGCTCGCCGAGCTGATTGCGCGGCATTTCTCCCGTTCCCATTCCTCAGTGGAGGCTTAAGCCATGGCCGGCAACGACGAAGTCGACCTGCCCGACCTCACCCGCGAAGAGCAGCCGGAATCGCCGGCGCTTCTCAACAATGGCGCCGCCGCCGAAGTCGAGGCCAAGCGCTCGGCGCAGGATCTGGAGGCCGTGTACGACGTGCCCGTCACGGTGTCCGCCGTGCTCGGCAAGTCGGGCATGGAGGTGAGCCAGCTCTTGAAGCTCGGCAAAGGCACCGTCGTCGAGCTCGACCGCAAGGTCGGCGAAGCCATCGACATCTATGTCAACGACCGGCTCGTCGCGCGCGGCGAAGTCGTCCTCGTGGAAGACCGTCTCGGCGTGACGATGACGGAAATCATCAAGTCCGGCCAGTCGTAATCAGGCCCAGGAGCGAAACATGCGGTTACTCATCGTCGGCGGATTGCAGGGCCAGATCGGCGCGGCCACCAAGATCGCGATGGATCGTGGCGCGAAAGTCACGCACGCGAACGACATCGACCAGGCGCTGGCGTCGCTGCGCAGCGGTGCGGGCGCGGACCTCGTGCTCTGCGACGTCACCTTCGACATCGCGCAGCTGGTCAAGGGCCTCGCGGCCGAGCGCATCTGCACGCCGGTCGTCGCCTGCGGCGTCGGCACCGATGCACGCCGCGCCGTCGATGCGATCCGCGCCGGCGCCAAGGAATATCTGCCGCTGCCGCCCGATCCGGAGCTGATCGCGGCTGTCCTTGCGGCCGTCGCCGACGAAAGCCACCAGCTCATCTATGAAGACGAGGCGATGGGCGCGGTGATCGCGCTGGCCGACCAAGTCGCGGGCAGCGAGGCCTCGATCCTCGTCACCGGCGAGTCCGGCTCGGGCAAGGAAGTGCTGGCGCGCTACGTCCACAAGAAATCGGCGCGCTCCGACAAGCCGTTCATCTGCGTCAACTGCGCGGCGATCCCCGAGAACCTGCTCGAATCCGAATTGTTCGGCCACGAGAAGGGCGCCTTCACCGGCGCCATCGCGCGGCGCATCGGCAAGTTCGAGGAGGCCCAGAGCGGCACACTGCTGCTCGACGAAATCAGCGAGATGGACGCGCGCCTGCAGGCCAAGCTCCTGCGCGCCATCCAGGAGCGCGAGATCGACCGCGTCGGCGGCACCAAGCCCGTCAAGGTCGACATCCGCATCGTCGCGACCTCGAACCGCGACCTGGCCGAAGCCGTGCGCCACGGCACGTTCCGCGAAGACCTTCTCTATCGCCTGAACGTCGTCAATCTGCGCCTGCCGGCCTTGCGCGAGCGTCCGAAGGACATCCTCGCGTTGGCCCGCCATTTCGCACGCAAATATGCCGACGCCAATGGCGTGCCGATGCGCGCCATTGCGCCGGCGACCGAGCGGCTGCTCGCCTCGCATCCCTGGCGGGGCAATGTGCGCGAGCTCGAGAACACGATCCATCGCGCCGTTCTTCTCGCGACGGGGACGGAGATCTCTCCCGAGGCGATCCGCCTTCCGGACGGCACGCAGGTCGGCCACGGGCCGCACGCCGACGTTCCGAGCTCGGTTCGCAATGCGGTGGAGTCCGCGCAGGCCGCGACGCGCGGCCTTGTCGGGCGCACCGTTGCCGATGTCGAGCGCGACCTGATTCTCGACACGCTCGACCATTGCCTCGGCAACCGCACGCACGCGGCCAACATCCTGGGCATCTCGATTCGCACCTTGCGCAACAAGCTGCGCGAGTACGCCCAGGCCGGCCTCGCCGTGCCGCAGCCCGGCCAGGACAACGGCCGCGTCGCAGCCGGATGAGCTGAGAAGCGCAAGCAACCATGGCGGACGCCACCTCCACAGCCCTGCCGCAAGCCGTGCCGCCGCCTGCCGGCCCGTTCGGCGCGCTCGCTGGCTTTGCCGATTATCTCAAGCGCAGCGACCTTTCGCTCGCCGTCGGCATCATGGCGATTCTCGTCGTGCTGCTCTTGCCACTGCCCTCCTGGCTGCTCGACATCGCGCTCGCCTTCTCGCTTTCGTTTTCGATCGTCATTCTGATGACGGCGGTTCTCATCCAGAAACCGCTCGAGTTCTCGTCTTTCCCCGCAGTGCTGCTCGTCACCACGATGCTGAGGCTCGCGCTCAACCTCGCCTCGACGCGGCTGATCCTCTCGCACGGCAACGAAGGCACAGCCGCGTCCGGCTACGTCATCCAGGCCTTCGGCAAGCTGGTCATGCAGGGAAACTTCCTGATCGGCCTGATCGTGTTCGCGATCCTGATCATCGTGAACTTCGTCGTCATCACCAAAGGTTCGGGTCGCATCGCCGAAGTCGCGGCGCGCTTCACCCTCGACGCCATGCCAGGCAAGCAGATGGCGATCGACGCCGATCTCTCCGCCGGTCTCATCGAGGAAAAGGAAGCGCGGCTGCGCCGCAAACGTCTCGAGGAGGAATCGAACTTCTTCGGCGCCATGGACGGCGCCTCGAAATTCGTCCGCGGCGACGCGATCGCAGGCCTTTTGATCGTCGGCATCAACGTCGTCGGCGGCATCATCATCGCTGTGGCGCAGAAGGGCATGAGCTTCGTCGACGCGACGCAGACCTTCACGCTCTTGAGCGTCGGCGACGGCCTGGTCAGCCAGATGCCGGCGCTGATCGTCTCGACCGCGGCCGGCCTCATGGTGTCGAAGGCTGGCCTCGACGGCTCGGCCGACAAGGCGATGATGGGCCAGCTCTCCTTCTATCCCCAAGCGCTCGGCATGGCCTCGGCCGTGATGGGCGTCGTCGCCGTGCTGCCGGGCATGCCGACGCTCGTCTTTGCGGGTCTCTCCATGACCGTCGGCGGCCTTGCCTGGATGGCCTACAAGCGCAAGGACGCCGAGGAGACGCGCGTCAAGGCGGAAGAGGAAAAGAGCAAATCCGAAGCGCAGGCGAGCGAAGAGCCGATCGCCACCGCGCTTGCGCTCGATCTTCTTCGCGTCGAGCTCGGCTACAGCCTCCTGCCGCTCATCAACGACGTCAAAGGCCACCGCATCACCGACCAGATCAAGGCGCTGCGCCGCCAACTCGCGCAGGACATGGGCTTCGTCATGCCCTCGGTGCGCATCCTCGACAACATGCAGCTGGGCGCCAACGAGTACCGCATCAAGGTCAAGGAGGTGGATTCCGGCAAGGGCGAGCTTTTCCCGGGCAGCCTCCTCGTGATGGATCCGAAGGGGCTGCCGATCGATCTTCCTGGCACGCACACGACGGAGCCCGCGTTCGGCCTGCCCGCGGTGTGGGTCAATGGCTCGTTCCGCGAGGAAGCCTCGTTCCGCGGTTATACCGTCGTCGATCCGGGCACGGTGCTCACCACGCACCTGACCGAAGTGCTCAAGTCGCACATGTCCGAGCTTCTCTCCTATGCGGAGACCAAAAAGCTGCTCGACGATTTGCCGCCCGAGCACAAGAAGCTCGTCGACGAGCTCATTCCTTCGCAGATCTCCGTCACCGGCGTGCAGCGCGTGCTGCAGACCCTGCTCGGCGAGCGCGTCTCGATCCGCGACCTGCCCGCCATCCTCGAAGGCATCGCGGAAGCCGTCGGCCATACCAAGAATGCGCTCTACATCACCGAGCATGTGCGCGCGCGCCTGGCGCGCCAGCTCTGCCACGCCAATCTTTCGTCGGGCGGCTATCTGCCGCTCGTCGCGCTCTCGCCGCAATGGGAGCAGGCGTTCCAGGAAGCCATTGTCGGCCAGGGCGAGGATCGCCAGCTCGCCATGGCGCCGTCGCAGCTGCAGCAATTCATCCAGCAGGTGCGCGAGCGCTTCGACGAGGCGAGCCAGAAGAACGACCTGCCCGTGCTTCTGACGAGTCCGCAGATCCGTCCCTTCGTGCGCTCCATCGTCGAGCGCTTTCGGCCGCAGACGGTGGTCATGTCGCAAAATGAAATCCACGCCTCCGTGCGCCTGCGCACGCTGGGCCAGGTGTAGGTGCCAGATGAAAGCCCGCCATCCCGACAAGCGCCACGCAGCGGTGATCGCCTTCGACACCGCCTATCGCAAGAAGTTCGAGCCGGCGGAGCGTGCGCCCAAGACGTTCAACCGTGCCGACCTGCTCGCGATGCTCGGTCTGCACCGCGTTCCGGAGGCGCTCGCGCATGCGCTCGCCGACGACGCGGCACGCTCCGGCCATGAGGAGATCGCGCGCGCGCTCGCCGATGCGCTCGAGAAGCGCATGACAGCGAAGCCGATCAATTACGTGCAGGCCAACGCGATCCTGCTCAAGGGTATCAATGGCGCCGGAAAGACGATCGTCGCCACGAAGATCGCCGCACAGGCGCATCTGACCGGACGGCACGTGAAGATCGTCGCCGCGGATCCGCAGGCCCGCCCGCTCACCGCCCTTGCCGAACGCATCGACATCAGGATCGCGCCGGCGTCCAGTGCGCAAAGCGTTTCGCGCGCCGTCGCCCAGGCGCGTGCACGCAAATCGCTCGTCGTGATCGACACGGCCGGATTCAATGCGCGCAAGGCCAAGGCGCGCGCCGCCTTCGCAGCACTCGGCCAGATTGCGCATGTCGAGACGATCGGCGTCGTCTCGGCACTTTCCGACGCGGTGGAGACGGCCGAGATCATCGCGGCGCTCGACGTCGAGCGCCTCATCGTGACGGGCCTCGACCTGGCGCGGCGCTGGGGCGCGGTCGCGGTCGCGGCGACGTGCGGCATGCCGATTGCCCATGTCGCACGCTCGGCCTTCGCGGGTGACGGTCTCGAGCCGCTGACGCCGATCTCGCTCGCGCAGACTTTGCTCGGCGTGAAACCCAACCTGCAGTAGTCCTCTCGTGCTGCGGTGCAGCGCGAATATTTACTGCGCATTAACCTTTCCATTCCGTGTGCGGACGACCGCTGCATCAATTCCGGGCGCGAAGGAACTGGTGTATGGTCGATTAATGAGCAGCGCTGCATGCGGCCGGAGGCCGGGCAGAATCGCGTTGCCAGTGGGGAAATGCGTGAAGGGGGTCTTATGACAGCGCTTACCGACGTTTGGCACAGCATCCTGGGAATCGTCACATCGCCTGATCACATCTCGCTTGCGATCCTTGTCGTGATCGCGATCGCGGCCGGTTTCATGATGACGAGCTTCAACTCCATCGTGACCACGACTTTTGTCGCGCTGCTGGCGTTCGCGCTGGCGGGCTATCTCAAGGCGGTGACGGTTGGCGGACAGAACGCGACGGCGTTCGCGCAGACTGACTGGCACAACTTCCTCGGGCTGCAGATGCTGACGTTGCTCGCCTATGCGATCACGCTGGCGGTGGGCATCGCGGTCGTGCACGCTATCCGCTCGATGGTCCTGCGATAAGGCCTTTTCCCGCGCCCTCGCGGGCGCGGGGTCCCATCAACGTGGACGGGAACCGGCGCAACCTGTAGGTTCGCCGCATGGCTGGATTCGTCGTGCTCGCCGTCGTGGTTCTGGCGGCGCTCTGGGGTGTAGCAACTTATAACGGGCTGGTGCGGCGCAAGAACGTCGTGGCCGAGGCCTGGAGCGGCATCGACGCGCAACTGAAGCGCCGCGCCGACCTCATCCCCAATCTCGTCGAGACCGTCAAAGGTTACGCCGCACACGAGAAGACGACCTTCGACGAGCTGGCGCGCTTGAGAAGCGCAGGCGCGTCGCAGGACGTGGCGCAGCGGGCGCAATCGGAACAGGCGATCACCGCGGCCATCGGGCGCGTCATGGCAGTGGCCGAGAACTATCCCGAGCTCAAGGCGAGCGCGAATTTCCAGCAGCTGCAGGGCGAGCTCTCCAATATCGAGGATCAGATCCAGCTGGCGCGGCGCTACTACAATGGCGCGGTGCGCGACTTCAACGTGATGATCGAGCAGTTCCCCTCGAACGTGATCGCCAATTTCGGGACGTTCAAGCCGGCGGCCTTCTTCCAGGCCGACGACGCCGATCGCGCCGTGCCGAAGGTCTCCTTCGCTTCATGAGGCGCTGGGCATTCGTCGCGGCGCTCGCGGCGTTCTTCACATTTCCCGTCCTTGCGCAGGACCAGGTCGAAGAGATCACCGACTACGCGAGCGACATTTCCGTCGCCCGCAACGGCATGCTCACCGTCACCGAGACGATCCAAGTCGTCTCGACGGGCGATCAGATCCGCCACGGCATCTATCGCGACTTTCCGACGATCTACACCGACCGGTTCGGCCGCGAAGTGCATGTACGCTTCGTGGTCGTCAGTGTGAGCCGCGACGGACATGGCGAGCCATATTCCACGGAGTCGCTCTCGAACGGCGTGCGCGTAAAGATGGGCGATGCCGACGTCATCATCGATCCCGGCCCGCACACCTATACGCTCTCCTACGTCACCGACCGGCAGATCGGCTTCTTCGACACCTATGACGAGCTCTACTGGAACGTGACGGGCAATGGCTGGATCTTCCCGATCCGGCATGCGTCTGCCGTGATCCACCTGCCGGCTGCCGCGCGGATCAAGCAGAGTTCGTTCTACACGGGCCCCCAGGGGGCGCGCGGAGACAATGCCAAGAGCGAGATCCTCTCCAATGACACGATCCGCTTCGATACGACGGAAGGGCTTGGTCCGAACGAGGGTCTGACCGTTGCCCTCGGCTTCTCGAAGGGCGCCGTGACGCCGCCCAGTGCGGCCGACCTCAGGGCAGATTTCATCCGCGACAACGCAGCGCTCGTCGTCGCGGCGCTCGGGATCCTGGTCCTGACGCTCTTCTATCTTGGCGCCTGGTGGCAGCACGGCCGCGATCCGAGGCGCGGCACGATCATTCCCCTGTTCGCGCCGCCGGCAGGCCTGTCGCCGGAATCGGTGCGCTACATCCACCGCATGTCGTATGACAGGAAGAGCTTCGCCGCCGCGCTCATCAACATGGCGGTGAAAGGGTATCTCAAGATCCGCGAAGTCGACGGCAAATACACGCTCGAGCGCGCCGACGGCGATGCCATCGCCGATCTTTCGAAGAACGAGCGGGATATGGCGCAGGCCCTGCTCGGAGACCATTCCAAGCTGGTGCTCGAGCAATCCAATCACGACCGCATTTCGCGCGCGATCACGGCGCTCGAGACCGGTCTCAAGAGCGAGTGCGAGAGGCATTACTTCGTCACCAACCATGGCTGGTTCATTGCCGGGCTCGGGATTCTGCTCGTGACGGGCATCGCAACGGCACTCCTGTCCGATCAGCCGGAAGTGTCGGGCTTCCTGATGGTGTGGATTTCCGGCTGGAGCGTCGGCACGTTCTTCCTTTTGCACCAGATGGTGATGGGCTGGCTCGGCGTGTTCACGGGCAGCGCGGGCTCGCGGGTCGCGTCGGCGGCGGGCGCCTTGTTCATGACGCTCTTCGCAGTGCCGTTTGTCGGCGGACTCGTTGGCGCGCTTGTCGCGCTCGGCACCACGCTCTCGATCTCGACGAGCGTCCTCCTGATCATCGGCGGCGGCCTCGCCTATCTCTTCTATCATCTGCTCAAGGCGCCGACGGCGCTCGGCGGGCCGATCATGGACCAGATCGAGGGGTTCAGAATCTTCCTCAACACGGCGGAGAAGGATCGCCTCGAGGCGCTTAATCCGCCCAACGTCACGCCCGAAGTGTTCGAGAAATTCCTGCCCTATGCGATCGCGCTCGATTGCGAGAACAATTGGAGCAAGCGCTTCGAGGCGGAAGCCTCCGCGGCTGCGAACGCGCCCGGCTCGGGCACGGGCTACACGCCGCTCTGGTACTCGGGCCCATCGTTCAACCAGCTTGGCTATGCGGCCTTCGCCTCATCGATCGGCTCTTCGATCGGCAATGCCGCCGCGTCGTCGTCGGTCGCACCGGGTTCGAGCTCGGGCTCGGGTGGCGGCGGCTCTTCCGGCGGCGGCGGCGGCGGCGGGGGCGGCGGCGGCTGGTGAAGTTCGGGAATATCGGGGACAGCATATCAATTCCCCAATTTCGCCCGCCAAGCGCGCGTCAATGCTCGCGCCACCGTCATCGGAAAATTGGGGAATTGATATGCTGTCCCTGATATTCGTCAGCGCTTCTTGCCGGTGTTGTCGATTGCAAGTCCGCCCGGTCCGAGTCCCACGATAACGAGCAATCCTCCCGCGATCGCGACATTGGCGGCGAAAGCTTCGAAGTCCGCATTTTGGTCGGCGGCTTTCGAGATCGTCCAGAAATCATGCATGAGGATCGTCGCGGCGACCGTGAAGCCGAACAGCAGAATCGCGCCGTAGCGGGTTTGGTAGCCCAGTGCGAGCGAGATTCCGCCAAGGAACATAATTATGAGCGCGAGTGCGAGCAGAACCGGCGGCGAGGGAACGTCCTTGAGCGCCATCAGCGAGATCGTGGCGTCCCAATTGCCCGCATAGGAAATCGCCTGGCGCAGGAAGTACCAGGCCAGCGCCAGACGGCCGACCAGAGGCGACATGAACTCGGGAAACGACACGGTGCTTCAAGCCCCACGAAGCAGTTGGGCAATGGTAGCAAGGAAGGGAGGAGCGGCAAGAGCGCGATGCACGTCTTTTTTTGAGTGGGCTCTTACGCCCCGCGCAGCGCGTGTTTGCGCAGGTGGCGCACCAACGCCATCTCGTCGAGGCGAGCCTGGGCCCGGCGTGCCTCGAGCTCGTCCATGCGCTTCTGCTGCTGCTCATGCGCGAATTCGAGGCTCTTCATGTCCTGGAACGCCGCGGTGAGATCCGCCTGCACGCTGGCGCGCTCGCGCTCGAGCTCCTTGAGCGTCGCTTTCAGGTTTTCCCGGCGCACGTCGATCGAGCGCAGGAACGAAGGAAACGCGAGCCGTCCAATGTCGGAATCGTTGGCGCGCTGGCGCTCGCGCGCCACGCTCTCTTCCAGATCCGCAAGCTTGCGTTCGGCATCGGCGCGCATCGCGTCGAGCGTCGCCATCCGGCGCTTCAGCTCGTCAACGCGAAAGCGCTTCAAGCGAATGAGTGTGTCGCCACGCTTCATGACGCATTACCCTTCCCACCGCCGGTTATATTCTCCAAAGCGGCATACCCTTCGGTTAACGTCGCCCGCTCGTCCTTCTTTTGCGACAGGAAGGCTTCGAGCCGGGGGTAAAGCTTAATTGCGGCATCTACTTCAGCATTCGTGCCAACTTTATACGCGCCGAGCCGGATGAGCTCGGCCATGTCCTCGTAAGCGGCCAGAGGCGCGCGCGCACTGGCCACAATCGCCTGTTCCTGCGGTGTATTGCAGCCCGGCATCGTGCGCGACACCGATTTCAGGATGTTGATCGCCGGAAAGCGGCCGCGCTCGGCGATGTTCCGTTCCAGCACAATATGGCCGTCCAGGATTCCGCGTACGGCGTCCGCGATTGGCTCATTGTGGTCGTCGCCTTCGACGAGCACCGTGAAAAGGCCGGTGATCGAGCCGTTCTCGCCATGGAAGCCGGGGCCGGCGCGCTCGAGCAGGCGCGGCAATTCCGCGAACACGGTCGGCGTGTAGCCCTTGGACGCCGGCGGCTCGCCGGCGCTCAGGCCCACCTCGCGTTGTGCCATTGCGAAACGCGTGACCGAATCCATGAGCAGCAGGACGTGCAATCCCTGATCGCGCAACTGCTCGGCGATGGTCATGGCTGTGTAGGCAGCCTGGCGGCGCACCAGCGGCGGCTCATCCGACGTGGCGGCGACGACGACGCTGCGCGCGAGACCTTCTGGGCCGAGATCGTCCTCGACGAATTCCTTCACTTCGCGGCCGCGCTCGCCGACCAGTGCAATGACGATCGCGTCCGCATCCGTGTTTCGCGCGAGCATGGCGAGCAGCGTCGACTTGCCGACGCCCGAGCCCGAGAAGATGCCCATGCGCTGACCCTTGCAGCAGGTCACGAATTGATTGAGCGCACGCACGCCTAGGTCGAGCTTTCCGCCCACCCGGCCACGAAGCACAGCCTTGGGTGGCGCCGCCTTTAACGGATAGGCGGCCATGCCGAGGGGCAGCGCACCCTTGCCGTCGCCCGGCCGGCCGAGCCCGTCGACGACCCGTCCGAGCCAGCGGAGCGAGGGATAGATGACGGCCGGGCGGTCCTCGAAATCGGCTCGGGCGCCGAGCGTCACGCCGTCGAGATCGCCCAAGGGCAGAGCGAGCGCATGGCCATTGCGGAAGCCGACCGCTTCGCAGGAAATTCTCTTGCCGTTTCCAGTGCTTACGGTAACCTGCCCGCCGAGGCTGATGGCTCCGGCAGCGCCCGTGACTTCGACCAGAAGGCCCTCAATTCGGGCCACGCGGCCGAAGCGGCGCAGGGTCGGGCTGGCGTCGATGTCTTTCAACAGGGCGTGCATGCTGCGGCCTTCGCGAGGCGCGCTTCTCGCGCCTTTGAAAAGCCGATCTTGCCTTGAAGGTTTTAAGTGGCAGTAAACTTAACAAAGCGAATCAAGGACATGGGTGGAACCAGAAACAGGTTCTATTAAGCCGGCGTTCGCACGGAATGAAGTCAGGCCGCTTGTTGCAATCGGATATTAACCAATCCCGCTTACCGTCTTGCAATCGGTTAACCACGGCCGGCGGGGGCTGGCTCCAAAGAGGTTCGTGAAATGCGCGTGTTGCTCATCGAAGACGATAGCGCGATGGCGCGCAGTATCGAGTTGATGCTGCGGAGCGAGGGCTTCAACGTCTACACGACAGATCTTGGCGAGGAAGGCATCGATCTCGGCAAGCTCTACGATTACGACATCATCGTTCTCGACCTGCAGCTGCCGGACATGAGCGGTTTCGAAGTTCTGAAATCGCTGCGCGTCGCAAAAGTGCAGACGCCCGTTCTCATTCTCTCCGGCAACGCGATCGTGGAAGCGAAGGTCAAGGCGCTCGGTTTCGGCGCCGACGACTACATGACGAAGCCGTTCCACAAGGACGAGCTCGTCGCGCGCATCCAGGCCGTCGTCCGCCGCTCGAAGGGCCATTCCCAGTCGGTCATCACGACCGGCAAGCTCACCGTCAATCTCGATGCGAAGACCGTCGAAGTCGACGGCCAGCGCGTGCACCTGACGGGCAAGGAATACCAGATGCTGGAGCTGCTTTCGCTCCGCAAGGGCACCACGCTGACGAAGGAAATGTTCCTGAACCACCTCTACGGCGGCATGGACGAGCCCGA
>Ga0335083_10006919_pt1 | contig 14059 bp, 13 predicted proteins | sample Lox_Sample_42_FD_206716 | JGI IMG/M metagenome (GOLD analysis project Ga0335083, IMG submission 206716) | Soil microbial communities from Loxahatchee National Wildlife Refuge, Florida, United States - Lox_Sample_4.2 | ecosystem: Environmental > Terrestrial > Soil > Wetlands | place: USA...
GAGCGCAAAATGCGCTCGACCAGTATCCCTGACCCAGTCGTCATTTCTTGTCCAGTACAAACTCTCCGCGCGATCGGCCTGTGCCGCTTCGAGCGAGGTGCCTTCGCCGTGCACTCCGCTGCGGACGAGCGCCGACGGCGATGGCGGGCGGTCAGCGCCGTTGCCGGGGCGCGCCCTCGCGCGCGGATTTTGCCGGGGACTTCATCCGCTGCCATGCGGCGAGCGCGCGTTTGCGGCTCGATGCCAGGTCAACGATGGGCCAGGGATAGTCGACGCCAAGGCGGACGCCGGCGGCCGCCAGGACGGCGGACGGGGCCTCGAAGGGCCGGTGCAGCCACTCGTTCGGCAGCCGTGCGAGCTCGGGCAGCCAGGCGCGAAGGTAGCTGCGCTCCGGGTCGAAACGCTCGGCCTGCAGCAGCGGACTGAAGATCCGGTAATAAGGCGCGGCGTCCGCTCCGCAGCCGGCGGTCCACTGCCAGCCGAGCGTGTTGTTGGCGAGGTCGGCGTCGAGGAGCGTGTCGTGAAACCAGCGCGCGCCGTCCTGCCAGGGAAGGCCGAGGTTCTTGGTCAGGAACGAGGCGACGACCATCCGGACGCGGTTGTGCATGAAGCCCGTGTGCCAGAGCTCCCGCATGCCGGCATCGACGAGCGGCACGCCGGTCGCGCCGCGCTGCCACGCGCCGAGCAGATGGGGGTCTCCGGGCCACGGGAAGTCGGCGAAGCGCGCATCGAGCGGCGCATCGGTGGTGTGCGGGAACGCGTACAGGAGGTGATGGGCGAACTCGCGCCAGAGGAGTTCGCGCACGAAGGCGTCGGCGTCGCGCCCTCCCGCACCGACGGCCGCGAAGACCTGGCGCGGCGAGAGCTCGCCGAAGTGCAGATGCGGGGAGAGCCGCGACGTCGCGGGCAGGTCCGGGCGGTCGCGCCGTTCGGCGTAGCCGGCGAGGCCTTCTGCGACGAAGGCCTCGAGCCGTGCCAGGGCGCCGGCCTCGCCGGGCGTCCAGAGGCGCGCGAACGCGCCATCCCATCGCACGTGCGGCAGGAGCCGCAGCGCATCGAGCGGCACACCGGCCGGAACCTGCGGTGCGCCCGGGAGCGTCGCCGGCGGCGGCCGCGGCGGTGGCACGCGCGCCAGCTCCGCCCGGCAGGCGCGCAGGAACGGCGTGAAGACGCGAAACGGCTCGCCGGCGCGGTTCGCGACGCTCCAGGGCTCGAGCAGCAGGTCACCCGGGTGGCTCTCGGCCGCGAGGCCCGCGGCGCGCAGCTCGGCCTTGAGCGCCGTGTCGCGCGCGACGACGGCGGGTTCGTAGCGTCGGTTCCAGTGGACGCTGCTTGCGCCGGTGGCGCGCGCGACCGCGAGCAGCGTCGCCGCGCTCGGGCCCGCGAAGATCGCAAGCGGCGCGCCCCGCTCGGCGAGCGCTGCCCCGAGCGCCGCAAGCGTGTGGTGCAGCCACCAGCGGCTCGCCGCGCCCATCGCCCACGGCGCTTCCTCCTCCGGGGCGTGGATGTAGACCGGGACGATGCGCTCCGCGGAACCGAGCGCCGCGGCGAGCGCGGCGTGATCGGTCAGCCGCAAGTCGCGCCGGAACCAGACGAGCGCCGTCTGCATGGGGCGATGCCGAAGCGGCGCTCCGGCGCCGGCCGCTTGAGCCGGCGCCGCGTCGCGCACCTCAGCCGGCGTGCTCGAGCGCCGCGATGCGCTCCTCGAGCGGCGGGTGGCTCATGAAGAGCCTCTTGAGCCCGCTCAGGCGGTCGGGGCCCTTGATGCCGAACGCCTGCAGGCCAGCGGGGAGCCCCTCGGACTGCACGCGCTTCAGCGCCTGCAGCGCACCGACCATCGAGCCGCGGCCGGCGAGCTTGGCGCCGCCGGCATCGGCGCGGAACTCGCGGCGCCGCGAGAACCACATGACGACCATCGTCGCGAGGAAGCTCAGGAACACCTGCGCGATCATCGTCGTGACGAAGACGCCGATGCCGGGGCCGCGGTCGTCGTCGCCGCGCCTGAATACCGCGCGGTCCACGAGCTCGCCGATCACCCGCGACAGCACGAACACGAACGTGTTGACGACGCCCTGGATCAGCGTGAGCGTCACCATGTCGCCGTTGGCGACGTGCGTCACCTCGTGGCCGAGGACGGCCTCGACCTCGCTGCGGCTCATGCGCGCGAGGAGCCCGGTGCTGACGGCGACCAGCGCGTGGTTGCGGCTCGCGCCGGTTGCGAAGGCGTTCGGCTCGGGCGAGTTGAAGATCCCGACCTCGGGCATCCCGAGGCCATCGGCGGTCGCGAGCCGGCGTACCGTCTCGACGAGCCAGCGCTCGTCGTCGTTGCGCGGCGTCTCGATGACCTCGACGCCCATTGCGTGCTTGGCCGACCACTTCGAGATCGCGAGCGAGAAGAACGCGCCGCCGAAGCCGATCACGGCGCCGATGACCAGCAGCGGCCCGATCTGGATGCCGCGGGCCGTCAGCCACGGGCCGACGCCGAGCAGGTTCAGCACGACGGTCGCGAGCAGGAGCACCGCGAAGTTGGTCAGGATCAGCAGTAACACGCGCATGGGGCGGGGTCCTCTACGGGGGCAAGCGGGTTCGGCCCGCGCCGCGGGCCGGCGGCGATGGTAGCAGCGCTTGGTGCGCTGGATGGGGCGCGGCGGGCGCATTTCAAGGTGCGGAACCGCCCGCGCCCCTCCGTGGCCTCCAGGGCGCCCTTCGGGTCTGCGCCGGTTGACGCGGCGGCACCGGCTGCCGAACATCGACAGGTGAACTCGAGATCGCCCATCCGGCCGGTGACCGCATGAGGCGGGCGCGGCCTGCGGCGCGCGGGCGGGCGGCGCCCGCCGGACGCGCCTGGACGTTCCTCAGCAACCACGGTCACGTGCTCGTCTGCATCGCGAGCGATCCCGAGGTCCGGCTGCGCGACGTCGCGGTCGCGGTCGGGATCACCGAGCGGGCGGTGCTCAAGATCCTCGCCGACCTCGCGGCGGCCGGCATCGTCGAGCGTCGGCGCGAGGGACGGCGCAACCGCTACCGGCTGAACGCGGATCAGCCGCTGCGACACCCGCTCGAGGCCCACCGCTCGGTCGCGGCGCTGCTCGCGATGGTGCTCGGGCGGGCGCCGAAGCGCGCTTGCTAGGCCGTCCGCGCGCCCTGCAGCGCAAGCGTTCCGCTGCGGCCTTCGATCTCGCCCATCGCGACCGCGTGGCGCGGCAGGCGCGGCCGGTCGAGGCCCGCGGCGAGGCGCCCGAGCGTGACGAGCTCGACGCCGCGGCGGCGCCAGGTGTCGATCAAGCGCAGGAACGGTGCGCGAAACTGCTGGCCCTCGAGCTCGGCGTGCAGCGTGAAGACGTGCGCGCCGGCGGCCGGCGGCGCGGCCGTGAGGTCGAGGATCCGGTCGATCGCCCCCTCGACGCCGAGGCCATCGACGCCCACGAGTTCGTCGAGCGTCGGCAGCGTCGTCGGCAGCTGCGGGCAGGCTCCCGACACCTCGCCCATCACCGGCAGGAACGGGTGCGTACCGCGCGTGTCGCTCGCATAGTCGAGGCCGAGCGCGTCCTCGAGCGCGAACAGGTGGCGATTGAGCTGCCAGCCCGCGGCGCAGTGGGCCTTTGCCGCGGCGCCGAACACCTCGCGGTAGGCCAGGGCGGCGCGCTCGACCTGGCGCTCGGTCCAGGCGCGGTCGCGGGTGGCGACGTTGTCCTGCCAGTAGACGTGGTCGTAGCAGTGAATGCCGGTCTCGTGGCCCGCGGCGCGGGTCGCGCGCAGCACTTCGGGTGCGCGCCGCGCGATGTGGGGGCCCGGCCACAGCACGCCGTAAGTGAGCGTGCGAAGGCCGTAGTGGCTGACGACCGAGGTGCGGCGCACCTTCGACAGGAAGCCCTTGCGAAACACGCGCCGCAGCGCCCATCCGGTGTGGTCGGGTCCGAGGCTGAAGTAGAAGCTCGCGGCGATGCCGCGCCCGGCGAGTTCAGCGCCGAGCGCCGGCACGCCCTCGAGCGTGCCGCGATAGGTGTCGACGTCGACCTTGAGCGCGATCTGCATCGACGTCGCGGGCCCGCCCGCTCAGGCGCGCGAGCCCGTGTCGATCAGCTCGGCCGCCGCCGTGACCTCCGCGGCATAGGCGTCGAACACCGACTTCAGGATCTCTTCCATGCCGGCCTTCGGCGCCCAGCCGAGGTCGGCCTTGGTGTTGTCGATCCACGGCACGCGGCTCTGCACGTCCTCGTAGCCCTTGCCGTAGAACTCCGCCGAGCCGACCTCGCGGATCTTGACCTTCTGCGCCTGGCGCACGTACGCCGGGTGCTTCTTGCCGATCTCGATCATGTGCTCGGCGAGCTCGCGGATCGACAGGTCGTTCTTCGGGTTGCCGATGTTGTAGATCTGGCCGGTCGCGACGCCGCCCTCGTTCTTGATGATGCGCATCACGGCGTCGATGCCGTCGTGGATGTGCGTGAAGCAGCGGCGCTGGCGGCCGCCGTCGACGAGGCTGATGTCCTGGCCGGCGGCGATGTGCGCGAGGAACTGCGTCGCGACGCGGCTCGAGCCCTCCTTCGCGGTCGCGAGCGAGTCGAGGCCGGAGCCCACCCAGTTGAACGGCCGGATCAGCGTGAAGTCGAGGCCGTCGCGCTGCCCGTAGGCCCAGATGATCCGGTCCATCAGCTGCTTGCTGCACGAGTAGATCCAGCGCTGCTTCTCGATCGGGCCGAGCACCAGGTTCGACTTCTGCGGGTGGAACTCGGAGTCGGCGCACATGCCGTAGACCTCCGAGGTCGACGGGAAGATCACCCGCTTGCGGTACTTCACGCACTGGCGGATCAGCGGCAGGTTGGCCTCGAAGTCGAGCTCGAAGACCCTGAGCGGCTCCTTGACGTAGGTCGCGGGCGTCGCGATCGCGACCAGCGGCAGGATCACGTCGCACTTGCGGATGTGGTACTCGACCCACTCGTGGTTGATCGTGATGTCGCCCTCGAAGAAGTGGAAGCGCGGGTCGCTCTTGAACGGCCGCACGCGGTCGTCCTGCATGTCCATGCCCCAGATCTGCCAGTCGGTGTTGGCGAGGATCGTGCGGGTCAGGTGGTGGCCGATGAATCCGTTGACGCCGAGGATCAGGATCTTCTTCATGGGCATTACGCTCTGGCTTGGGCCCGCGGTTGCGGGCGGGCGGGCACCCAGGGGTGCCCGAACGTCTGGAGGAAGCGCGCGGCGTCGAGCCGCGCGTCGTCAAGATAGGCTTCGACGAGCTCGAGCGCCGCGCCGTCGCCGCAGCGCGCGACGACGCGCACGCCGTCGAGCGCGAGCGCCGGGCCCGCGAGCTCGATGCGCGGCGCGGCCGCGAGCCGGCGCGTGCGGTTGACGCGCAGCAGCGAGTCGCCGAGGCGCGCGAAGGCGCCCGGGAACGGCGGCGCGACCGCGCGCACCAGGTTGTGGATGCGCTCGGCCGGCCACTCGAAGCTGAACTCGCCGTCGGCGGGCTTGCGGCCGCCGAAGTACGAGCCGCGCGCGAGGTCGAGCGGGGTCGCCGTCGCGGTGCCGGCGACGAGGCGCGGGAGGCTGCGCCTCAGCACCGTGACCGCGGCGTCGGCAACCCTCCCGGCCACCTCGAAGGCGGTGTCGTCGGGGCCGATCGGCACGGCCTGCTGGTCGACGAGCGCGCCGGCGTCGGGCTTCGCGACCATGTAGTGCAGGCTCGCGCCGGTCTCGGTCTCGCCCATCAGCACCGCCCAGTTCACCGGCGCGCGGCCGCGGTAGCGGGGCAGGAGCGAGCCGTGCATGTTGAGCGCGCCGCGGCGCGCGAGGCCGAGCACCGCGGCCGGCAGCATCCGTCGGTAGTAGAACGAAAAGATGAAGTCCGGCGCGAGCGCGGCGATCCGCTCGACGAGCGCCGGGTCGCCCGGTTCGGCCGGGGTCACGACCGGGCAGCCCGCGCCGCGCGCGACCTCCGCGACGCTCGCGAACCAGCGCTGCTCGTTCGGGTCGTCCTCGTGCGTGACGACGAGGCGCACGTCGACGCCCGCCTCGAACAGCGCGCCGAGGCAGCGCGCCCCGACCTCGGAGTAGGCGAAGACGACGCAGGTGGCGGGCCTCGTCACGGTGCGCGGCGCTCGATCGCGTCGATTCGCGGCGCGGTCCCGTGGGGACTTTGCTCGAGCACCGCGCCGATGATGTAGCGCGGCCGCTGGCGCACCTGCACGTAGATGCGGCCGATGTACTCGCCGAGCAGGCCGATGCCGAAGAGCGCGATGCCGAGGAAGAAGAACACGATCGCGAACAGCGTGAACACGCCGTCGACCTCGGGGCCGAGCACCAGGCGCCGGCCGAGCAGGTACACGACGAGCGCGCCGGAGAGCAGCGACAGGACGAGGCCCGCCAGCGAGAACGCCTGCAGCGGCACCGTCGAGAAGCCCGTCATCAGGTCGAAGGTCAGCCGGATCAGCCGGTACAGCGAGTACTTGGAGGCGCCGGCCGCGCGCTCGTCGTGCTTGACCTCGATCTCGACCGGGTTCGCGGCGTAGAGCGAGGCGAGTGCCGGGATGAACGTGACGTTCTCGCGGGTCGCGTTGATCGCGTCGATGACGCTGCGCGCGTAGCCGCGCAGCATGCAGCCGTGGTCGGCCATCTTGATCGGCGTCGTGCGCTCGCGGATCAGGTTCACGAACTGCGAGGCGGTGCGGCGCCACCACAGGTCCTGGCGGTTGGCGCGCCAGGTGCCGACGTAGTCGTGGCCGTCCTCGAGCTCGCGCAGCAGCTTGCCGACCTCCTCCGGCGGGTTCTGCAGGTCGGCATCGAGCGTGACGATGTAGCGGCCGCGCGCCTGCGCGAAGCCGGCGAGGATCGCGGCGTGCTGGCCGAAGTTCACCTGCAGCAGGACCACGCGGGTCTCGGCCGGCCGGCGCCGGAACTGCGCCTTCAGCAGGTCCACCGAGCCGTCGCGGCTGCCGTCGTTGACGAACAGCACCTCGTAGGGCCGCTTCAGCGCATCGAGCGCCGGGTACAGCCGCGCGAACAGGGTCGGCAGCACGTCCTCCTCGTTGTAGACCGGGATCACGACCGACAGGATCGGGGCGGTGTCGTTCACGGGGATGCCTTCAGCGCTTCATGAGTTCGAGCAGGGCGTCGCAGACCCGGTCGACGTCGCTGTCCAGCATCGCCGGAAACAGCGGCAGCGTGACGGTCTCGGCACCGATCCGGGCGGCGTTCGGGAAGGCCGCCGGGTCCCAACCCAGCTGCCGATAGTAGGTGAGGGCCGGTATCGAGGGGTAGTGGACCCCGAGACCGATGCCGCGGGCCTTCATCCGGGCGATGAACTCGTCGCGGGTCAGCCCGAGGCGCGCGAACGGGACGAGCACCGTGAACATGTGCCAGCTGTGGCCCTCGTCCCCGGCCGGCGGCAGCATGTCCGGGTCGAGCCGGGACTCGAGCCGCTCGAAGTAGCGGCGGGCGAGCTCGCGGCGCCGCGCGTTGAAGCCGGGGAGCCGGCGCAGCTGGCCGATGCCGACCGCCGCGGCGACGTCGGTGAGGTTGTACTTGCCTCCGGCGCCGTACACGTCGACGTTGCCGGCCGCGTCCTTGGTGATGCCGTGGAAGCGCTCGCGGTCGAGCGGCAGCGCGAGCTCGGGGTCGGCGAAGGTCAGCGCGCCGCCCTCGACCGTCGTCATGTTCTTGTTGGCGTGGAAGCTGAACGAGACGATGTCGCCGAACGCGCCGATCAGCCGCCCGCGGTAGCGGGTGCCGATCGCGTGCGCGGCGTCCTCGATGACCCTGAGGCCGTGCGCGCGCGCGAGCGCGTTGACCGGGTCCATGTCGACCGCGAGCCCCGAGAAGTGCACCGGCATCAGCGCGCGGGTACGCGGCGTCAGCGCCGCCGCGAACGCCTCCGGCGTCGCGTTGCGCGAGCGCAGCTCGACGTCGACGAACACCGGGCGCGCGCCGACGCGCACGACGACGTTGGCTGAGGCCGCGAAGCTCATCGCCGGGACGATCACCTCGTCGCCGGCGCCGACGCCGGCCGCCTTGAGCGCCATCTCCATGGCGCCGGTCGCCGAGGTCATGACGCGCACCTCGCGGTTGCCGCCGAGGAACGCGCCGAGCGCGCGCTCGAGCTCCTGCACCTTGGGCCCGGAGGTGATCCACCCGGAGCGCAGCACCGCGACGACCTCGGCGATCGTCTCGTCGTCGATCGTCGGGCGTGTGAAGGGAAGGAAGTCCTGCATGGCGTTCACCGGCGGCTGACCAGCACGTTGTCGAAATCCTCTGCGAGCACGCGCATCGGCACGCCCTCGCTCGCGAGCGCCGCGGCGGTCGCGTGCGGCACGAGCGCGTAGGCGGCCGCGGCCGGCTGCCAGCGTGCCTTGAACTCCTCGAGCGTCGCGAGCCCGCGCGCGGGATCGGCGGCGAGGCCGTAGTCGAGCTCGCCGCGGTACGCGACCGGCACGACCGGACGCGCCGCGTAGAAGAGCAGCGTCCAGTCGAAGGTGTTGACCGTGTAGAGCGTCGCGCCCGGCGCGAGCGGCCCGGCGGCCGCGAGCAGCGGCGCCGCGGAATAGCGCCTGGCGATCGCATCGGCGCCGCCGGCGATCAGCGCAAGCGCGAAGGCGAAGCCGGTCGCGGCGACGATGCGGCGCCTGAGGCCGAGCCCGCGTCCGCGCAGCGCGAGCGCGGTCGCGCCGCCGGCGACCAGCAGCAGCGCGAGCGCGACGATCCACGGCTTCAGCGTCGCGTAGGTCCACGCCGGGTCGCCGACCAGCGGCCGGCGCCCGTAGACGACGACGGCGATGCCGAGCGCGATCCCGAACAGCACCTGCAGCAGCGCCGCGAGGTTGAGGTCCCGGCCCGCGGCCGGGCCCGGCGCCGCCCCGATGAGCGCGAGCGGCGGCAGCACCGGCACGATGTAGGGCGCGAGCTTCGAATCCGACAGCGAGAAGAACGCGAGCGTGAACGCGGCACTCACCCACAGCACGCGCGCGGCGTCGAACTCGCCGCGCGGCCGGCTGCGCCGCCAGCCCGACAGCAGCGCGCGCGTGACCTGCGGCAGCCACGGCAGCGAGCCGCCGGCGAGCACCATCAGGAAGTACCACCACGGCTTGTAGCGGTCGTGCACGGTCGTCAGGTAGCGCTGGAAGTGCTCGCGCACGATCAGGAAGTCGAAGGCGCCCGGGTGCGCACGCTCGACCATCACGAACCACGGCACGACGAGCGCGGCGTAGAGCGCGAGCCCCTTGCCGAGGTGCAGGTGCCGCCAGGCGGCGCGGTCGCGCTGCAGGAGCGTGTAGAGCACGAGCACCGCGCCCGGCAGCACGATGCCGACCAGGCCCTTGGTCAGCGTCGCGGCCGCCATCGCGCCCCAGCAGACGAGCATCCAGCGGCGCGTGCGCGCGGGCGCGACGTCGCGCTCGAGCTGCGCGAGGCAGAACGCGACGCTCGCGATCGTCAGCCAGCACGACAGCATCATGTCGAGCGTCAGGAGCTGCCCCATGAAGACGTAGAGCAGCATGCTCGCCGCCATCGCGGCGCCGGCGAGCCCGCGCTCGGCGTCCCAGGCGCGCCGGCCGAGCAGGAACAGGAACACGAGCGCGAGCACGGCGCTCGTCGCGGCGACCAGGCGCGCGGCCCAGGCATTGTGGCCGAACGCCGCGAGCGCGAGCGCGGTCGCCCAGTACTGCAGCGGCGGCTTCTCGAGGTACACGAGACCGTCGAGGTGCGGCACCGTGTAGTCGCCCGAGGCGAGCATCTCCGCCGGGATCTGCGCGTAGCGGCCCTCGTCGGGATTGAACAGCGGCCGCACGCCGAGCACCGCGAACCAGACGAGGCCGCCCGCGAGGAGCAGCAGCGTCCAGGCACGGATCTCGTGCCGGGCCTCGGGGTCGCGGTTCATGAGCACAGGGCCAGCCGAAAGCAAACGCGAAGTTTAGCTGTCGCAGCCCCTGCGGGGCCAGCGCGCGGGCGCGCCCGCATGAAGCGCCGTTAATGCGGCGCGGCGCACCCGGCTCCGGCCTATAGTCGCCCGGATGGAACGGCGGCGACGATGCAACTGACCTTTCTCGGCGCGTCCGGCGAGGTGACGGGCTCGCGCTATCTCGTCGAGGTCGGCGCGACGCGCCTGCTCGTCGACTGCGGCATGTTCCAGGGCGGCCGCGACGCCGCGGCGCGCAATCGCGAGCCGTGGGGCTTCAGTCCGCACGACCTCACGCACGTGGTGCTCACGCACGCGCACATCGATCACAGCGGCCTGCTGCCGCGGCTGGTGCGCGACGGCTTTCGCGGCCGCATCCACGCGACGCCCGCAACCTGCGAACTCGTCGACGTGATGCTGAAGGACAGCGCGCACGTGATGGCCTCCGAGGCCGCCCGCCACGAGCGCCACGGGCGGCGCGAGCGCGAACTCTGGGAGCCCGTCTACGGGCTCGACGACGTCGCGCGCCTCGCCCCCCAGCTCGCGCCCCTGCGCTACGACGAGCCGCGCGAGCTCGGGCCCGGCGTGCGCGTCGTGCTCCGGGACGCCGGCCACATCCTCGGCTCGGCGATCGTCGTGCTCGAGCTCGGCGACGGCGGCCGCGAGCGGCGCCTCGTGATCTCGGGCGATCTCGGGCAGCCGGGCCGGCCGATCCTGCGCGACCCGACGCCGATCGCGCGCGCCGACGTGCTGCTCGTCGAGTCGACGTACGGCGATCGCGACCACAAGCCGCTCGAGCCGACGCTGGACGAGCTGATCGCGGCGGTGCGGCGCACGCTCGAGCAGAAGCACGGCAACGTGCTCGTCCCGGCGTTTGCTGTCGGCCGCACCCAGGAGCTCCTCTACTGGTTCGAGCGCCTGACGCTCGACGGGCGGCTGCCCGAGCTGGAGGTGTTCGTCGACTCGCCGCTCGCGAGCGAGGTGACCGCGATCACTGCGCGGCACTTCGAGCTCTTCGACGAGGACGCCCGCGCGCTCAGGGCCGAGGCGCGCCGCGCGCCGCGGCGGCTGCACCTGCGACACACGCACTCGGTCGCGGAGTCGATGGCGCTCAACCGGCTGAGCGGCGGCGCCGTCATCATCGCCTCGAGCGGCATGTGCGACGGCGGGCGCATCATGCACCACCTGCGCCACCACCTGCCGAGCGAGCGCACCACGGTGCTGATCACCGGCTACCAGGCGGCGGGCACGCTCGGGCGCCGGCTCGTCGACGGCGAGAAGCTGGTGCCGATCTACGGCGAGCGGGTACCGGTGCGCGCCGAGATCATCACGCTCGGCGGCTTCTCGGCGCACGCCGACCAGAGCGCGCTGCTCGGCTGGCTGCGCGCCTTCGAGCCGCCGGCGCCGCGCACCTGGCTCGTGCACGGCGAGCCGCGGGCCGCCACGGCGCTGCGCGCGCGGATCGGCGAGGCGCTCGGCTGGCCCGCGGTCGCGATCGCCGCGCGCGGCGATCGCATCGATCTCGCGCCGAGCGACTAACGGACGCCGAGCACGCGCAGGATGAAGAGCAGCCCCGCGCCGAACAGCGCCGCGCCGAGCGCGACGCACACCGGCAGCGTCAGCACCCACGCGAGCAGGATGTTGCGCACCGTCTCGCGCTGGATGCCGGAGCCGTTCGCGACCATCGTGCCGGCGATGCCGGACGAGAGGATGTGCGTCGTGCTGACCGGGAGCCCCAGCACGTCCGCGGCCTCGATCGTGCCGAAGGCGACGAGCTCCGCGCTCGCGCCCTGGGCGTAGGTCAGGTGCGCCTTGCCGATCTTCTCGCCCACGGTCACGACGATGCGCTTCCAGCCGATCATCGTGCCGAAGCCGAGTGCCAGCGCGACCGCGACCTTGACCCACAGCGGAATGAAGTTCGTGACCTTGCGCAGCGACTTCTGGTAGTCGGCGGCGCGCGCCGCATCGACCCCGGCCGGCAGGTCCTTCGCCTTGATCAGGCGGGCGAGCGTCTCGCCGACGAGGTAGAGGTCGAGGCGCAGCGCCGTGCGGTCGGGCGCGGCGATGCGCCCGAGATCGTCGACGCCCGCCAGCCGCTCGGCGACCTGCGTGTTGGCCTCGGCGAGCGCGGCGACGGTGGCCGCCGTGCGCTTCCCGTGGCGCAGGTACTGCGTCAGCTCCTTGTGGACGGTGGCGGCGTCGAGGCGCGCGGCGCCCGAGGGCGCCGGGTCGAGCAGCCGCGAGAACGAGGTGGCGTCGGCCGACAGCCGGTGCAGCGCGTCGGCCGGGGTCGCGAGGTCGAGCGCGTAGACCGCCGGCACGATGCCGACCAGGATCAGCACGATGAGCCCCATGCCCTTCTGGCCGTCGTTGGAGCCGTGCGCGAAGCTGACGCCGGTGCAGGTCAGCACGAGCAGGCCACGGATCCACCACGGCGGGGGTTTCGCGCCGTCGGGTGCGGCGTAGAGCTCGGGCCGGCGCAGGACCGCCTTGGCGGCGAGCAACACGAGCGCCGCCGCCACGAACCCGATCAGCGGCGACACCACGAGCGCCTTGACGGTGTCGGCGACCTTGGCCCAGTTGACGCCGTCGCCGAAGGCGCTGTCGGGGCTGAGCAGCGAGTTCATGAGCCCGACGCCGACGATCGATCCGATCAACGTGTGCGAGCTCGATGCCGGCAGCCCGAGATACCAGGTGCCGAGGTTCCAGATGATCGCCGAGAGCAGGAGCGCGAACACCATCGCGAAGCCGGCGCCGGAGCCGACGTTGATCACGAGCTCGACCGGCAAGAGCGCGACGATGCCGAAGGCGACCGCACCGGAGGACGTCAGCACGCCGATCAGGTTCCAGGCGCCCGACCACACGACCGCCTGGCTCGGCTTCAGCGAGTGCGTGTAGATCACCGTCGCGACGGCGTTGGCGGTGTCGTGAAAGCCGTTGACGAACTCGAAGCTGAGCGCGAGCGCCAGCGCGAGTGCGAGCAATACGGCCGTGGGCAGGTCGATTCCGAGGCTGCTGAGCACGTGGGGCCCTCTTGGTATCGTTCGGGGCTGCGGCGAGGCTAGGGCCCGAATGTGACGCTCTCGTGTCAGTACGCGCGCGTACACTGCCGCGATGGGCGAGCAGCGCTTCGAGCTGACGCGCGCGGAGCGGGCGAGCTACTTCGCACCGACGGCGATCTGTGCCTATCTGACGGCGCTGTGCGTGGCGCTGGTCGCGACCTCGGCGTTCCTGCGCCGGATGCCGGGCGCGATCGCGCTGACCGCGGTCGGCGTCCTCGGCGGCGCGTTCGCCGGCGGGCTCGGATTCGTGCTGTACGCGCTGCAGCAGCGCGACCGCCGCTACGCGGCGCACGCGACCGGCCGCGCTGCGGAGGCTAACTACGCGGCCGTGGAGGCGGCGATGCGCGGCGCCGGATGGGAGGTCACCGCTGCGGTGCCCGGCGAGCGGCTCGAGGCGCGCACGAAGGGCTCGATGATGCTGGCCGGCGAGCGCATCGCGGTGCGGTTCGAGGGCCCGCGCGTGTGGGTCGCGAGCATCTGCGATCCGGGCGTCGGCTTCTCGCTGCCGGGCCGGCGGCGCTGCGAGCGGCATCGCGCGCTGGTGCTCGCGGCCGTCGGGGTCGCGACCGGGCCCTAGCCGCGCGCCGCCGCAGCCGGACTGCAGGAAGTACCGATTTCACCGCGAAATCGGCGGTGCTAAATGTCGTGGAAGCGTTCTGCTGCTCGCCAAGGAGAGGAGTGATCATGCGCGCACCGATCCGCACATCCCGTCTCGTGACCCTCGCGCTGGCTGCCGCCGGCACCGCGATCGCTTTCGGGGCCCGCGCCGCCGAGCCCCTGACCGAAGTCATCGTCGAGGCCCCCAAGGTCGTGCACACGAGCCAGAAGGTTCCGCCGCTCGGCGCCGGAGTCGACATCGCCTCGGTGCGCTACCGCGTCAGCTACGCCGACCTCGACATCTCGACGCCGGCCGGCGCCAAGACGCTCGAGCAGCGCATCGACGATGCGGCGAAGAAGGCCTGCGCCCAGCTCCTGGCTGCGGCTCCGATCGGATCGACGCCGGTCGCGAGCGACCCGCCGTGCGAGAAGACGGCCGTGGCCGGCGCGATGAAGCAGGCCAACGCGGCGATTGCCGCGGCGACGAAGGCACGCAAGTAACGCCGCGATCTCGGCG
>Ga0335083_10006922_pt1 | contig 14057 bp, 8 predicted proteins | sample Lox_Sample_42_FD_206716 | JGI IMG/M metagenome (GOLD analysis project Ga0335083, IMG submission 206716) | Soil microbial communities from Loxahatchee National Wildlife Refuge, Florida, United States - Lox_Sample_4.2 | ecosystem: Environmental > Terrestrial > Soil > Wetlands | place: USA: Florida...
GGAGCAAAGCAATGCCGCACGCGATCTCGCTGCATTTCTTTTGGCCCTGGCGCAGGACGAAATGCGGCAGGAAGGCGAAGCGCGGCATCGCGGCGGCATGCTGATCTCAACAATCAATGGACAGCCTGCGCACCTGCACCCCTTGTCGCGCTTCTTGCAGGATGCTGGATTTCAGGCCGCGCCGCTCGGCCTCAATGTAAGGCGCATTCTGCCTCCTGTACGGAATGTCTCGACCGAGGTGCAATAAGAATGCCGGACGCGGTAGCGCGAGGGAAAATGGGCTGCAAATAAAGCGTTGAGCCGCGCAGAAAGCGTCCTCGTCGGCTAAACCTGAAGCTACTGTGATATAACGAGGCGCTGCTTTTGAGGAGGTAGTTCATGCGTCTACAGTTCTGTTGTTTTATGTTGGCGGGCGTTCTCGGTCCGATTGCCGTCGCTCAAACTGATATTCCGTTCAAGCCTGGTTTATGGGAGTCGAACATCACTTCTACCGTCTCGGGGATGGAAATCCCACCGGACATGCAGGCTCGCCTGGCCCAGATGCCGCCCGATGCCCAGGAAAGAATACGGAACATGATGGGAGGCGCGCCACGTACGACGGCGGTCCGGAGCTGTATGACGAAAGAGCAGTTCGACAAATGGAATGACTCGTTACACGAAAGCAAAGACAAGGACGAGCAATGTGTTCATTCCAATGAAACCAAGACGGCAACGGAGCGCTCGTTTGATCTAAGCTGCACTTCGCCGACCGCAAAGAGCACCGGTCACGTAGAGATGTTCGTAGACAGTGATGAGAAGGGGCACGGCTCTGTACACATGGTCAGAACAGCCCTTCAAGGCCCGCAGGCAATGCATCCAGTCACAATCGACGTGAAATTCGACACTCACTACGCAGGGTCGGATTGCGGCGATATCAAGCCGGGAGAAGGTCAGCCAGTCAAGTAAAAGAGGTTAACCGGCACTAGTGAGGCGGATTTTGCTGCGCGGGCTGTTGCTGTTGATCATCCTTCTTGCCTCCGCCAAACAGACGGCTGAAAAATCCGCGCTTCTTCTTCGGCTGCTCCGCCTCCGGTTGCTGATTTTCCGCCACGGCTCCCTGTGCGGGGTTCGGCGCGGTCATAGGCTTTACCGATTGAGGTGCAGGCTGCTGCGCCTGAGCAGGTGGAGGAGGACCAACCGGCCTTTCGCCAATCCCAAAGATTTTCTGGAAGAGATTCCGCTGGTCGCCGTTGGAGTGGTCGCAGGTCTCCGTAGGCTGTGTGCCGTCAAGAAAAGCCGCCGTGTAGGAATCCGGACAAGCTGTGTCGGAAATCAGGTTCGTGCCTTTGTCCAGCTGCACTTCAGTCACGCCTTCTGGAGCCACAAAATCCTTCGTATCGGAATATTGAGGCAACGCAACAGCCCGCTTCATGAACTCCGCCCAGATAGGTGCTGCTGCTTTCGCTCCGTCCAGCTTGATGTCGCTGTAGTCATCGTTGCCCACCCAAACGATGCACAACAGATTCGAGGTGTATCCAGCGAACCACGCATCGTTGGACGTGCCAGTCTTACCCGCCGCGGGGGCAGAAAATCCCATGGCGCGTACACCCGCAGCCGTGCCGTGGTTAATGACATTCTCCATCAGGCTGGTCGTGAGGTACGCAACGCGCGGATCCAGAATGGGTTTGCTCGTTGGTGCGTAGTCGCTGATCACATCACCGTTTGCATTGCGTACCGAGGCAAGCATCCACGGATCGATCTTTACCCCGGCATTGGCGAAGACAGTGTATGCGCCTACCATTTCGAGTGGAGTAGCATCATAGGCTCCGATGGCCACGGAAGGCGTTCCGCGTGCGGATTTGATTCCGGCGTCGCGCGCCAGAGCGGCCACATTGTTGAATCCAACCATTTGTGCCAGCGCAATCGTAGCGACGTTCTGCGACTGCTGTAGTGCAAACCGCGCCGTAATCTCGCCGTATTCTTCGTTGTGGTAATTGTGCGGAGTATATTCCTGGTCACCAATTGTGTATGTCGTCGGCTCATCGTTCAACATGGTGACAGGAGTGAAGACTCCGCTGACTCCGTCGCTGTTGGTGAGCTGCGCTCCTGAGAGGCTCGTGTTGAAGGCAGCGGCATAGACGAAGGGCTTGAAGATCGATCCTGTCGGACGATGTGCCACAGCATGATTCAACTGACTCATGCCGTAGTTACGTCCCCCCACCAACGCCAGCACTTGCCCCGTATGCGGATTGAGCGCGATCAGCGCCACCTGCGGATACACAACGTTGCTGTCCACAGTTGCCGGAGCATTCCTGGCTGCGCGGTGCGTGTGCATCTTGGTCACCAGCTCATCCACACGCTTCATGCCGTCATTGATGGCTTCGGTAGCGGCAGCCTGCAGCTGAGGATCAAGAGAGGTATAAATACGCAGGCCTTGCTGGTTGTATTCCGCGTCACCTAGCTTTTGCACGATCTGGTCGCGTACCAGGTCAACAAAATAAGGAGCCTCATTCGCATCCACGCTCTGCGTCGCCAGCTTCAGCGGACTCGCCTTAGCCTCCTCCGCTTGCTCCTTTGTGATGCTTCCCGTTTCGACCATTGCATCCAGCACAACGTTGCGGCGTTCAAGCGCGCGCGTCGGGTGACGGTAAGGATTGAGCCGGCTCGGGCTCTGAATTAACCCAGCCAGCAGGGCACATTCCTGCAGGTTCAGCTGACGCACATCCTTGCCGAAAAATGCCTGCGCAGCCTCGCCAAATCCGTTGATAGCAAAACTGCCTTGCTGCCCCAGAGGAATCTGGTTGGCGTACATCTGAAAAATCTGTTGCTTCGTGAAACGGTGTTCCAGCTGGAACGTAATGACAATTTCAATCAGCTTGCGTCTGAAGCGCTTTTCCGGCGACAGGAAGAAGCCGCGCGCGAGCTGCATCGTAAGCGTCGATCCGCCTTGACGATACCGATGAGAGAGCAGGTCGCTGCGCATGGCCCCCAGCAGGCGCACATAGTCGACTCCTCCATGCTCGAAGAACCTGCGGTCTTCGATGGATGTCACAGCCAGGATCAGGTAGTGCGGCAGCTCATCGTAGGTGACCAGCCGCCGTTTCGTCCGATTCTGGTCGGAAAGACCCGTGACGAGTAATGGCTCCAGCTCATAGGCGGCAAGCTGTTCTCCATTGGTATCGGTAACTTGGCTGACCGTGCCGCTCGCAAAGCTGATCGTCGCACTATCCGGAGCATGATAGGACTGTGGCCCAGGGTGCACAGTGATGCTCCCCGCATTCAGCGAGTATGTGCCCATGGCCGAGACCGGGGTCACGCCATCTTCCGTATAACCGGCTGATCGCAACTCCTGCGCAATAAAAGCAGCAGTCAGTTTTTGCCCAGGCCGCACTTCACGTGGAGCGGCATAAATCTTCGCCGTGTTTGCAAAGAGCGGCTTTTCCAAACGCTCGTCGACGATGTGCTTGTACTTCGCGTAATAGAAGCTGAAGACGGCAACGAAGAAAAGAACGACAATGCCAGCCCCTACGGCTGCGATCTTAAGCACCGAGCGGTTAAGCAATTTGCCAGACGAGGATAAGGGTGCGAGTTTTACTTTCAGGGCCAATGCGGACTACCACCTTTGATTTTAACGGTTCCAAGCGGTTTCGCGCCCGATCGACGCCTGCAGCGAGTTCCTCGACAGCAACACATGGGCTTGGAATGTCACGAGAGCCACTTGTAAGACGCAGAATCCAGGAAAGAAGTAGTCTCAATTCTTCCTGGTGCCCGGCGAGAGCGATGTTGCCCAACAAGATTCCCGCGAGAGGCTGTCCCGTTCCTTAGCCAGCCAATTTGCGCTTTATTGAGCGCTTGGCACAGTTTGTTGTGCTGCTAGAATGGCCGCACCTTGCGCCTTGGAGCCCGCATGCCACTTTCCTGCGCCGTCATCCTTCCCTTAGCTTTGAGCACAGCTCTCGCGGCATCAGCCCAATCACCACAGGCGCCCCTTGTTCCTGCCCCGGCACCGCAACTGCCGCATGCAGATCAACAGATATTGCCGACAGTTCCACCAAGCGGGCACGCCCTCGATCCCTCCGACTTGCAGGCATTTTTCGACGGCATCATTCCGATGCAACTGGAGCGCAGCGATATCGCCGGCGCATCCGTGCTGGTAATGGAGGATGGCAATGTCTTGCTCGAAAAGGGCTATGGTTATGCGGACTTGAAGAAAAAGCAGCCCGTCGATCCAAACACAACGATCTTCCGCCTCGCATCGATTTCAAAGCTCTTCACCTGGGTCTCAGTTATGCAGCTTGAAGAGCAAGGGAAGCTGAATCTCGACACTGACGTAAATCAATATCTCGATTTCAAGATTGAGCCCGCCTTCGGGAAGCCAATCACGCTGCGTAATTTGATGACTCACACTGGAGGTTTTGAAGAAGTACTTCGGGACATTATCATTACAGACCCGAAATGGGCGCTCAGCCTGCGAGATTATCTGATTCAGAACCAACCCCGTCGACTTTTTCCTCCCGGAGTCATTTCTGCTTACTCCAACTATGGAGTAGGACTTGCCAGCTATATCGTCCAGCGAATCAGCGGAGAACGGTTCGAGCAATATGTCGCGGACCACATCTTTACTCCGCTGGGAATGACGCATTCGACGTTCTATCAGCCTCCGCAGAAGCCTTTGTCTGCGCTCCCCTCAGAGGGATATCGGGCAAATACCGAGAAGCCCGCGGTTGGTTTCGAGATTTTCAACCCGGTTGGGGCGGGCGGCCTTTCTTCTACCGCTGCGGATATGGGCCGCTTCGGCATCGCCCTCCTGAACGGTGGGGAACTCGATGGGAAGCAAATTCTAAAGCCGGAGACCCTGGCCGCCATGTGGACGCCGCAGTTTCGCGCCAGTAATGAGCTGCCGCCGCAGTGCATGGGTTTTTATCAGACCTGGCGCAATGATCTGCATTGGATCGGCCACGAGGGCGATTTGATCGCTTTCCACAGCCTGTTCTTCGTCGAACCGAAAGAAAAGCTCGTGCTCTTCGTCTCTTACAACTCTGCAGGCGGCGGAGATAAACCGCGGCCGGAGATCATCGATATGTTTTCCGACCGGTATTTCCCAAGCGACAAGAAGCAGACATTCATCAGCCTTTCCCGTGGCGAACTCGAAGCCGTTGAGGGAACGTACGTGAGTACCCGCCGGGCAGACAGCACCAGGCTGGCGCCCATGAACCTCTTTGATCAGCGCAGCGCCAAAGTCGACAAGGACGGCATCCTGCAGATCGAAGACGTCCGCGATTTGCGAGGCCATCCGATCAAATGGAGGCCCATCGGCAAGGATCTGTGGCAGGAGGTGGATGGGCAACGGAGACTCTTCGCGATTCGCGATGCCGGAGGGAGAGTAGTCCGGCTGGCATACGACTTTCCCGGCGTCCAGGGTCAGCGTGTGCCCTGGTACAACAACGGCAAGTTGGTCTTGACCGCCGCAGGAGCTAGCCTTGGCATCCTCGTCGCCGTCGTCGTCGCATCTTTGAGCCGGATGGGTCGAAGAATTTTCCTGCGAAAGCGCGACAAGCCCTCACCGCAGCCGGGAACCCGATGGCTACCGTTTGTCTCGCAGGCGGCAGCGTGGGTATGGGTGGCAATGTCGTCAACTCTGGCGATATTCTTCGCTTTGAAAGGTGATGACCTTCTGCCGCCAACTCCTGCATGGGACAAGTACTTTTTCCTCATCAATCTCGTGACGATGTTGGCTTTGTTGCTGAGCTTGTTTGCTGTCCTTTCTGGAGTTCGTATCTGGAAACGCAAAGATACGCGTCGCATTACCCGGGTGAAATACTCGCTCGTGGCTCTGGCTTGCCTACTCTTGAGCCTGATTGCCATTCACTGGAACTTGATAGGACCAGTGAAACGCATCTAGCTGCAGATACAGTCTGCATCGGTCTTCATAGTTCTTGCTGGCACAGAGAAGACGTGCTACAAACGGAATTACCTTGCGCTGTAACCCGGCCTTAACACAGGTTGGTCCGAGACATTTGAACGAAAAATGGGCAACGGTTCGATTGAAACCTCAGGGCTTGGTGTTTTCCGACAGCGCAGGTAGTTCGGGAACGGTCAAGGGTGTTGATGAGCACAACGCTTCCGCAAGGCCATTCGCAGAACCCGATGCTACGCGAGTATTGCCTCGATCGCGCCTATGACGAGATGTTTGGCGCCGATGGCGAAATCCGGCCGCAGTACGAAGCGTTGCTCAAGGTCCTTACCTCGCTGCCGCCAGAAGAGTTGCAGCGGCGCAAGCACTACGCGGATGTTTCCTTCCTCATGCAGGGCATCACCTTCACTGTCTATGGACAGGAAGAAGGTACGGAGAGAATTTTCCCGTACGACCTTTTACCCAGACTGATCAGCGCCGAAGATTGGGAGCGAATCGAACGCGGGCTCACGCAGCGCATCACGGCGCTCAATCTGTTTCTCCACGATGTCTACCATGAAGGAAAAATTCTGGCCGAAGGCATTGTGCCGCGCGAGATTGTATATAGCTGCCAGCACTTCCGTCGGCAGATGCGTGGGCTACAGGTTCCGCGGAACGTCTATGTTGCCGTAGCAGGTTCGGATTTGCTGCGCATGGAAAACGGCGAATTCGTCGTTCTTGAAGACAATCTGCGGGTGCCGAGCGGCGTCTCTTACATGCTGAACAACCGGCGCGTGCTGAAACGGACGCTGCCACACCTGTTCCGCAGTTACGGTGTGCGACCGATCGAGAATTATACCCAGGCTCTTCTGGCAACCTTGCGCTCTCTCGCGCCGGAGGGCCGCCCCGAGCCTTCGATTGTGCTGCTCACGCCAGGCGTTTATAACTCAGCCTATTTTGAACACACCTATCTGGCTCGCCAAATGGGTATTGAACTGGTAGAAGGCCGCGACCTGGTCGTACACGACAACATCGTATACATGCGCACCACCGGTGGCTTAAGACGCGTGGACGTAATCTACCGCCGGGTAGACGACGACTTCATCGATCCGCTGTCATTTCGTCCGGACACGCTTCTCGGTGCCCCCGGCTTGTTTAATGCCTATCGCGCCGGCAATGTTACATTGGCAAACGCATTCGGCACCGGAGTCGCCGATGACAAGGCACTATACGCGTATGTGCCGCAGATCATCCGTTTCTATCTCGAGCAGGACGCGATTCTGAATAATGTCGAAACCTACATCCTCGCCGACGCAAAGCATCGTCAGCATGTTCTGGCTAACCTGGACAAGCTGGTTGTAAAGGCCGTTGGCGAATCGGGCGGCTACGGCATGCTTATCGGTCCACACAGCACAAAGCAGGAGCGCGAAGAATTCAGGCAGCGCATCGAAGCAAACCCGCGGAACTATATCGCGCAGCCAACGCTCTCGTTTTCGCGCGCCCCATGTTTTCAGGAAGATGGCAGCATCGAACCGCGTCACGTGGATCTCCGTCCGTATATCTTGTTCGGCGACAAGATAACGATCGTGCCTGGCGGCCTGACGCGCGTCGCACTGCGCAAGGGATCGCTCGTCGTCAACTCGTCGCAGGGTGGCGGCAGCAAAGATACCTGGGTACTGAGCTACTAACCTATGCTTTCTCGTGTTGCTGACAGCCTTTACTGGACCAGTCGCCATCTGGAGCGCGCCGAGCATACTGTGCGTCTCATCGACATTAATCTGGGCCTGATGTTGGATAAGTCGCACACCAGCGCCGAGCGCCGCTGGTTGCGTGTGCTGGCGGCATTGGGGAGCCCGCCCCACATTGAGTGGGAAGGCGATGCCTACAGGCTGGTTCAGGACCTTTGTTTTCATGCGACCAGCCCTGCCTCGGTAGTGAATTGCATCATTTCCGCTCGCGAAAATGCCCGGCAGATACGTGAGGAGATCAGCACGGAGCAATGGCAGCGCCTCAACCGGCTTTTCCATGAAGTTTCCCGCGCGCGCACCGAGCGATACTCAGATCTGCAGTTCGCCGAGTTTCTGCCGACCGTAATCGACGGCGTGCACCTCTTTCAAGGTGTGACGGATACCACCCTCAGTCACGAGGAGGGCTGGCAGTTTCTGCAGGTTGGGCGGTTTCTGGAACGCGCTTCAGCAACGGCGATGCTGCTCGACGTATATCATCGCGAAGTCGCGCGCTCAGCGGAAGAATCCGTGGATGCGTATGAGTACCTGGAGTGGGTCGGGTTGCTCCGCAGCTGTACGGCGTTTGAGGCGTACTGTAAGGGCTACACAGCAGATCTCTCTTACGAGCGCATGCTCGAATTTCTCTTGCTGAATCCCGATTTCCCGCACTCCATTCGCTATTCGATTGATCATCTGCATCGGTCCCTTACCTCGATTCAGCAGCACAGCCATCAGCTGAATGTGGATGAGTTGATGCGCGTCTCGGGCAAGCTGCGCACCGTACTTGGATACGACCAGATTTCGGATGTCTTTACTGCCGGGCCGGGGAACTATCTGCGACGCATTCTGCGGGAATGTCAGCGCATCCATGATCTGATCTACGAAGTCTACATTCAATATTCAGTGCAGACCGCGCTGGCGCTGTAATTACTAGGAGCAACTATGCCGTTTTATTCCGTGCGGCACCTTACAAAGTTCGTGTATAGCAATCCGGTGAGCGAGAGCGTAAGCGAGGTGCGCATGCACCCGCGCAACGACTCGAACCAGCGCTGTTTGAGCTTCGCGCTCTCAGTAAGCCCTCGCTGCCGTGTATTTTCTCATCGGGACCATCTGGGAAATCAAGTGCACCATTTCGACATCCCGGGCCAACATGAGCAATTGGTCATCATCACTGAATCATTGGTGGAGCATCAGCCGCTTTCAGATATCCCGTCATTTCTTGCTCCCGACGCGTGGAAGGAACTGGATGCGCTGGTTGCAGAAGGCGACTACTGGGAGATGCTCTTGCCGAGCGAATTCGCGAAGCCCACGCCGGCGCTGCTCGAGTTGGCGAAGAAGCTGAACGTCGTGCGGCGCGATGATCCTCTGATGCTGCTTCACGAGTTGAACGCAAAACTCTATGACCATTTCAGCTATGTGCCGCGCAGCACGCAAGTCGATTCGCCAATAGACGAGGCCCTGTCTACCCGTGAAGGTGTCTGCCAGGACTTCGCGCACGTAATGATCGCGCTCGTGCGAAGCCTGGGCATTCCCTCAAGGTACGTCAGCGGATACCTGCACCACCGCAAGCAGGACCATGACCGCTCGACGCACGATGCAACGCATGCCTGGGTAGAAGCTTTTCTCCCGCATCTGGGGTGGGTCGGCTTCGATCCCACAAATTACTTGATCGCGAGCGATCGACATATCCGTACAGCTTTAGGACGAGACTACGCCGATGTACCGCCAAGCAAAGGCATATTCCGGGGTCGCGCGAACTCTCAGCTTTTCGTCGCCGTTCGCGTCGAGGCTTCCGAGCAAGCGCCTTCCCTTGACCGGGAAATGCCGATCCCCGAGGACTGGACGATGCTCGTCGAAAGAGCGCAGGCTCCGCCACCACCACCTGCCGAACCTCTGCTGCTGATCCAGGCGCAGCAACAGCAGCAACAATGACCCACGGAGTGACACGAAGACCAAGCCAGCGTAGCACCTGCGTTTGGGGCTTATTCCGAATGCTCGCCAGGAAAAATCGTCTTCCAGTCGTTTTTCATGTCAACGACAATCCAATGCTTCGCTGTCGCCTCATCGAGCGCCTTATCCAACTTGCCAACGGATGAAGCCCGGTCATAGCTGTATTCCCTCTGCGCGTCCGTGTGATGAACCAGCACCATCAAGCGAGGGCCTGAACCCGCAGCAGTCCACTCGAGCATCTGTTGATCGCCATCAGAATTTCCAAATGCCGCGATAGGCCGCTTGCCAATGAACTTGTTGATGTTCACCGGCTTCCCCGGGCCGTCGTCGATGGAGTCGATTTGTGGCAGCCGCTCAAGTACGGGCGACCCATCTTTCATCTCGTATTCTGCTTTTAGTGTCGTCCCCACCACCTGCTCCGCGGGAACCCCATAAGTCCTCTCTGTCCACGGACGCATGAACTCCTGTTCGCCGCCGGACACGATATATGTCTTGAATCCATTCGCCCGGAAATACGCCAGCACCTCAAGCATCGGCTGATACACACATTCCGTATATGGCCGCTTAAAGCGCGGCTGGCGTGCATGGCTGATCCAGTCTGTCACCATCTGGGAAAATTGCTCCGTCGTCATCCCACTGTGTGTAGCCACAACCAACTGAAACAGGCCGCGGTCGCCGCTCGCGGCAAGGGCCTTCATGTCGTGGTGCAACACAGCAGCGTACGGCTCTTGGGTCTGCCATTCCGGATGTCGCGGAGCCATCTGCTCAATGCGGTCAAAGGTGAAGACAAATTCGGTGTACATCGGCTGCTCCGTCCACAGCGTGCCGTCGTTATCGAATGTTGCAATACGATCCTCCGGCGGAACAAAGTCGGGCCCTTCTTTCGTAACGCGGGTGACGAACGCCACAATCGCCTGTTTGGTTGCTCCGTCATTCCATGAGGGAAGCGGATCAGGCATATTCTGTGCGACAGCTGTAAACGCCAGCGCAAATAGCGCGCAGACACCGAAGACAACCGTTAGCAGTCCCTTTCGCGAAGGCAGCTTCCAGAAAAGTTCTGCAGTCCGAATCTGCATGTCTCCTCCACAATCGACCCTACTGGCCATGTGGAGCATGGCTTTCAGGCTCTTTCTTCCCTTGCCACTGCTCCAGCGTCATCACGCAGCGAAATCCCAGGTGATTCGTTCCGGTATCGACATCCCCCTTGCCCCGTGTGCCCACCATATAGCGCGAGCAGTACTGGTCGGTACACAGAAACGATCCGCCGCGCTGCACTTTCTTTGCATGTCCCGGCTCCGCCGGATCGTAAGCCGAATCCGGCCCCTGCGGATTGCGCGCAATGCCCGTCATCGCAAGTTGCTTGTAGTAATCCGGACGGTACCAATCGCTGGTCCACTGCCAGACGTTGCCGGCCATGTCATAGAGGCCATATCCATTCGCAGGGAAGTGCGCGACAGGCGCAATTCCCGCGTAGCCATCGTCGCCGGTGTTCTTGTCCGGGAAGTGGCCCTCGAATGTATTTGCCATCCACTTTCCATGCGGACGAAACTCATCACCCCATACATACGGTTTACCCGTCAGTCCGCCTCGCGCCGCGAACTCCCATTCAGCCTCAGTCGGCAGCCGTTTGCCCGCCCACTTCGCATAGGCCACAGCGTCTTCATAGGCAACATGAACCACCGGATAGTCACCTTTGCCAACGATGCTGCTCCCCGGTCCCAGCGGATGCCGCCAATTCGCACCTGGCACATATGTCCACCACTGGAAATAGTTGTTGAGCGGAACTGGATGACCAGGTGGAGCGAAGACCACAGAGCCAGCCACCAGATTCTCCGGCGGCGCTCCAGGATAGTCCTCGGCACGGGGCTTGCGCTCAGCGACAGTGACATATCCCGTCGCCTTCACGAACTTCTCGAACTCGGCGTTGGTCACATCCGTTTTGTCCATGAAGAACCCGTCAACATAGACACGATGCACGGGCCGGGAATCCACCGTAGCCTTCATCCCCACGTCATCCATGTCGGGCGGATTCTGCGCGCCCATCGAGAACTCGCCGCCCGGAATCCAGACCATGCCCGCTGGCGCTATCGCTGGAAGAGCACCCGTATTCGGCGCCGTCGGCTCGAAGACCACCTCTATTTTCATCCCGGTCGTTGAAGTCTTCGCATCCGCAGTCATCGCGCCGGGCGCCGCGTTCTCATTTGTATCTGTAGCTGTAGCAGATACGTTTGGAGACTTCACGCTGACCGGTGCAGAGCGCCTATAGACAGCAAGTCCCGCAACAACAGCGGCAATAACTACAAGGCCCACAATCCAACGCTTGCCATTGGATGTCGCATCCATCTGTTTCTTCTTTGGTGCCCCCGCGCCCTTCGTCATATGGATCGTTATCTCCCTTCGCCCGCGATCCAGCGATAGTAAGGGTTATTGTCATCCGCTGCCATCACACGCTGCATGGCCTCGCTCCACGCTACCCGATCTCCGTTGTACGCAGCGATCCCGGCCGCATAAAAATCGAACAGGCTCCGGCGCTGCCTTGATATTTCCGCGTGCAATGTCGCATCTGCTCCGATCAGCGGCGGATCCGTCCTGACCGCAAGCAACTCTGGGAGCGCCCGCGTAATCTCCCTGGGGCGCACCCACGGCGCGTACTCAATGCGCGGGAAATCATCCGTCACAGCGCGAATATTTCCCGTATAGCGCTCCAGTCCATCGCGCCCTGTTACCCATGTAGCCAGCAAAGCGGCAGGCGACGCGATGCCGACCGCCTGCAAAGGCGTGCTCACGCTGCTCTGATCGAATCGTCTCGTAATTTCAGCCACATCCAATTCGATAGGTGCATGAGACCCGACCAGCAGCATCTCGTGTAATTCCGTGGTCCAGAGACTCGCATACGGAAACACATCCAGAAAACTTCGCACCAGTGAGCGCGTGTCTTCGTCGTTCTGTGTAGCCAGCGGCAACCACTGTGCGAACAAGCCATCCTTCTCCAGCCGCCTGCTCGCGAGCCGATAGAAATCCGTCGAATAAAGATTCACCACGCCCTCCGCCGACGGTGGCGGAGGCTCCAGCGTGATCAGATCGTAGCGGTCAGAACTGCGCAGCAATTCCTGCCGTCCATCGCCAATCCGAATCTGCATGCGTGGATCGGCCCACGCCTTGTAGTTCTCCGGAAACAGCTCGCCCGCGCGCACCACCGCCGGAAGTAGCTCTACGCACAGCCGCCGCTGTAACCCGGGATAGCGCAACACTGCCCCGGCCGTAATTCCCGTGCCGAATCCTATCACCAGTGCCGATCGTGGCTCGCCGCGATGAATCATCAGCGGCAGCATCGCCTGCAGCCGCATGTAGCGCAGCGACGGCATCGCATCGCCGGAATTCGACACGCCCTGAATATAGAGTCGCCGAAACGCGTGATCGCTCGATTGCTGCTGCGCCACAGCCACCGTCGCCCCACGGCTCTCTCTGTAGAAAATCAGCTCCCCTCCGCCACGCGTCGTCAACAGCAGCCGCGCCAGCCGATCCGCCGGAGTAAGAAGTCCGCCCGCAACCGCGACCACGCCAAGAGCCATTACCGCCCATTGCATCTTCTTGCTTACGGCCGAACCTAGCAGCACTGCCAGGGCTCCCACCAGAGCCGCCGCAATAGCCAGCATGCTCAGCGTGCGCACAATCCCCAGTGCCGGAATCAGAACAAGCCCTGTCAGCAGCGTCCCCGCAATTCCTCCCGCCGTGTTGACAGCGATTACCCTGCCCACATCGCGCCCGGCGCGTTCGACCCCTGCCCCTAACCGCAACATCGCTGGAAACGCCGCGCCCAGCAGCACCGTCGGCACAAACACGACGCCAACTGCGGCAACAAAAAACTGCGCGCACATCTGCGCAAACTCGCTGTCAGTCGCCGAAAACGCCAGTTCGCCCGCGCCAATCTGTATACGTAACTGCCACAGTGTCAAAAACGAAATCTCCAGCAGAGCTACCACTCCCGCCGCCGAAATCAGCACCCCGAACACGCCCCATCCATCGCGCAGTCTCGATGCAAAACGCACATACAAAGCGCTTCCCGCCACCAGCCCCGCAAGATAGGTCGCCAGCACCACTGAAAACGCAAACACCCGCGTGGTCAGGAACTGCGTCATTGCCTGCGACCACACCACCTCATAGCCCAGCGCGATCCCGCCCGCAACCGCATACAGGGCCAGCGCCGTTCGCGATCCAACAGAGGATGCGCCAGAAACAGCCTGTTCAGAACGATGCGAAGCGCGCCGGTCGAGCGCCAGCGCCATGCACGCCGACGCCACGTTGAACCCAGCCGCAGCCCAGGCCGTGCCGCGCGCGCCCAGCCACGGCAGCAACGCAAACGAACTCAGCAGCGCGCCCGCAATGCCTCCGGCAGTATTGGCAGCGTAGGCCCATCCCCCCGACTCGGCTACATCTGCGCGCACCCGCGTTAGCCATAGCCCAGCGACGGGCAAAGTCCCGCCCATCAGGAACGCCGGCGCCCCTAC
>Ga0335083_10006923_pt1 | contig 14049 bp, 26 predicted proteins | sample Lox_Sample_42_FD_206716 | JGI IMG/M metagenome (GOLD analysis project Ga0335083, IMG submission 206716) | Soil microbial communities from Loxahatchee National Wildlife Refuge, Florida, United States - Lox_Sample_4.2 | ecosystem: Environmental > Terrestrial > Soil > Wetlands | place: USA...
ACTGCTACGGCATCGTGCGCGACTGGTACGCGGGCGAACTCGGCATCACGCTGAACGACTATCCGCGTCACTTCGGCTGGTGGGATAGCGACGATGGCCCCGACCTGTATCGCGAGAACTTCGCGCGCGAGGGCTTCGTCGTCGTGCATGAAGGCGCGCTCGACGCCGCGGCGCTCGGCGCGCTGCGCACGCACGATCTGCTGCTCATGCGTATCCGCGCACGGCGCGATAACCACATGGCCGTCTACATGGGCGAGAACGTGATCCTGCATCACCTGCTCGACCAGCTCTCGCGCCGCGAGACGTTGCAGGAGTTCTACCAGCGCCGCACGACCGCTGTGCTGCGCCACCGCTCGATGCTCGACCTCTTGGAGGAAGCGTGATGCTGACCGTGCGTTTCTACGGCGATCTGCGTCGCCGCTTCGGAAGGGAATGGACGCTCGCCGCGCGCAGCCCGCGCGAGGCCCTGCACGCGCTGATGACGCAGGTGCCCGGGCTGCGCGCGTACTTCCGCGATCACGCCACGCGCAACTTTCTCGTGCGCGGCGAGCATCAGGACTACGACGAGAGCGATCTGCACTATCCGCAGGTCAAGGGCGTCCTCAAGGTGGTGCCGCTGGTTCAGGGCGCTGGCGCGTGGGGAAAGATCATCGCGGGCGCGGTCATCGCAGCGGTCGGCGTGTTCGTGCCGGTGGTCGGCACCGCCATGATCAGCCTCGGCGTGTCGCTCGCGCTCTCCGGTATCGCGCAACTGCTCGCGCCACGCCCGAAAGGTGCGGCCACGCCCGAGAAGGCCGACAACGAGCCGTCGCTCGCCTTCGATGGCGCAGTCAACACGATGGGACAAGGCGGGCCGGTGCCATTGGGCTATGGCCGGCTGCTGGTCGGCTCCGCGATCGTGAGCGTGGGCTTCTCGACCAATAACGAGATCGTGGTGAACTGATGGGCTCGCGCGATCTCGTTCCGCTTGTGCCTCACGCGCCGCGCGACCTTGTGCCCGTCAGCGGTGCGGGCGGCGGCGGTGGCAAAGGTGGCGGCGGCGGTTCGCGCTCGCCCGTCGAGGCACCGGACTCGCTGCGCTCGACGCAATATGCGCGCGTGATCAACCTGATCTGCGAAGGCGAGATCGAAGAGATCGTCGGTGGCGCGCAGGGCATCTATGTCGACGACACGCCGCTGCAGAACGCGGACGGCACGTGGAACTTCGTCGGCGCGGGTATCGAGTGGCGGCTCGGCAATGCGACGCAGGCACCCATTACCGGCTTCTCCGCAACCGAGTCGGAATCGAGCGTGGGCGTCACGGTTACGCAGGCCGCGCCTGTCGTGCGCAGCGTGACGAACCCGAACCTGAACGCGGTGCGGGTGACGCTCGGCTTCCCGGGCCTGTCGAACACCGACACCACCACCGGCGACGTGACGGGCGTGAGCGTGCAGCTTGCGATCGACGTGCAGAAGGACGGCGGCGGCTTCCAGCAGGTGTACGTCGACACGGTGACGGGCAAGACGTCGAGCCGCTACCAGCGCAGCTACCGGCTCAACCTTGCGCGCTTCGGCTCGGTCGGCGGCACCTTCGATATCCGCGTGCGGCGGCTCACGGCAGACTCGACCACCGCGTATCTGGTCAACGCCTTCCAGTGGGAGACGATGACCGAGATCGTCGATTCGAACCTGATGTATCCGTACTCGGCCATCGTCGGCGTGCAGGTGGATGCGTCGACGTTCCGCCAGATCCCGCGCCTGTCGTTCGACGTGAAGATGCGCCGCGTGCAGGTGCCGACCAACTATGACCCGCCCACGCGCACCTATACCGGCACATGGGACGGCACCTTCAAGATCGCATGGAGCGACAACCCGGCGTGGATTCTGTACGACCTCGCCACCACCGAACGCTTCGGGCTGGGCGGGTACGTGACGCCCGCGATGATCGACAAGTGGACGCTCTATACGATCGCGCAGTATTGCGACGCGCCTGTGCCCGATGGCTTCGGCACCTACGAGCCGCGCTACACGTGCAGCGTCTACCTGCAGACGCGCGAGGATGCCATCACGCTGCTGCAGCAGATCGCGGCGATCTTTAACGGCATGATCTTCTGGTCGGGCGGCATGCTCACCGTGTCCGCCGACATGCCCGCCGACCCGGTGATGGAGTACACCGCCGCCAACGTGGTCGACGGCTCGTTCATCTATACGGGCACGCCGCTGAACCAGCGCCACACCGTTGCGCTCGTGACGTGGAACAACCCGGCGAACCGCTGCCAGCAGGAGATCGAGTACGTCGAGGACCGCGACGCGATCAACCAGTGGGGCATGCGCGAGATCGCGGTAGTGGCGCTCGGCTGCACCTCACGCGGGCAGGCGCATCGCGTGGGCCGGTGGCTGCTGCTCACCGAGCAGATGCTCTCGGAGACGGTTTCGTTCAAAACGGGCATCAACGCGGCCTTCACCCGCCCGGGCGATATCTTCAGCACCGCCGACGAGACGCGCGCGGGCTATCGCACAGGCGGACGCGTGCTGGATGGCGATATCGGCTGGCTGCAGCTTGACGCGGCCTTCGAGTTCAATGCGCAGATCGTCTATACCGTCGGCGTGCTGCTGCCCGATGGCACGCTGCAGCGCGTGGCGGTGATGAACCCGGGCAGCGTGAGCACCGATGTGATCCAGCTACTGGAGCCGCTGCGCATGGCTCCGAACCGCATGTGCGTGTGGTCGATCTCCGCGACCAACGCGGTCAACGAGCAGTGGCGCTGCATCGGTGCGACCGAGGACGAGGAAGGCAACGTCGAGGTTCAGGGCGTCGCGTACCGGCCCGACAAGTTCGCTGCGATCGAGTACGACCTGAAACTCGAAGCGATCCCGACCGGCATCATCGATCCGTTCTCGATCGGTCCCTGCACGGAACTGACTGTGGTCGAGTCGAAGTATCAGATCAGCCCGATGGTGGTCGGCGCGCGTGCGACTTTCTCGTGGCTTGCGCCGATCGGTGCGGTGCATTTCGCGGTGGCGTACCAGTTCGAGGATGACTCGCCCGTCTACGTTGACGCGTTCATGTCGAGCATCGATATCCAGCCCACGCAGGAAGGCACATGGACCTTCACCGTATGGGCGATCAACGCGCTCGGCATCCGCAGCGCGCCCGCCACGGTGACCATCGAACTGCTCGCCCTGAGCCAGCCTCCCGATGACGTGCGCGGCTTCCAGCTCGATATCTATAACGACGCGGCGAACCTGCAGTGGATTCAGTCGGGCGCGCTCGATGTGATCGTCGGAGGCCAGGTGGTGATCCGCTTCTCGACGCGCATGTCCACCGAGGTGTCGTGGGAGGAAGCCAACGAGATCCAGCGCTTCGCGGGCGGCATGACCAGCGGCTTCGTGCCGCTGATGAAGGGCACCTACTTCGCCAAGTTCGTCAACTCGTCGGGGAAGTTCTCCGCGAACTCGGCCTATGTGATCAGCACGACCGGGCCGCTGCGCGATTACAACCTCGTCGAGGATATGCAGCAAGACCCGGCCTTCGCGGGCGAGAAGGTCTACACCGAGGTGCGCAACGGCGTGCTGTACCTGTCGCAGGATGCGCACGGCTATGCGAAGTCGACGACCGGCGCGTATTACTTTGATCATGTGATCGACCTCGGCAAGGTGTACACGCTGCGCTGCACGTCCTACGTTGAGGGCGCGGCCTATGACTTCTTCAATGACGTGGATACGTGGCCCGACTGGGACGCGGTGCTCGACGTCGACGGCACCAAGATCGACGAAGGCGGCGCGCTGGTCCTTGCGTCGCTGACCAACGTCGATCCCACCACCGCCGTCGACGAGGACTGGAGTCCGTATGCGCGGCTCGTTGCAGCGGACCTCACGTTCCGCGCCGCGCGCTTCATGTGCGCGCTGCACGTGAAGGACAACACGCAGGGCATCGGCATCACCGACCTCGGCGTGACGGTCGATGTGCCCGACCGGATCGAGTCGCGAAACAACGTGCCGATCGACGCGGCGGGCACCGTGATCGCGTTCAGCGTGCCGTTCAAGGACACGCCCGCGATCGCGATCGTCGCGCAGGGCCTGCAGACCGGCGACAAGTGGTTCATCGACCAGCAGTCCGCAGACGGCTTCCGCATCCGCTTTCAGGACTCGGCGGGCACCGGCATCGCCAAGACGTGCGACTGGATCGCTCGCGGCTATGGCTACGAGCACACCGATCTGGATGGCCTCGGTTACACGAGACTGACCCGCCTCGATTCGCCCATCGTGACGACGATGCGCGGGCGCATTGGACCTAAACGCCTGAAGGCGATCTAACCCACAAGAGCGAGCGAACCATGACGCAACCTTCCTCCTATCAGGTGCCAGCCCATCCGTCAGGGCTGGACATGCGCACGCAACTGAACCAGATCGTGCTGTCGGTGCTCGGGGATAACTGCGGGCCGACCGAACCGCCCGAGACCTACCCGGGCATGATGTGGGGCGATACGACCGCCGTGCGTCTGAAGCGCCGCACGAACGCCGACGATGGGTGGGTCGATATCGGGCCGCTCGATGACTTCCTCGCTGACGTCAGGACGTCAATCAAGGCGGCGGTGCCCAAAGGCACGATCATCATGTGGTTCGGTGACGGCAACAATCTGCCTGCGGGCTATGTGAAGTGCGACGGCACGCAGGGCACGCCCGACATGCGCGACACCTTTCCGTGCGGCGCGGGCGGCTCGCTCGCATCAGGCGCGCGCGCAGGTGCGAACTCGCGCACGCTGACGACCGATCACCTGCCGAACCACGCGCACAGCGTCTACGATCCCGGGCACGCGCACAGCGTCGCTGATCCTGGCCACGCTCACGGTGTAGGCGACCCGGCGCACGCGCACAGCATTCCGAACTACGGCTCCGTGCAGGCCGGTGCCGACAACGGTGGCGCGCAATGCCCGGTGTCGACCGGCTACAGTTCGGGGCGCGGGCAGAACAACGTCAATGCGGGCGGCACCGGCATCTGGATCGGCGCGAGCGGCACCGGCATCTGGATTTACGGTGCGGGCACCGGCATCGGCATCTACGCGACGGGCGGCAGCGCAGCCTTCGATAACCGGCCTGCGTGCTGCGCGCTGTGGTTCCTGATGAAGGCGTCGTGATCATGCGCGCGCTCGTCCTGCTCTGCGCGCTGCTGTCGTCCTGCACCGTGATCTACGTGAGCGGCAGCGGCAACACGATCAGCGACTCCAACACGCACGGCGACTTCGGTGTCACGCGCACGCCCGGGCAGCATCCGCTACTGGACCGGATACCCGGGCACGAGGCCCATTAGCTCGTCCCACGCGCGGCGCATCTGCCGTGCGCTCTCCTGCGGGGCCATGCGTCCCGTCAGCGTGGCCAGCCCCGGGCAGATCACGCTCTGGAAGTTGGCGTGCCGCACCGCGCGCAGCACTGCGCGGAAGGCGAGGTACGCATTGTCGGTGTTCGCCACGACGCTTGGCACCGACATCGTCGGCGCAGCGATCATCGACGGAATCTGCGCGTCATGCGTGGCAAGGATGATCGCCTCGCCCACTGCGAGCAGGCGCGTCGGCAGGCCAGCGATCAGGTCTTGCAGGTTCGTCTCGATCTGCTCACCGAAGCGCTGCCGGTAGACAAGATCGATCCCGCCGTCCATCCAGCCGTGCGAGTTCGCGGGACTCACGATCGCGTCGGCGGGTGCCCCAGTGAAGACGTCCGCGCACCGCACGTCGAATGCAGGGATGCCCGCGAAGGCGGCGGCGACCGCCTGCGTGACCTCCGGGTTCAGATCGCGAAAGCGCAGCTTCATCGCGCAGGCTCCGCAAGCGTGACGTCAGCGAGCGCCGCGAGTTGCGCCGCGAGCTTCCCGGTCTCGGCGCGCGCGTAATCATAGGTGCGGTACTCGGCTGGCGTGCGGTACAGCGACTGCGCCGTCTCCGGGTCCATCGTCTGATAACCCTGCACGGTCAGCGGATCGAGCGGCTTGAAGTCCCAATGGTGCCCGCACATGAAGCCGAAGAACCACAGGCCCGGGTGATCGTTATCGATCATGCCGGTATTCCACAGTCCGCCGTGGACGTCGATCACGACAGACAGCGGCAGCGCGGTGCCTGCCGCCAGCGTGCGCGGCATTGGCGTGCCATGCAGGTCGGCCACGGCGAAGCGCGTATTGACCAGTTCGTGGCCCGCGAATGCCTCGGGTACGTTGATCATCACGTCGCGACGCTGGCCGAACAGCGGGTGCGACTTCGACAGACCCGCGTAGCCATTCCACACGCCGTTATGATCGCGGCGCATCAGGCAGACGAGTTCGGACGCCTCGAAGTCGTCCGCATCCGGTTCGTTATCCCAAGGGTGTGCAACGGTCGACATGAAAATGCCCTCCAGAAGGTGTGCTGCAAAGTTTAGGATAGCGGCGAGGCGCGGCATAGCACCCGGGTCTCCCGATCGCAGTTCTAACCAATGGAGGCAGGCATGAAAGTGGTCATCACGAACGAAGGCGAGAACCCGGTACGCGTGATCGTCGATGGCGATACCGTCAACGACTCGACGCTCGAACCCGGCGAAGAGGTGGCGCTGGAGTCGGCGGATCAGGGCGTCATCGAGCTACGCGAACTCGGCGGGCCGCAGGCCGACCTCTCCGAGGGCGGCGCGACTGACTGAAGCACGCGGGCAAAAAAAGCCCGCCGGACAGGGCGGGCGGCGAAAGTGCCTAGTGCGCGTCGAGGGCCTTGCTTTGCGCACGGTTTGATTCTAGCCCGCACAACGGGCTGGCACAACGCGGGTGGGATGGTTGCAAGGGGGAAAGGCTGTCAGCGGCACGGCGGGCCGGATTGCGGCCCCGGCGCGCGTTTTCGACCACGAAGAAAAGCCCGCGCGCGGCGGGCCTAGATGGTGAGGTGTTGGCAGCTACGGCAGGACCACCTCCACAAGCGTGTGCGCGGGCATGTTCGCGACCGTCACGTTGTCCGGTTTGCCCAATTGGTAGGTCTTGACCTCGACCCGGCCTGCGGGCCTGCCAACGGGCGTCACGGAGACGACCACGTGGCGGCTGATCCCGGCGCGCAACAGCACGTCCCCGGCCTGCAAATCCTTCGCTTCCTTCGTTGCCATGCGTGATCCCTCTTCAGTCCTTAAATGCCCAGATCAGGGCGATGCCCCACCCGATGAACGTCCAGCCGAAAAGCAGGTTGCAGACGCCGATCGCGGTCGCGTTGCGGTGCTTGCGGCGGGCTGCGATCAGCCCGGGCAGGAAGTAGAGGATCACAAGGGTGATCAGAACCAATGCTCCGGTGGTGGTCATGCCAAGTTACCCCTCTCACCCATAGTCACGGCCACGCCGTCAGCCGGGTCAAAATCGACGCGCACTTTGTACCCGTCCTCACCATCCACTCGAAATTGCAGATTGTAGGAAGGCTTCGGGTTCTTGCTTCTAACGGTAGTCGGATAAAACACACATGACTTCCCGTTCAGCTTGCCGGTCACCGATGGGCGCTGCTTAGGGAGTCGGGCATTCGGCAGCGATACGGCTACCGCTTCCGCCGTCACGTCGATCGTTCCCTGCTTGATGCGCACTGGCACCGTGGTCATGTCGCGCAGCCCTCGGCCCTCCCATCGGTGGTTTGCTTCGACCACGTCCCAGATCTCGCGCGCAACCTCGTCCCAGTTCACGTCGCGGCGGAACATCATCTCCATAGCGACGCGGTTCAAACCCTTGAGCCGCGCAATGGTGCCGTCTGCTTCCGCGCGCACCGTGCGCTTGAACTCTTCGAAGGCTTCGGCCTCGCTGCGTTTCGGGATCGGCTGACCTTCCTCGATCACCTTCATCCGCCGTGCGATCGCCAAGCAATAGTCGCCGCGTCCGTCCTTGCAATCGGTCATGCCGTAATATGTCAGCCACGTCGCGAAGTTCTCGAAGTGGTGATCGAACTCGCGGATATGACCGTGCTCCGGGCCGTTATAGGCGAGCGCGTCGTTCATCAGATGGTGCGTGTCGCGATCGACACAGTTAGTCAAATTCACTTCCTTAGTCATGGCACTTTCCTGCATGTTGGTGTTGTGAAGCCCGCCCTCGCGGGCGGTGGTTAAACGTAGTGGTGCGGCAGCACAAGGCGGCGCACAAAGCTGCGGTAAGTCTTCACCAGACCCGCGCGTTGATCGTCGCCCGGGCGCTCGACGTAGGCTTCGAGTTCCGCGTCCAGCTTGTCCATGAACGCCTCGTGTTTCGCGTTCAGGGCCTTGCGGTGCTCGTCGCCCTCGATCACCTGCCGCGACAGCAGGAGGTCGATCACCTCCGCGCGCAGCGCGTCACGCTGCACGTCGCTCGCGGCCACGTACCCGGCGAGAAGCTCGCGGGCCTCGGTTTCACGCTTGCGGCGCGTCGGTTCGAAAATCCACTCGGTGCCAGTCTGTTCAATCGTGCTCATGGTTGCCCTCTTAGGCTGAAAAAAATTCGTTACTCGGGGCGCACTACGCCCACCGGCCCCGGCTCAAGCATCACGTCGAGCCGGTCGGCCAACGTCTGCGCGTCGGCCTCGCTTTCGAACCACACGGTCATGTAGAAAGGCCCGTCGCGGTTCCAAAGCTCAAACGCCTGCACCTCGGCGCGCGGTTCAAGATCGTCCATCGATCACTCCGTCTCGATGCAATAGCGGAAATACGGCATCGCGTAGCGGGTATCAACGGCACCGCTCGCGTCCTCGGTGTAGACCACCAGCCAAGCCGTGCTGCCCGGTGCAACGGGCATGGCGCTGACCGCCTCCTGCACCGCTGCGTGATCCGTTTCGCCGTACCCGTACCGGGTCTCGCCGCCGTCGCGCAACTTCGCCACGTATTTCATCGTTCGCTCCTTGGTTCATCCGGGCAGGCCCTCCTGCCGTCAGAACCATGATCACTCTGCTGCCCCGACAGAAGTCGCGACCGCTCGTCGCATCCCGTCTGCTCGCTTTGCGCCTCGGCCTCGCGGACCAGACGCCATGCGATCGTGTTCCACCGCACCTGATCGAGCGCAACGCCAAGGAGCGCGCTGTACGGGCTTGGCAACACCGGGCGGGCTGCTACCCCGCCGAACTGGTCGCGAAGCCACGTGGCAAGCGTGTCGGCAACCAGCGCCGCGTTCTCGTGCTCGTCGAGCAGTTCGCGCGCGACGATCACCCACCTGTGCGGGTCGTCGGCCCGCATCGCGTCGACCACCGCGCCCGTGGCGCGGCTTGCAAACGAAGCGTTCATGCTGTCCACACCTCCGCGCGCCTGAGCGTGCGAAACGCGCAGCCCGCGCGCGTCATCATGCGTTCAACCACCTCGATCGCCTCCTTGCCGTACACCGTCTCAAGTTCAGCGGCGATCCCTTCGGCCTTCACCAGCCCCGCCATCCACGTGGTCCGAAAGTAGACCCCGCCACCGGGCTGGTACACCGTCACCTCGTACTCTTTCACGTTGCCCTCTCCGTTATTCACGCCAGCCAATTTCACGTGCCGCTGCACCCGGCAGGTAGCCCAACTGCGAGCCCTCGACGAGGTACACAACGTTCTTCCCGGGCTGCGCGGGTTCGCCTTCCTCGGGTTCGTACCCGGGCGGGCGCGCGTCGGGGCCAACCAGCACCGCGTCGCGGATGCTGTACTCGAAGGGCCAGTTCGGCTGCTGCGCGATGCGCACGTCAGCGTCCTCGGGCAAGCCTTCGAGGAGTTCAATCAGGTCGGAAACTTTCATATGGTTCGTGCTCCTGCCGGGTTCGTCAGGCGGCGCGGGATTGCGCTGCCGGGAACCCATATTCGCTCTGTGTTGGCAGGAGAAGTCGATCGACGATCGGTTTTAGAGCAGTCCCACGGATCATTCCGACCGTGCGCGTTTGAGCGCGACGATCAGGTCACGCGCCGCGTCGGCGCTGCCATCGTTGCCGTAGTCCGCGATCTGTTGCGCAAGCGTGGCGACCTCGCTCTTCACATAGTCGAAGGTGCGATAGACCTTGCGCGGCATGAACCGCTCGGGCACGTTGCGAAAGATGCCCGCGCTCAGAAGTTGCGCCTCCATACCGGGCGAGTAGTCCCACGCGTGATTACAGTCGAAGCCGAACCACCAGCCGGTCCAGTCATACATTCGGCCTGCGAACGATAGCCCGCCGTGACACGTCAGGAGTTGCGTGAGCGGCGCGAAGCCTTCCGGTATGTCGTCCATCTCCAGCGCCGTGATGAACACGTTGATCACGCCGTGCTCGTCGACATCGACGCCGCGCTTCTTCCACGTCCCGGGTGCGGGCACGAGGTCGCGGTAATGCACTTCGAACAGCGGGTGCGCGCTGCCCACGCCAACGTACCCGCACCAGTGTTTCCACTCGGTATCGCGCCGCATCATGCAGCGCAGGCCAGCGGCCTCGAAGCTGTGGAAGTCCGGTTCGGTATCCCAAGCATCCATTGTTATTGCCCTCGGGAAAAAAGCGGCCCGCACGAGGGCGGGCCTTCGAAACACACGCCAGCGGCCCGGGGATGAGCGCGCCGTCGCTTTTACTACACCAGTCAGTCGCGCGCGCCCTCACGCGCGACCACGTCCTTCGCCATCGATAGCAGCCGCTCGATGAAGCCGTGCAGGCGCTCGGCGTGCTGCGCGCTGCGATGCTCGTGGAACCCGGGCGCGGGTTCGAAGTGAACCGCCAGCCTGCGCAGCGCCATGATCTCGCCCATCACGATCTCGCTCGTTGGCGCGCGCGTGAGTTCATCCTCCGCGATCGCGATCGCCTTGCCGATCTCCGCGAGCACGTCCTTGTACGCGTCCGCGCCGCCGTCATGCGCGCCGATATCGCGCGCGATACGCATCACGCGCACCACCAGCGAGACGCGCAGCTTGTCAGCCGTCAGCCCCGCTTCGAGTTCATCGTCGGTCATTGGGTCACCTCGCCATGCGCGTGCGCAGGTTTTCGGTCGGACACGCGCCAGCCGAATAGCCCGCGCAATACGAAAGCATCAGCGTAGCCCGTTGCAACAGGTCATAGGAGATCGTCGTATCGGCACCGGCCACGGTCGAGCGCAACAGCTCCGAGAGTTCGTTTGCCGTGTCGAACGCGTGCTGGAAGGTGCGCACGAAAGCAAGGTCGCGCGCCTCGCGCGCTTCGTTCAGGTCAGTCACATTGGTCAGCATGGGTTCTCACATAAAAGGTTTGAGGTCGGGCGGCGCGAAGTCCCAATCCGGCACGATCACCACGTGCCCGCGTATCTGCCATTCAACGCCCGGGCCGCAGCGCAGCAGGTACAGCGCGGTCGCGGCCTCGTTGACGGGCAGGCCCTTCGGGTGCCCAAGGTCGTCGAGCACCATCACATGCACGCCATCGAGCATCACCGAGTCGCACGTCTCGCAGCCGATCAGCCGGTGAATCTCGTCCATGTCGACGGGGCCTTCGAGGTCGCGCACGGTGCCGTCAGCACGCAGCAGGCGGCGCGTGGGATAGACGAGCTTCATGCGATCGCCTTCGTGGCCGAGGTCGCCAGTTCGCTCGCGGCGGCGGCAATGGTCCTCGCGTGGACGCGGGCGATGTGCGTCGTGCCAGATGAAGGGCGTCATGCGTGCGCCTCCACCGGAGTCACGAGTTGCAGCACGTTGACGGCATCGCCATGCCCTTCGAGGTTTTCGAGGTAAGTCACGCAGTCGTCGAGCGTGCCGGTGAAACCGAGCGCCTGCGCAACGAGCCACACGCCCTCGCGGCTCGGCACGCGGCCCTCGCGCTGGACGCTGATGCTCATATGCCGGAACGTTCCCTTCGGGTGGCCCGTCTCGATGCGGAACGTGACGAGGTACGCGAGCGGGATGCGCGCGCTTTGCGAGGTCATCTGCTCGCGGTGCGCGGCCTTGCCATCAGGCGTGGCAAGACGTGCGGCCAGCGTGCGCGCGTCAACGGGACGCCTGTTCGCGCGCTCGCGCAGCGCCTTCAGTGCAGCGCGTTCGCCCGGGCCGATCATGAGTGGTGTGCCCATCAATGACCTCCTTCGATCGTGATATCGATGCCCGTCAGGACCGAGCGGTAGACGCCGTCCTCGTCGCGTAGCACCGGCATCATGCCGAGGTGCCCGTCGAGGATCGCGTCGAAGCCGAGCATCAGCGGTGTGCCGTTCTCTGAAACGAGCATCACGGTCGCCTCGACCCGCTTGCCCTGACAGACGATGAACACGTGCTCGCCAGTTCGCAGATTGGCCATCACGCGCTCCTGATGATGAACGTGTCGCACTGGTCGCTGTACATCCACTGCGGCTTGCGCCCGCGCCCTGACCACGTTTCGCCCGTCGCCGGATTGCGATACTTCGGCGGCAACGGCGCGCGCACCACCTTCGGCACGAACGTCCTTGCCACGCGCGTGGGCGATGGCAGCGACTGCACTCTCACGAAGCCGAGGTCGAACGCGCTCAGTTCGAACTCGTCGATGATCGCGCGGCACCGTGCGATCGCATCTCCCATCTCCGCGAGGCGCGCGGCCTCGATGCGCTGGTTCAGTTCGGCAAGCTGCGCCTTCAGGTGCGGCAGGTCGCTTTTCATTGCACACCTCCCGGCGCGTCATGCGAGCGGCCTTCGTTGGCGGCGATGAACTCGCGCAGCGCGACCAGCATGTCCTCGCGCTCGGCGTTCGACAGCCAGTTCATCATGCCGTCAGGACCGAAGTCGAACACGAACAGCGCAAAGCCCCGGCCCTCGAATACGTCCCCAAGGATCGAACCGATATCGTTCATCGACCGGCGAAGCTCGGGCGTGATCGCCGGGTGCATATAGGTCGGTTTGCTCATGCTTCACCTCCATCCGGTTCGCGGCGCATCCACACAACATGCTCGCGCACATAGTCGATCGTCATCTGCGGGGTGCAGTTATCGCCTTCGGCGGTCGAGCCGATCCACAGCGCCTTGCCGACGATAACGTCGTGCGGCCAGAGGCGGCAAAGGAAGCCTCGCGCGAGTGGCGGGCGCTTGCACTTGCCTTCCTCGTCGAGATACATCATGTCGGTGCCAGCGTTCAGCGGCGCGACGGCTTCGATGATCCCGCAGTCGAGCAGCGCATAGATCTCGTGCAGTTCATCGAACGTGCTGGCCTCGCTGGCCAGTTCGACGTGCCGCACCTCGCACGCGAACGGATCGATCAGGTAAGCGGCGGTCGTCATGCCTTGCCCCTCGGAAAGAACTCGCGGATATCGCCCACGGCAGGCGGCGACTCGATCAGCACCGGCACCGGCAGGCCGGTACGCCTGTCCCGCCCGATGCTCTCGCGGCGCGAGATCGTCGCCATGCCGAGCGCGATCTGGTAGTCCATCAGATTCACGTAAGGCACCTTCGTCGTTTCGCTGCCCACGAGTTCGCAGAGCAGCGCGTCGCTATCCATGTTGAAGTGCTGGCGGCACGCAAGCGGTCGCGATGCGTAGATCGAGCACGCGCCGTCTTTCAGGAACGGGCAGGGATTGTGATAGCCCGCTTCGATATCGTCGCGCTGCGTGATGCCCGTCACCTTCGCGGGCTTCACACCGATGCGTTTGCCGATCAGCGCGGCCTCCTGCTCGGGCATCAACACCGCGATATGACAGCAGTGCGCGCAGCCCTTGCGGCAGGCCGAGCGCGGTCGGACGACTGCACCGATCTCGTCGACCGCTTCCCATAGCGCCTCGATCTTCGCGGCCACGCTGACGAGGGGATTGTTGAGCACGGCATTGATGCGCACGTGGTGGCGCTGCTTGATGGGCCGCGACTGCTCGTTGACGATCCCGATCACGCGCGCGAGCTTGCCCGCGTCGAGTTCGCGCCAGCGCGCGACAACGTTTGCGTCGTGCTGCGCATTGGAATCAGTGGCTGTCGCCATCGCGGCCTCCGTAGAAGGTCTCCTGCAACAGCAGCGCGGCGAGCAGCATGCGCGGGTCCGGGCGTCCCGACACCGGCTCGCGGTCCATGCCCGTCATGCGCGCGAAGCGCACGAACTGGCAGGCGTCGTCGATGATCACCTGATCCCACTGGCCGTCGCTGTCGCAGTAGAGCACCCGCTGGTAGGGATGCCCGACGACCAGCCGGCCTTCGGCAACGAGCGACGCGAGCACGCGCTCGATATCGTTCGTCA
>Ga0335083_10006924_pt1 | contig 14048 bp, 13 predicted proteins | sample Lox_Sample_42_FD_206716 | JGI IMG/M metagenome (GOLD analysis project Ga0335083, IMG submission 206716) | Soil microbial communities from Loxahatchee National Wildlife Refuge, Florida, United States - Lox_Sample_4.2 | ecosystem: Environmental > Terrestrial > Soil > Wetlands | place: USA...
CGTCACATTGTCGAAATTATAGAGCGGCTCGCCCATGCCCATCATGACGATGTTGGAGAGCATGCGTGTGGTCTCGGTCGGCGTCGGCCATTCGCCGTAGCTGTCGCGCGCCACCATGAACTGGCCCACGATCTCGTCGGGGGTGAGATTGCGCACCAAAGGCTGCGTTCCGGTGTGGCAGAAGCTGCAGGTGAGCGTACAGCCGACCTGGCTCGACACGCAGACCGAGCCGCGATCCTCCTCCGGGATGTTGACCGTCTCGGCCTCGTTGCCGTCGGGGAAGCGCAGCAGCCACTTGCGCGTGCCGTCGACCGAGCGCTGCTCGGTCACGATCTGCGGCCGCTCGATCACGAACCTGTCGCTGAGCTTCTCGCGCGTCTTCCTGGCGATGTTGGTCATGCGCTCGAAGTCGGTGACGCCGTGCCAATAGATCCAATGCCAGACCTGCTGGGCGCGGAACGGCTCGAGCCCCGCTTCGACCAGCGCCGCTTTCAGATCGTCGCGCGCGAGACCGACCAGATTGCATCTGGTGTCGTTGCGGCCGCGGCGGGGCTCGGTGATCTGCAGCATGGCGGCTAAGTGGGGGGTTTGACGAGGCCGCGCAAGCGCTTGCGGTGCTTGCGCTTGTAGATCGGGTCGCCGAACACCGGCAGCGGCGCCTCCTCGGTCGGCGCGCCCTCGGCCACCGGTCGTGGGGCATGACGGCCCAAGGTCAGCAGCCGGTCGTACATGATGAGCGCCCCGGCCACGCCGAGGTTCACCGAGAAGCGAGTCGGAATCTTCACGACATAGTCGCAAAGCGCCTGCAGGTCGGCCGACAGGCCCTCGCGCTCGGAGCCCAGGATATAGGCGGCCTGGCGCGGATGGCGGAAGCTCGGCAGCTCGATGGCGTCGTCGGAGATCTCGACGCCGACCAGCCGGCAGCCCACGGGCAGCCGGAATGTGGACAAGTCGGCGAAATGATAGGTCGGCACCGAGCGCGGCGTGTCGGACGTGTCGCTGTGGCCGCCCTCGCGCCGGTTGTACTGGGCCCGTACCGTGAAGACGAAGGAGGCGTCGAAGGCATGGGCGGTGCGGAACAAGGTCCCGACATTCATCGCCTTGCTCACACCTTCCACGCCGATGCCGAAATATCCTTTCATGACCCTGCAATTTGTAGCATGAACAAAGCCCAGAATGACCGGCTCCTTGGATGACGTCCGCGCCCAGTACGAAGCGCTGCCCTATCCCCCACGTGAGCCGCGTGACGAGGCGATCCGGCTCATCACCGGCACGCCGAGCCACATCCTCGAGATCAACCACTACCTCTTCGCCGGTCGGCTGAACTTCAACCGCCCGTTCCGCGCCCTGGTCGCGGGCGGTGGCACGGGCGATGCCTGCATCATGCTGGCCCAGCAGCTCGCCGACCGGCGCTGCCCGGGCGAGGTCGTCTATCTCGACCTCTCGACCGCCTCGCGCGCCGTCTGCGAGAGCCGCGCCAAGGCCCGCGGGCTGCGCAACATCCAGTTCCTGACCGGCTCGCTGCTCGACCTGCCGAACATGAACATCGGGCAGTTCGACTACGTCGACTGCACCGGCGTGCTGCATCACCTGCCCGATCCGACGGCCGGCATGAAGGCGCTCGCCTCGGTCGTGCAGCCCGATGGCGGCGTCGGCGTCATGCTCTACGGACAGTACGGCCGCACCGGCGTCTATCCGCTGCAGGAGATGCTGCGCACCCTGGCCCCTCAATCGATGGCGATCGAGGATCGCATCGCCATGGCCAAGCGCCTGATCCGCTTCCTGCCCACGACCAACCTCTTCCGCCGCAATCCCTATCTCAACGACCACGTGACCGGCGGCGATGCCGGGCTCTACGACCTGCTGCTGCACAGCATCGACCGCGCCTACACGGTCCCCGAGATCGGCGCGCTTGCCGCGGCCGCGAATCTGCGCGTCGTCGCTTTCCTCGAGCCGGTGCGCTACGAGCCCGCGACCTACATGAGCGATCCGGTGATCGCGCGGCAGGCGAGTTCGCTGCCGCTGCTGGAGCGCGCCGCCTTCGCCGAGCGTCTGGCAGGCAATCTCCGCACCCACGTCTTCTATGCCACGCGCGCGGGCTTCGACACGGTGGCGCGGCCCGAGGACACGCAGGCGATCCCGGTGCTGCGCGAGATGGATGCGCAGAAGCTCGCGGCCGGCCTGCAACCCGGCCAGCCGCTGGTCGCCAATCTCGACGGCTTCCCCTGGCGCGCACAGCTGCCGGCGCTCGCGCCGCGCATCATCTCCCAGATCGACGGCCGCAAGTCGGTCGCCGAGATCTACACCGCGATGGGTGCCCAAGGCGGGCTGCCGCAGTGGGAAGAGTTCTACGCGCAGTTCGAGGACCTGTACGTGAAGCTCAACGGCGTGAACCACCTTCTGCTTAGATTCAGAACGTAAGCCGCTTCTCCATCAGCCGCCGCTCGGGCTCGGTCCGCGCGAGCGTCCTCGCCTTCTCAAAGCAGATGCGCGCTTCGTCGCCCCGTCCAAGCTCCGACAGGAATACGCCGCGCGCCGCCGCGCAGTAGGGATTGCCGTCGATCTCCGGAAGTGCCGCCAGCCCGGCCTCGGCGCCTTCGGCGCGACCGACCGCCACGGCGCGAGCGAGCGCAACCATGGGCGAGGAATCGATCTCGCCAAGCTCGTCGTAGAGGGAAGCGATGCGCGCCCAGTCCGTCTCGGCCGCGCTGGGCGCCAAGGCATGCATCGCGGCGATCTCCGCCCGCAAGTGCCAGACCGTGATCGCGTTGCCGCGCGCCGAGCGCTCGAGGTGGGCGAGGCCCAAAGCGATCAGGCCACGGTCCCATTGCTCGCGTGGCTGGTCTTCGAGCAACTGTGCCACACCGTCCGGCCCCTCGCGTGTAGAGAGGCGCGCGGCGGTGAGGGCAAGCAATGCAGCGAGCGCGTCGCTCTCCGGCCCCATGGTCATGGGATGCCGCGCCAGGGCGCGGGCGAGCCGAACGGCCTCGACGCAGAATTCCGGCTGCGTTAGCGCCTCACCCGACGAGGCCGAATAGCCTTCATTGAACATCAGGTAGAGCGCGGTGCGCACGGTCTCGGCGCGGTCGGGCGTTTGGTCGGGCGGCGGCGGCTCGATGACGACGCCGGAGGCCTCGAGCTGCCGGCGCGCGCGCGCCAGGCGCTGGGCGATGGTCGCGGGCTCGCTCAACAGACCGGACGCGATCTGCGGGACGGTGAGGCCGCACACGGTTTTGAGCGCGAAGGTCACGCGCATGTCGGGCGACAGAGCGGGATGGCAGACCGCGAACAGGAGAGCGAGCTCATCGTCGTTCAACTCGCGGTCGAAGCGGCCATCCGCCTGGATCGGCGGAACGGACAAGGGAACAAGCTCCTCGGCGAGCGCGAGCCCGCGCGTCTCGCCGCGCAGCAGGTCGAGCGCGCGATTGCGGGCGACGGTGGCGAGCCAGGCTTCGGGACGGTCGGGCACGCCCTTGAAGGGCCAGAGCGAGAGAGCCTGCATCAGCGCGTGCTGGACTGCATCCTCGGCGACGTCGATACGTGCGGCCCCCAGCCGCCGCGCGAGAGCCGCGACCAGCCGACTCGTCGAATCGCGGGCAAGCAACTCGACGAGCCGGTGGATGTCTTGCGACAAGGCTCAGCCTGCGGCGGCGCGCGCCTGGCTCATGTCCTCGATGGGCCGGATCTCCGCCCAGTTGGTCGGCGACAGCGCCAGGTGCGGGCAGTCCCCGGCCAGCGCCTCGGCCTCGGCGAGATCCTTCGCCTCGATGACGAAATAGCCGCCAATCACGTCCTTGGCCTCGGCATAGGGGCCGTCGGAGGCGACGGTCTTGCCGTCCTTGACCCGGAGCTGCCGGCCGCCGCTCGCGGTCAGCTTCTCGCCGCCGGCGAGCTTGCCCTTCTGGCGCAGGCCCTCGGCCCAGGCCATGTAGCGCTTGGTCATCTCCATCATCTTCTCGCGCGGCAGGTCCACGTTGTAGTTCGGGACTTGGTGCAGCAGCAGCATATATTGAGCCATGTCGATCTCCTCGGGTTGGTGACGGTGTGTGCCGTCATCTCAAGGACGATTGAGCCACGCCAGAATCGACATCAAAAACCGTCACTTTTTCAGCGCGTCCGGATTGAGGACGTTGATCGGCTTGCCGTCGAGCCAGGCCTCGACGTTCTTGATCGTCCCCGCATAGAAGTGCCGGTAGGCATCCTCGACGACGTAGCCCAGGTGGGGGATCAGGGTGACGTTGTCCAGCTTGGTCAGCGGATGGTCGGCCGGCAGCGGCTCCTTGTCGTACACGTCGAGGCCGGCGTGCAGGATGGTCTTGTTCTTGAGCGCTGCGATCAGCGCGGCCTCGTCGACGATCGGTCCACGCGAAGTGTTCACCAGGATCGCCGTCTTCTTCATCTTGGCGAGATCGGCCGCCTGGATCAGGCCGCGCGTGCGGTCCGACAAGGCAAGATGGATCGACACGAAATCCGACGTCGAAAGCAGCTCATCCTTGCTGACATACTTGGCACCGCCCTCCGCCGCCTTCTCGGGCGTGAGGTTCTGGCTCCAGGCCACGACCTCCATGCCGAAGGCCTTGCCGTAATGCGCGGCGCGGCTGCCGAGCTTGCCGAGCCCGAGGATACCGAGCCGCTTGCCCTCGAGCACGACCGCCTGCTCGATGCCATCGTGCCACTTGCCGGTACGGGCCAGCCGGTTGGCCTTGGCAAGATCGCGGGCGCACATCATCAACAGCGCCCAGCCGAGCTCCGCCGTCGGCGCGTTGGAGCCGCCGCCGCCGGTGGTCGAGATGGGAATGCCGCGCGCGGCCGCCGCCTTGTCGTCGAGGCTTGCCGCCCGTGCGCCGGTCAGCACCATGAACTTCAGGTTCGGCAGCTTGTCGATCAGCGCCTTGGGGAACGCCGTGCGCTCGCGCAGGAGCCCCAGCATCTCGAACGGCGCGAGCTTCTTGGCCGCATCGTCGACGGAGCTGAACGGCTCGTTGAACACCGTGATCTCGACACCACGTTTCTTCAGGCGGTCCCAATCAGCCATGCGCAGAGCGACCTTCTGATAGTCGTCGAGCAGGGCGAGTTTCATGGTTTGCGGCATGGCGTTTCCTGGGAGATGATGAAGACTTCGATACTATAGCCGCTGGAGGCGGTTATGAGCATCACAGTGACGCCAGTTCACCCTGATTTCGTCTGCGAGATTTCCGGTGTCGATATCGCCCGGCCGCTGAAGCCCGCCGACCGCGATGCCATCGAGGATGCCATCAACCGTTACGCGGCCGTGGTCTTTCACGATCAGAAACTGACCGACGCCCAGCAGATCGATTTCTCGGCGCATTTCGGGCCGATCCATTCCTCGGCCCAGCGTGCGCGCCACCAGAGCATCAAGCATCGCCTGGAGCGCACCGAGATCGCCGATATTTCCAATCTCGACGGCGACGGAAACGTGCTCGACGTCAATGCCCGCCGCCGGCTCGACTGGCTGGCCAATCGCCTCTGGCACACCGATGCCTCGTTCCGCGCCGTGCCCGGCGCGCTCTCACTTCTTTATGCTCACGTGATCCCCGACGAGGGCGGCGACACGGAGTTCGCCGACATGCGCGCGGCTTACGACGCGCTCGATGCGACCACGAAGAAGAAGCTCGAAGGTCTGATCGCCATCCATTCGATCTTCCATTCGCGCGGCCAGCTCGATTTCACCAAGTACACGCCTGAAGAGCACGCGAGCCTGCCGCCGGTGCCGCAGCGGCTGGTGCGCACGCATCCGGGCTCGCACCGCAAGACGCTCTATCTCGCCGCGCACGCTTCGCACATCGAGGGGATGCCCGTGCCCGACGGCCGGCTGCTGCTGATGGACCTCATGGAGCACGCGACCAAGCCGCCGTTCGTCCATGCGCACAAGTGGCACGAGGGCGATCTCGTGATCTGGGACAATCGCTGCACCATGCATCGCGCCCGGCCGTTCGACACCACGAAGGTGCGCGACCTCAGGCGCGTCACGACGCGCGATGTGGCCTCGACGCTCGAGCAAGCGGCCTGAAGAGTGCGCGGCAGCGACATCTGGGTAGCCTCGGGCGTCCGCACGCCCTTCGCCAAGGTCGACAGCACCCTGCAGGCACTCGATGCCATCGAGCTCTCCGTGCCCGTGGCGCGCCATATGGCCGGGTTGCCGAAGGGCGGCCGGCCGGATTTCGCGGTCTGGGGCGCCGTGGTGCCCAGCCTGATGTGGAGCAACATCGCCCGCGAAGTGCTGATGGATGCCGGCATCGATCCGCGCACGCCTGCCTTCTCCACGGTCATGGCCTGCTCGACCAGCATGATGGGCGCCATCGAGGCCGCCGGCATGATCGATGGTGACAGCTACAATCTTGCGCTCGTGGGCGGCGTCGACAGTCTCAGCCGCGTCCAGATCGGCTTGGGGCAAAAGCTCTCCGACTGGCTGCGCGGGTTCCAGACAGCGCGCTCGCTCGGCCAGAAGATCGATCACGCGACGCACGTGCAGCTGAGGGACATCCGTCTCTGGATCCCGGCCATCGCCAACCGCACGACCGGCATGAGCATGGGCGAGCACACAGAGATCACCGCCAAGGAATGGGAGATCGGCCGGCAGGAGCAGGACGAGCTGGCGCTCGACAGCCATCGCCGCGCGGTCTCGGCGTGGGAGAAGGGCTTCTTCGACGATCTCGTGATCCCGGTCGGCGGCGCGACGCGCGACAACATTCCGCGCAAGGACACTTCGCTCGAGCGGCTGGCCAGGCTCTCGCCCACCTTCGACCGCACCAGCGGCAAGGGCACGCTGACCGCCGGCAACTCCTCGCCGCTCACCGATGGCGCCGCGGCGATCTGGGTCGGCTCATCGCAAGGCATGGCGCGGCTTCCCTCCACGACTCCGCGCGTAAAGCTGGTCGACTGGGAGATTGCCTCCGTCGACTTCCGTGTCGAAGGGCTCCTGATGGCGCCGGCCTTCGCCATTCCGAAGCTGCTGGCGCGCCACGATCTCCGCTACGGCGACATCCATCTCTGGGAGATCCACGAAGCCTTCTCGGCGCAGGTCGCGTTTCATCTCAAGGCGCTGCAGGACAAGAAGTTCCTCGCCGAGCGCGCCAAGGTCCCGCGCGACTTCGGTCCCTTCCCACGCGAGCGGCTCAATCCCAATGGCGGCAGCGTGGCACTGGGCCATCCGTTCGGCGCCACGGGCGCCCGCATCGTCAGCATGGCGGTGAAGGAGCTGGCGGCGATGCCGAAAGGCAATCGCGCCATCGTCAGCATCTGTGCCGACGGCGGGCTGGGCAGTGTCTTGCTGCTGGAGTCGGCGTAAGAAGGGGCATGGACCCCCGACCCGGCATCACCGACACCCTCGCCCGCTTCGTCGTCGAGACGAGACCACGGGACATTCCCCACTCGGCGCGCCACGAAGCCAAGCGCGCGCTGCTCAATTTCTTCGCCGTCGCGCTCGCGGGTTGCCGCACCGAGCCGGTCGAGCTGGCGCTCGCAACTCTGGGCGACTTCTCCGGCGGCAGGCAGGCAACGATCATTGGTCGCAAGGAACGCATCGACGTGCTCAATGCCGCCTTCCTGAACGCCGCCGGCGCCAATGTCTTCGACTATTGCGACACGCATCTGCCGACCGTCATCCATCCGACAGCGCCTCTCGCGCCGGCGCTGCTGGCGCTGGCTGAGCTGCGCCACGTCTCGGGCGCGGCGCTGCTGGATGCCTTCGTGCTGGGCTGCGAGATCGAATGCCGGATCGGCATGGCCGTCTCGCCGGGCCACTATCCGAAGGGCTGGCACATCACCTCGACCTGCGGCGTGTTCGGCGCGGCGGCGGGTGTCGGAAGGCTGCTCGGGCTCGATGCGCAAAAGATCGTCTGGGCCTTGGGCAACGCCTCGACACAATCGGCCGGTCTCTGCGAGTGCCTGGGCTGGCCGGCCAAGAGCCTTTCGGTCGGCAATGCCGCGCGCAACGGGTTGCTCTCCGCGCTGCTGGCCTCCAAGGGCTTTTCCGGTCCCGCCGAGCCGATCGCCGGCGCGCAGGGCTTCCTCGCCGCCATGGGCGAGCCGCCGAACTGGAGCGCGCTCACCGACAGCCTCGGCAAGACGTGGGAAGTCGCCAATAATTCGATCAAGCCCTACCCGTCGGGCTTCGTGATCCACCCGCTGCTCGATCTCGCCCTCGACTGGCGGCGCGACCATCCCGGCGCCGAGGTCGAGCACGTCGCGGCGCGCGGCAATCCCCTGCTGCTGCAGCGCGCCAATCGCCCGGACGTGGCGACCGGCCGCGAGGCGCAAGTGAGCCTGCAGCATGCTGTCGCCGCGGCCCTCGTGCTGGGCAAGGCGGGCCTCGATCAATTCACCGATGCCTGCGTCAACGATCCCGTCGTCAAGGCGCTGCGCGGCAGGATCACCGTCGAGCCTGATCCTGCGATCACGACCATCGGCGCGGAGATGGAGATCTTCACAAAAGATGGCCGCAAGCATGCGCTGTCGACCCAGGCCGCACGCGGCAGCACCTCCAATCCGCTGAGGGACGCCGAGATCGAGGAGAAGCTCCGGATCGAGGCCGAGAGCTGGCAAAAGGGCCATGACGCCCAGCCGCTGATCGACGCCGTATGGTCGCTCGAGAAGTGCGATGACGCCTCCCGACTTGCCGCGCTCACGGTCACTTGAAGAGAAACACCTTCAACGCACCCCACAGCGCCTTGGGATCGAACTGGCCCTGATAGACCGGCGGCGGCGCGGGGCCGCGCTTGAGCAGGCGATGGATCGCTTCCCACGCCGAGCGGGCGGAGTATTCGATGGTGAAGGCGATGTCCTTCGGCATCTCGACATACTGGCCGATCAGCCCGAGGTTCGTGGCCCCTTCAGGCACCACCTGAGGCCGGTCGGTGGGCCCGCGCGGCAGCCAGATGTTGTTCACGAAGGGCATGTCGCAGGGGACGGCGATTGACGAGCCCATGATCCTGTCGACCTCGTCGAACCGCAGCTGCCGCAGCACCTCTTCCAGGATCTCCGCGCCGGTGCAGGCGTTCATCGGCTTCTCCACGTAGTCGCCATTCCGCTCGGGGTAGAGGCCATAGCCCCACCAGACATGCGTGCCGGTCGGTTGGCCGACCACCTCGGGCTGGTGGAAGACCGTGAGCGACAACACCCAGCTCGACTCCTTCAGCGTCAGGAGCCCGCCCAGTCCCGGCTCGCTTTGGGTCAGCTTGGAGAGCTGGTCGATGAATTCGGTGCCCGTCGTGGTCACGGTGAAGGACACCCAGCGCGAGCTGGGCCTCTGCGGCCCGAAGTAAAGCTCGGGATTGCCAAAGCCCGACCTGGCCTGCGCCAGACGACGCCACAGCGCCGAGGATCGCCCGGCCGTTTGCGGCGCGGGCGGAGCCGTCATCGAGCCCGCCGACATGTCCTCGACCTGCGAACCCAGGGTCGCCAGCACGATATCGTCCGGCGCGACCGCGACCGATTTCGCCTGCCCGTCCTGTTGGTAGTCGATGCGGTCGACGGTGAGGCGCCCGGATGACGGCGCGAAGCCGATGTCACGGACGAAGGCGCCCGCCAAGACGTTCACGCCGCGCGGACGCAGCCAGGCGACCACCGGCTCGATGAAGGCCTGATGCTGGCAGAAGGGCGTGCGCAGGATGTGCGTCATGTCCGAGAGGTCCGGAAACAACGCCAGCGCACGGTTCATGTAGCGCCGGAATTCCGCCGCGCTGTGCTGGGGCAGCGAGCCCATGATCGTCGACCAGAGCCACCAGAATTCCGTGTCGAAGAATCCCGGGCGAAAGAACTCCTCGATGCGCCGGCCGTCGAGCCACGATTCCGGCGTCAGGGCGAGCCGCGCGAGGCCGAGAGCGTCGCACAGGGTCAGGCCGTAGTGCCGGCTGTGCACCACGACGCCGTTGCGATCGATGATGTGCACCCGGTCGTGGAACAGGTGCTGCTCGTTGAAGGAGAAGAACTCGTCCCTGACCGAAACGGCGGGATCGGCGGCCGAGGGAATCGTGCCGAGCAGATCGAAGGCGCAGCGGAATTCCTTGTCGAAGACGGATCCGGGCAGGTTGTAGCCGGTCGCCGCGGTCCCGCCGAGGAAGAACCCGCCGCCCATCTGCCGGTCGGCCTCGTAGATCGTGATGTCCTGCCCGGGCACGCCGGCGTCGCGGATCAGGTAGGCCGCCGCCGCCAGTCCGCCGAAGCCGCCGCCGACGATGTGCGCTTTCATCAGCTTCCCCCGCAACGACCGGTAGTATGCGCAATTTCGCTAAAACCCGGCAACAGGTGGAGGCGCCTCCGTCAGCCCAGTCCCTGGTCGGCGAGCCAGTGGTGGAACAGCTCGCTCCAGCGATCCGACGGCAGGCCCTGCTTCATCACGCCGAAGCCGTGATTGCCCCGACGGAAGATGTGCAGCTCGGCGGGACGTCCGGCATCGGTCCAGTCGGAGTAGAGGCCCTCGACCAGCCGATAGAGCAGCCAGTCGTCCTGCGCGACGACGGCGAAGAGCGGCGGGGCATTCGCCGGCACCGGCCGGCCGCGCGTCTCGCCGCCGTAGAGCGTCGCCACGAAAGCGAGCGGCGCGCCGCGCGGATCGAGCGCGACATCGGCGGCCAGGAACCCGCCGGCCGAGAAGCCGATCATGCCGATCTTCGCGGCATCGAGGCCCCATTCCTCGGCGCGCTCGCGGACAATCGCGAGCGCGCGACGGCCGTCATCGTTCGCCACCTCGCGCGCCGCCGCGATCGCCGAATCCGGCACGATGTCGCTCATGAGACGATAGGCATCGCGTCCCCGGCGCCTGAGCTCGATATGCGAATGCATCGCCACCAGTTCGGCATCGTAGTCGGCCTGCGCCGCGGGCGTGGCGCAGAGGCGGTACTTCAGCAGGAACGCCGTGTAGCCCAGCGCCGTCAGCCAGCGCACGACATCGACGCCTTCGTGCTCCATCGACAGGCTGCGCCAGCCGCCGCCGGGACAGACGATCACGCCGACACCGTTGGCCTTTGTCGGCCGGAACACGGCAAGCGTCGGCTCCGACACGTTGCGCAGCATCCTGGCCTCGCGCGTGGCGCTCACCGGCGTTCGGAACTCGATCTCAGGGCCCACGCTCGCCGGCGTCGACGGCGGCCCGTCGGGCCACAGGCGGATCACGTCGTCGGGCGTCTCATCGGAGGTCATGGCGTCTTCCTAGACCTGGCTTCCCCGCTTGGCGATGCCCAGCAGCACATAGCTCGCGGCGACGATCAGCACCGGCAGCATGAACAGCGACATGGCCGAGGCGAGCGGAAGGTTGCCGCTGATGAGGCCGACCAGGAACGAGGAGGTGGCCAGCACATGCGTCGTCCCGAGCGGGCCGCCATTGGTCAGCACGGCCACGATGTCGAAGCCGGTGAAGCCGCCGATCAGGGAGAAGAGCAGCGTGATGGCGATGACGTGGCGCATCATCGGCAGCGTGATGTAGCGCAGCCGCTGTCCCCACGAAGCGCCGTCGATCGCAGCGGCCTCGTAGAGCTCCTCCGGCACCGATTTCAGCGAGGCGAGATACATGATCATGAAGAACGGCGCGCCGAACCACACGTTCACCATGATCACCGAGAAGCGCGCCCAGCCGGGCTCGCCCAGCCAGAAGATGCGATCCATGCCGAGATGCTGGAGGATCCAGTTGAAGGCGCTGTGCGACGGGTCGAGCAGCCATCGCCAGGCCAGCGTGCTCAGCGCCACCGGGACGACCCACGGCACGAGCAGCATGCCGCGCCACTTGCGCTGGCCCTTGCGCGGGATGTTGTGCACGAGATGCGCCGCCGCGAATCCGAGCGTCGACTTGAAGATCGCGGCGGCGATCGCGAAGAAGCAGGTTTGCCAGAGCACCCGCCAGAAAGAGGCGCGGCCGAACAGGAAGGCGAAGTTATCGAGCCCGATGAAGCGGTTCATGTCGCGGTTGAGCATCGACAGGTAGACCGCGAAGCCCGTGGGATAGACCAGCAGCACGCCGAGCAGGACGATGAGCGGCAGGGTCAACAGGAAGGCGATGATCGAACGGCGCCGCAGGAGCTGGTGCAGGCCGCCGCGACCGCCGGCTGGATTTCGCATGCGCCTCGCCACGGTTCTCAATCTAGTCCCGCCAGCGATTTCGTTCCAAGTCCATGCGGTTGTTGGCGTCGAATTCGACGCCTTCCTTTTCCAGCAGGCGTCGCTGGAGGATGTCGCCGCCGTTGCGTGAGAGGCTGAACGACACCTCGCCCTTGGCATTGACGACACGGTGCCACGGGACGTTCGTCTTCGAGTCGAGGTGCTGCAGCACCCGCCCGACCAGGCGGGCGCGCCTCGGCATGCCGGCCATGGTGGCGACCTGGCCATAGGTCGCGACCCAGCCGCACGGAATGCGGCGCACCACGGCGCAAATCGCCTCGGCCGCGGCATCGCCCTTCAGCGTGACGGCTGGGAGCGGCTTTCGCGCCGGAAATCTCGACGCAAGATCGACGCCGGCTCGAGGCCATTTGGGGGGACGTTTCACGCAGGCTTCTCCAGGGCGAGAATGCCCGGAAATCCCATCGCTGGCAGAAAGATTGGAGCGGGCGAAGGGATTCGAACCCTCGACCCCGACCTTGGCAAGGACCATGAGTAAGCTAACCCATTGATCTTGCTGAGCACGGAGTGCCACGACCTGCCACGATGCACAGGAACATAGCACGAATGACGCGCAACTTGCGCGCGCCGCCTAAATTGACCTGACCGTCCAGATCATTTCATTCCGCATGGCTTAGCGATGCATGTCAGCGTTTCTTCGAGCGCTTCTGCCGAGCAATCTCCAATTGTTCTTCAAGCAATGTGACGAACTCGGCTCGACCACGCCGGACGGCAGCGGCAACGTCCTTATACTTGGATGATTGTAAGTTGGCATTGTTACTCGGATTTACGTACACATCAGGAAGCCAAGCTGTCGGTACTACGTAGCAGTTGACAATTTCGATCCCCAGCGGGTCGGCAAGAAACCGAATTTCAATGGTCGCTACGAATAATGTTAGGTCCTTAGTCTCTTTGAAGAACGCGACTAACTTATCCGCTTTCGATATGTCGTCTTTGCTCGGGCTACGTCCTTCAATCGCAGATTTAATATTGACGTAGATAGTCTTAGAATCCTTAAACCGGAATGAGAAGTCGTAGACTCCAACTTCCGAATCTGCGGGCGCAAACTTATTGAGCCCCAACGATGACGCCTTGGCCTCAAGGTTTTGCGAAATGATTTCTTCCAAGATGCGCCAAACAGTGCGTCCTTTGGCTGCTTTGCGCCAACCATACGGAAACTGACCTGGCCTCCCGATCGGGACCGTCCCAATCCCCTTGATGAGTGAGCGGAGCTTTTGCTCCAATTCGACGCGATATCGCTCCGTTTCGTCTATTTCATTTGTCATCGTCGAACCTGAATAGTTCGCGAGGCTGTATCTTCAGAGCTTTGGCTATCTTCGAGATGTTCACTAGGCTTACGTTGCGCTCGCCTCGCTCAATGCCACCCACGTAAGTGCGATCAAGATCGCAAAGACTAGAAAACGCTTCTTGAGACAGATGGCGAGCCTTGCGGAGACTCCGAACACGGGCGCCAAAGAGTGCCTTTATCTCGCGCGCAGAAGGGCCAGCCATAGTGGAAGTACCAACCTTTTGATGCCAAAAGGTCCACGGACGATAAGTATCATTCCTACAAGAGTGCCCCTGCGGAGTCCGACAGTGGATGGCGTCGATATCAGCTGTGCGTCAATTCGGCTCGGCGGCTTGACTGAAGGGATCGCGAATGATGCTAATAGTCATCAGAGAATATGGGGTTATAGCGTGGGGCGTCACAGCAAGACGGTTATGAGCATCGCTGCGATTGATCGGCGAGAGATTGGGTACTATTCGACACCCGCGTTCGTCGCGGAATTCATCGCGAAACGCATTCTCGAATTGCGCCCACAGACGAAATTCATCTTTGATCCATGCGTTGGTCAGGGAGAACTAACTGCTCCCTTTAAGGCCCGCGGCTGTCACACCACCGGCTATGATATTGTCGACATGGCACGACAGGGTTGTGA
>Ga0335083_10006925_pt1 | contig 14048 bp, 12 predicted proteins | sample Lox_Sample_42_FD_206716 | JGI IMG/M metagenome (GOLD analysis project Ga0335083, IMG submission 206716) | Soil microbial communities from Loxahatchee National Wildlife Refuge, Florida, United States - Lox_Sample_4.2 | ecosystem: Environmental > Terrestrial > Soil > Wetlands | place: USA...
CCAGTGCTGCGGCAGCGCAGGATCGAACATGCCCTGCAGTTCGAGCCATTCGCGCAACGGATCCTTCATGTGCCGCGTCCCGCCGGATGCAGACTCTTCACCTTGGCCAGCAGCTCCACTGGCGAAAACGGTTTCAGCATGTAGTCGTTGGCGCCGAGTTCGTAGCCGCGCACGACGTCCTTCTCGCTGCCCATCGCGGTGAGCATGATCACCGGCAACTGTTTCTTGTCGTGTCGTGCCCGCAAGGCTTTCAGCACTTCGAAGCCGTCCTTGACCGGCATCTTGACGTCGAGAATCGCCAGCGAGAACTGCTTGCTGCTCAACGCCGCCAGCGCGGCGGCACCGTCGGCGACATGTTCCACTTTATAACCTTCGCGGCCGAGCCGGTGTTTGATGACGTTGGCCAGCAGTTCGTCGTCTTCGGCCACCAGCACCGGCAGGTTGTCCGTCGATGCGGCGACGACCGGCGCGGGCGTCGGTTCGATGGCAGGCGGCGCCACGCCCTTGACCTCGGCGCAGATGACATCGGCGATGCGGTCGGGATTGAACGGCTTGGCGAAGAACTGTTTGGCGCCGAGCGCAAGACACTCGTCGCGGATGTCCGGCCGGTCGGCGCCGGACAACACGAACACCGGCGTGTCGCGCTGGCGCGAATCGCGCAGGTTGCGCAGGATCTCGCGGCCGTCGCCGTCGGTCAGCAACAGGTCGAGCACGATCAGCGCATATTTGCGCGCGTCGAACAGTTCGCCGGCTTGCTTGCCGGTGGCGGCCACTACCACCTGGTGATCGGGACACTTCTGGTTCAGCAGCGCGACGAGCAGGTTGGAGATGTCGGTATCGTCGTCGATGATCAGGATGGCAGGGCGGTGCAACGGCTCGTCGTTGGCGGCAGCCGCCACCAGCACGCGGATCAGCTGCGTCAGGTGTTTCAGCAGTTCGTCGCCGGGCGCCAGTTCCACCGCCTTCGCCGCCGCGCTGATTTCCGGATAACCGAAAGTGGAACCCGAGCCGTGCAGCGTGTGCGCCAGCAGGCGCAGCTTGTCGTCGGCTTCTTTCCTGCCGTCGCGCAATTCCTGCAGCATCGCCCGAATGGCGGCGATCTTGTCGGGCAGCGTCTGCCGGTATTGTTGTTTCAGTTCTTCAAACATGAGGCGGCGTACTTCCTGCTCAACCGGCCAGCGCCAGATAAAAGAAGAAGCAGGTGCCTTCCGCTTCCGACGACGTGAAATCGAGCTTGCTGTGATGTTCGGCCAGTATCTTCTGGCAGATGTACAAGCCCAGCCCGGTGCCGCCCTTGGCGCGGGTGGCGGTCGAATCGCGCTGGAAAAACTTGGTGAACAGCTTGGCGCGGTCGCTGTCGGGAATCACTTCGCCGTAGTTGTGCACGCCGAGCCGCGCCAGTCCTTCGCCGCCGTCGAGACTGAGCGTGACGGTGGAGTCGGGCCGGGAAAACTTGATGGCGTTGGCGAGGATGTTGGTCAGCACCTGGAAGATGCGGTCGGGATCGATCATCGCCATGTAGCGCGACTCCGGTAGTTTGCATTGCAACTTGATGCCGGCCTGCTGTGCCACCGGTTCGTTGGCACTGAGCACTTGCAGCACCAGCGCACGCAGGTCGCCGCTGGTGAAGTGGTAGTCCATGCGGCCCGATTCGAGTTTTTCGACGTCGAGGATGTCGTTGATCAACAGGTGCAGGCGGTTGGTGTTTTCCAGCGCGAGCGTTTTCAATTCGTTGCGCTTGGCGTTGTCGTCGTCGAGGATGCCGCTGGTCAGCAGCGCGAGGCTGCCCTTGATGGCGGTGACCGGCGTGCGCAACTCGTGACTGACGATGGAGACGAACTCCTGCTTGATGCGGTCGTTCTCGAGCCGCTCGGTGATGTTCTGGATCAGCGCGATCAGGCCGATGCTGTTGCCGTCGGTATCGACCAGCGGCGTCACGATCCATTCGCACTGCACCAGTGCGCCGCTCTTGCAGCGGTTCTCGACGATGAACTGCGAACTCTTGCCGCCGCCGCTGAGGCCGGACCACAGCGTGTCCATGCGCTCGCGCGAACGGCTCGATGCCAGCAGCGAATTGAGCGGATGGCCTTCGGCCTCGGCCTTGGCGTAGCCGAACAATTGCTCGGCGCCGGGATTCCACTGCACGATGGTGGAGTCCGGCGTCAGCTCGAGCACCGCCAGCGGCAACTGCTGCACGTACAGGCCGAGCCGTTGCTGGTAGTTCTGCAGCGCCTTCTCGCGTTCGCGCGCATCGATGGTCAACTGCATGTTGCGGCGCAGCGTGTAGCTGATGCGCAGCGAACTGATGATCAGCATCGCGGTGGCGAGCGGCATCATCCACATCGCCGGCAGGTTGGTCAGTGCGTGGCTGAGCAGCAACGAGCCCGACAACGGCGACAGCAGCAACAGCAGGAACGCAGTAGCGAGTTCGCGGCTGGGCGACATGGTGGTGATCGCGAACGAGGCGATGCACACCATCATCAACGCGAGCACCAGTTGATAGACGATGTTGTCGTAAACGAACAGCAGGAAACCGGCGCTGCCGGCGACGCCGGCCAGGATCAGGCTGCCGATGCGGAACTGGCTGTACCAGCGAGGAATCTGCTCGAGGCCGGGATTCACCGCGATGAAACGGCGGTAGTGCAGGTAACGGCAGCAGGTGACGGTCAGCATCATGGCTATCCACAGGTACAACCGGGACGGGCCGACCACGGTGGTGTACATCAGCAACGCCAGCACCGCGCCGGCCAGGTTGGCGACCAGGCTGTTGGGTACGGCGTTGAACAGCATGTGCACCTGCTCGTTGAGCAGCAGCGCCTTGTTGTCAGGGGTCGATCGCACCGTTCCTCCTCCATTCCTCCGTATCAACGCGATCCCGCACCGCATTCTGACACAGCGTCCCAGCGTGCGGAATTCTGTATTAAACTCGTCATTCGCGTTTTCCGTATCCAGCACGGCGAGTGGTTCCAATGGCTGCCAAGCCAACCTTTCAACCCGCACCGAAACCTGTCAACGAAGAGGCCAGGCTCAAGGCCCTGTACCGGCTGGGCATCCTGGATACGCCGCCGGAACCGCAGTTCGACCAACTGACCCACCTGGCAATGACGCTGACCGGCTGCCCGATCTCGCTGATCACGCTGATAGACACCGAGCGGCAATGGTTCAAGGCGTGCATAGGGCTGGACGGTACCGAGGACGAACGCAGCCCCGGTTTCTGCCCGTACACGATTCTCGGCACCACGCTGATGGAAGTGCCGGATGCCACGCTCGATCCGCGCTTCGCCGGCAATCCCAGGGTGCTGGGGCCGCCGTACATCCGCTTCTATGCCGGCATGCCGCTGTTGTCGTCGCAGGGTTTTTCGTACGGCAGCCTGTGCGTGGTCGATACCAAACCCGGCAAGCTGACCGCGCAGCAGTGCGAGGTGATGGCGGTACTGGCGCGGCAGGTGGTGTGGTGCATGGAGTCGCGCGTGCGCCACGAAAACACCGCGCTGGTGTCGAGCACGTTGACCGGGCTGATGGAGTTTTTGCCCGATGGTCTGATCACCACCGATCTCACCGGCAACATCCAGTACGTCAATTCGATCGCGCGCACCTGGCACGGCGTCGATCCGGGCACCATTCCGCGCCAGGCGTGGTCGCGTTATTTCGAGATCTTCGACAACACCGGCAGGAACCGGCTGCCGCTGGCCGACAATCCGCTCAGCAAGGTGCTGCGCGGCGACAGCGTCAAGGACCAGGAAATCATCATTCGCACCAAGGGTCAGCCCGAGCGGTTGGTGGTGTGCAATGCCGACTATCTGCGCGATCCCGATGGTCACCACACCGGTGCCGTGGTGGTGATGCGCGACATCACCGCCAGCCGCGAAGCCTCGCGCAGCATCGCCGACAAGAACCGCCGGCTCGCCTTCATTCTCGAAGGCACGCGCGCCGGCACCTGGGAATGCAACCTGGTGACCGGCGCCATCGAACTGAACGAACGCTGGGCCGAGATCATCGGCTACCGGCTGGAAGAACTGGGCCCGCTGACGCTGCAGATGCTCGATCGTTACGTGCATCCCGACGACCTGCTTGCGTGCCGCGAAAGCCTGCAGCAGCACCTGGCGGGAGAATCGCCGTTGTACGACGTCAGCATGCGCATGCGCCACAAGAAGGGCCACTACGTGTGGGTGCACGACATCGGCCGCGTCTATGAATGGAATGCGCAGAGCCAGCCGGCCAGGCTGGCCGGCACCCGGCTCGACATCACGTTGATCAAGCAGCGCGATGCCGAAGTGGCCAGCGCGCGCAACTACCTGCTGGAGCTGATCAACGCCGCCAACGACGTCGCCATCGTCGCCACCGACGCCAAGGGTTTGATCACGCTGTTCAACACCGGCGCCGAACACATGCTTGGCTATGCCGCGCGAGAAGTGGTGGGCAAGCAGACTCCGGTGGCGTTCCATCTGCATCGCCAGGTCGAACAGCGTGCGCGCGAACTCAGCCGCCAGTACGAAACGCCGATCAGCGGGTTCGAAAGTTTCGTGCATGAAGTGCGCAAGGGCGGCACCGACAACCGCCAGTGGTCCTATGTGTGCCGCGACGGCAGCATCAAGCAGGTGCGGCTGTCGATCAGCGCGCTGCACGACGACCAGGGCAACGTCAGCGGCTTTCTCAGCATGGCGATGGACCTGACGCGCCAGCTCGAAGCGGAAGAGCAGGCGCGCATCAACATCGAACGCTTTCAACGAGCGTTCGCCGCCGCGGCACAGGGCATGGCGATGCTGTCGGTGACCGGCCGCTGGATCGACGTCAACGATTCGCTGTGCCAGATGTTCGGCTATACGCGCGACGAACTGATGCAGTTGGAGCTGGCGCACATCACGCATGCCGACGATCTGAACAAGGATCTGCAACAGGTGCGGCGCACGCTCGACGGCGAGATCAGCCATTACCAGCAGGAGAAGCGTTATCTGCGCAAGAACGGCGACATCGTGCATTGCATCCTGTCGGCATCGCTGGTGCGCGATGCCAAGGGCTGGCCGATGCACTTCGTGCTGCAGTTGCAGGACATCACCGCCATCAAGCAGATGGAAACGATGAAGAACGAATTCGTTTCCACCGTGAGCCACGAGCTGCGCACGCCGCTGACCTCGATCTCCGGCGCGTTGAGCCTGTTGCTCGGCGGCGTGCTGGGCGAAGTGCCGAACGAGATGCGCGAACTGCTGACGGTGGCGAGCCAGAACTCGACGCGGCTATCGACGCTGATCAACGACCTGCTCGACATGGAAAAGCTGGTGGCCGGCAAGATGAACTTTCATTTCGAAGTGGTCGAGCTGCAGCCGCTGCTGGACGAAGCCGTGCGGAGCATGGAGAACTACGCGGCACCGCTCGGCGTCGGCATCGAGTGCACCGGCACGCTCGACGTCAGGATCAACGTCGATATCAACCGCTTGCAGCAGATACTGAACAACCTGCTGTCGAACGCGTGCAAGTTTTCACCGCCCGGCGGCCGCGTGACGCTGGACCACAAGGTCGATTCCGGCATGGTGGAAATCAGCGTCACCGATCGCGGCGGCGGCATTCCGGAAGCGTTCAAGAGCCGTATTTTCCAGAAGTTCTCGCAAGCCGACAGCAGCAGCATCCGCAGCAAGGGCGGCACCGGACTCGGCCTCGTCATCTGCAAGGAGCTGGTGGAACGCATGCACGGTACCATCGGCTTCGAATCGGAAGAAGGCAAGGGCACGCGTTTCTGGTTCCGCCTGCCGTGCGAACTGAACCTGCCGAAACACAATCAATCAGACTAGGGACGATGCAATGACCGAATTGAAACGAGTTCTGCATGTGGAAGACGATCCGTCGATCCGTATGGTGACCAGCCTGGCGCTGGAAAAAGTCGGCAAGCTGCAAGTGCTCAGCTGCGACAGCGGGCAGATGGCGCTGGAAAAAGCCGTGGCGTTCGATCCGCAGGTGTTGCTGCTCGACGTGATGATGCCGCAGATGGACGGGCCTTCGACGCTACAGCACCTGAAGGGTGTGCTCGACGTCAATAGCAGGCTGGTGTTGTTCATGACGGCGAAGGTGCAGCAGAAGGAGATAGACGAGTATCTCGGGCTGGGTGCGCAGGGTGTCATCATCAAGCCGTTCGATCCGATGACGCTGGCGAAGCAGATACAGGATCATTGGGCCAGTTTCCAAAAATCAAAAGGGCTTTGACGATCCAAGCGCTTCGGGACGCGAGCCAATCGCTTGCGCTCCCCAGCTCGCGCATTCGTCGCTTCCGCTCCTCATTGGCGCGACTGGCTCGCCGCGATTGACTCGCATCCCTTCGGAAAGAATTGCTCAGGCCCTTTTGATTTCAGTCGGCCCAGCTGCGGTCGGTTATACGCTCGAGCAGTGATTTGCCGACCTGGCTCTGTTGCGCCCATTTGTATTTCACGTGTTGCAGGAACTTGGTGTTCCATGAGCGGTGGATTTCGTTGCGGTCTTGCCAGTACAGGACAAACTCTTTCACCTGCGCTTCGGCAAAGTCGGGGTCGATGTTGGCCATGGCGAGCACGTCGTAGCAGGCGGGGTCGGGTTTGAAGTCGCGCGGGATCGAGCGCGGAGTGTTGTCGTGTTCGAGGGCGTGGGTGTAGCGCTCCCACTGGCGCCGTACGTGGGCGATGAAGCGGCTGTTCCACTCGCTGCCCAGCGTGCCTTTCTCGCGCCAGTACAGTACGAATTCCGGCACTGCTTCTTCGATGTAGCCGAGCGAAATGCCGCCGTGTTCGAGGATGCTGACGGCGTCGTCGCTCGGTTGCCAGTCCGGCCCCATCGTGGTTTCCAGTACGCGGGCGCCTTGTGCGCTGCGCTGTTTTTCCCACTTGCCGACCAGCCACTTGAAGAAGGTGTGATTCCACGAGTACTGGCTCTTGCCGCGGTCGCGGTGATACATGATGAAGTCGGGCAGTTCGCGCGCGATGAAATCCTGCGGAATGTTGCGCTGCGCGCATTGCTGGTACACCGTGGCGTCGGGTTGCCAGTGATTTGTGATCGGCGTCGCCGTGCCGCTGTTGGCTGGCGCCGCGGCACTGCGCGATGACGCGCGCGTCTTGCCATTGCCGTTGGTCTTGTGCGGCTGGTTGATCGCCAGATACGCGGCGGCGTCGTTGCCGGGCACGGCATCCACCAGCAACAGTCCCAAACCGGCCAGGCTGCGCTGCACGCGCTTGATGTCGGCCAGGTTCCAGAACGGCAACGCAGCAATGAGGGCGTCGTCGCTGATTTCGGCAAAACGGCGTTCGTTGCGCACGACGACCGGATGCTGCAACAGCAACTCGCTGACGACGTGCAGCAACACCGCTTCCTCGAGACCGATGGTGGCGGCGAGAGTCGGCGAGATCAGCAGCGGACGTTCGGGGATGAGGGAGGAGGTCATGACGGCGCAGGTGGTAAACGGGACGGGATTGTAACGTGTTTGCCAAGCAGAAAATCAAACAGGCGCAGACAAATATCTACAGCTATACTGAAGTTGCAATACCAAGCATAGCTGGAGAGTTCGACAATGTCCGTAACCGCCAAAAAAGTCATTGATGAAGCGCTGGGACTTTCTGCGCAGGAGCGTGTATTGGTTGTTGAACAGTTGTTGATAAGTCTGCTATGGGCGCAGGAAGCCGAAGCAAGACTCGATGCCTATCATCGAGGCGAGTTGAAGGCTCTGTCATTACAGGAAGTATTGGCCAAATACAAAACGGATGAAGATCAGGGTTCTTGAAATTGCCGATAAAGAATTGAGTGAAACGTTCCGCTACTACGAAAATGAACAGGCAGAGCTGGGCCACCGGTTCATAGCGGAGTTTGCTCAATCGATCAGAAGGATTGTTGCGTTTCCCAAGTCGTATCAGTTGATCGGCGAGAGAGCGCGGAGATGTCTCGTCTCGGAATTTCCCTACGGAGTCCTTTATCATTACAACGAACCAGACGCCGAAATCCTGGTCGTCGCTGTCGGGCATCTGCACAGAGGGCCGGATTACTGGCTATCCAGGTAGCGTGTCAGTTTTGCAAAGCCTGCTGCATCCGGGAGCGATCAAAATCCTTTTCATGATTCGATAAGAACACCGTCGCCACGCCGTTGCCGATGATGTTGGTGATCGCGCGCGCTTCCGACATGAAGCGGTCGACGCCGAGCAGGATGGCGATGCCGGGCAGCGGGATCACGTTGAGCGCGGCCATGGTGGACGCCAGCACGACGAAGCCGGAGCCGGTGACGCCGGCGGCGCCCTTGCTGGTCAGCATCAGCACCAGGATCAGAGTGACGATCTGCGCCGGTGTCAGGCTGACGCCGTACACCTGCACCAGGAACATCGTCGCCATTGCCAGGTAGATGGTGGTGCCGTCGAGATTGAACGAGTAGCCGGCCGGGACGACGAGGCCGACCACCGGCTTGCTGCAGCCGAACAGTTCGAGTTTTTGCATCAGGCTCGGCAGCGCCGATTCGCTCGACGAGGTGCCGAGCACGATGAGCAGTTCCGCCTTGATGAATTTGAGAAACTGCCAGATCGAAATGCCGTAGCGGCGCAGAATCCAGCCCAGCACGACGAAGATGAAGATCGCCATCGTCAGGTAGATGCACAGCATCAGCTTGCCGAGCGCGAGGATCACCGCAAGGCCATAGCGGCCGATTGCGAACGCCATGCCGCCGAAGGCGCCGATCGGCGACAGCAACATCACCCAGCGCAGCAACGTGAACAGCCAGTGCGTCAGTTTGTGCAGCCACGGCAGCAGGACATGACGTTGCGGGGCCAGACTCAGTGCCACGCCGCACACCAGCGCGACGATCAACACCTGCAACGTGATGTTGTCGCGCAGCACGGTCCACCACGAGAATTCCTGCGCGCGGTGCACGTACTCGCTGACGTCACCCTCTTGCGGCATCACGCCGGCGCCGGGTTGGATCAGGTACGACACCGTCACGCCGATCACCAGCGCGAACGTGGTGACCACTTCGAAGTAGACCAGCGCCTTCAGGCCGATGCGGCCGACTTTGCGCAGGTCGCCAAGCGCGGCGATGCCGCCGGTGATGGTCAGAAAGATCAGCGGCGGGATGAAGCCCTTGATGATGCTGATGAAGGTTTCGCCGAGGATGCGGCTCTTGATGCCGAGCGCGGGATCGACGTAGCCGGTGATGGCGCCGGCGATGATGGCCAGCAGTACCCAGAACGTCAGGTTGCGCAGCAGCCGGGTCATAGCGCCGCCAGCGCTTCGCTCAATTTGCTGACGGCGATCACCTGCATGCCGGCAATCGCGTGGCGCGGCGCATTGGCCTTGGGCACGATGGCACGCGTGAAGCCGTGCTTCGCCGCTTCCAGCAACCGTTCCTGGCCGCTAGTGACCGGGCGGATTTCGCCGGCAAGGCCGACTTCGCCGAACACCACCAACTCGCGCGGCAGCACGCGATCCTTGAATGACGACACGATGGCGAGCAGCAGCGCGAGGTCGGCGCTGGTCTCGCCAATCTTGACGCCGCCGACCACGTTGACGAACACGTCCTGGTCGGCCATAAACAAACCGCCGTGGCGATGCAACACCGCCAGCAGCATCGCCATGCGATTGGAGTCGAGACCGACGGCAATGCGGCGCGGATTGCCGAGCTGCGACGCATCGACCAAGGCCTGGATTTCGATCAATAGCGGTCGCGTGCCCTCCCACAACACGGTGACGAGCGAGCCGGGCGAGATTTCGTCGGTGCGGGCGAGGAAGATCGCCGACGGATTCTTCACTTCTTTCAAACCGGTTTCCGTCATCGCGAAGATGCCGAGCTCGTTGACGGCACCGAAGCGGTTCTTGTGGCCGCGTAGCGTGCGATAGCGGTTGTCGTCGCCGTCCAGCATCAGGAAGCAGTCGATCATGTGCTCGAGTACTTTCGGCCCGGCCAGCGTGCCGTCCTTCGTCACGTGGCCGACAAAGACGATGGCGGTGTTGGTCTGCTTGGCAAATTGGATCAGGTAGGCGGCGCACTCGCGCACCTGCGACACGCTGCCGGGTGCCGACGGTACCTCGGGACTGTGCATCACCTGGATCGAATCGATGACGATCAGCTTCGGCTGGTGCTGCTGCGCGACGTTGGTGATCTCGGTGATGTTGGTTTCCGCCAGCATTTTCAATTTGTCGGTCGGCAAGCCAAGCCGGCGTGCACGCAAGCCTACTTGCTGCAGCGATTCTTCGCCGGTGACGTACAGCGCTTCCATCTGCTGCGACAGTGAGCACATCAGTTGCAGCAGCAGCGTGCTCTTGCCGGCGCCGGGGTTGCCGCCGATCAAAATCGCTGAGCCTGGCACGATGCCGCCACCGAGCACGCGGTCGAATTCGCCATTGGTGGTGGAGAAGCGCGGCTGCTCGTCGAGGCTGACGCTGGCCAGCGTCTGCACGTTGGCCGTGGTGCCTGCATACCCTTTCTGTTTGAAGTTCTGCGGCGACGACGGCGCCTTGCTGGCGCCGAGATTGAATTCCTTCAACGAATTCCACGCGCCGCAGGCCACGCACTGGCCCTGCCACTTGCTGTGTTCGGCACCGCACTCGGTGCAGACGAAGGCAATTTTGGCTTTGGCCATGTTATTCAGCCGCTCCCTGTGCTTGCCAACGATAATCGCGCTGGCGGAACCACAGATTGGCCGCCCATTTTTCGCCGAGCGTCACCGGCAGGCCGGCGTGCATGCTGAGCTCGTGCCGCCGCGCGGTGCCGGGGTGGCAGTTGTGGAACAGCAACAGGCTGCCCTTGACCGGTTGCACATCGAGATCGAGTTTGGTGAAACGCGTCGCGCCGCCGGCGGCGACGTCGTTCAGATACAGCAACGCCGTTATCAGCCGTTGACCGCCGCGTGCCATGCAGCGGTCGCCGCGTTCGGTGCCGGCATCCCAGCCGTCGAAATGCGCGCCGTATTGTTGCGCGGGGTCGTAATGCACCACTTGAAAACTTTCGGCATTGATCAACGGAATGCCGACCAGCGCGGCGATGCGCCCGGCCAACTGCAAGGTCAAGTCGTTGCAGTCGTGCGCAACCCAGCCGTTGTAATTGCTGCGGCCCTTGCTGATGAAGCCGCTGTCTTCGCCGCTGACTTCGGCCGGTGCCATGCGGTTTTTCGCGGCCGCGATCAAGGCGTGGATTTCGGCGTCGCTGGCAAAGTCATGAAACAACCAGATCGGCGGCAGCTCGTGCAACTGGCGGCCACCGGCATAGCTCACCGGCAGTGCGGTGAGATCGACGGCAATATCGTTGGCGAGGGCAGCGCTCATCGGTAATGCCTCGTCACGCGTTGGCTGAGGCCGGTAGTCAATTGATACGAGATGACACCGATGTGGGCGGCGACTTCGTCGATACAGAGGTCGTCGCCCCACAACGTGGCGAGATCGCCGACCTTGGCTTCAACGCAATGGGTGAGATCGATCGCCAGCATGTCCATCGACACGCGGCCCACCGTCATCGTGCGCTGTTTGCCGACCAGCACCGGGCAGCCGTTCGGCGTCTGGCTCGGATAACCGTCGGCATAACCGGCGGCGACGATGCCGATGCGCATCGCAGCCGGGCAGATGAACTGCGAGTTGTAGCCGATATTGTCGCCCGCCTGGTGTTGCTGCACGTGGATCAGCCGCGCTTGCAATGTCATCACGTTGCGCAGGCCGAACGCGTCGCGCCGGCGGTCGGCATCGCGCCATGCGAACGGCGAACTGCCGTACAACATGATGCCGGGGCGGGCGTAATCGGCCTGGGCGTCGAGCGCGAGGATGGCGGCGGACGCGGCGATGCTGGTTTGCGGCGCAAACTCCGCCAGCGGTTGGCAGCTGCGGGCGAATTGCAGCAGTTGATGATCGTTCAGCGGCGACTCGGGCAGGCTGGCGTTGGCCAGATGTGTCATCAGTACCACGTCTTGCACCCACGGCTGACGCTTAAGCGCCAGATGCACACGTTGCACTTCCGCTGGCGGCAGGCCGAGCCGGCCCATGCCGGTGTCTATTTTCAACCACAACGTCAGTTTGTGCCGCAGGTGGCTGTGGGCGAGTTCCTGTTCCAGCAGCGTGAGGTCGTCGGTGCGATGCACGACCAGTTGCAAGCCGTGATGGGCGGCGCGGCGGATGTCGCTGCGGTCGAGGATGCCTTGCAGCACGAGGATGTCCTTGTGCACGCCGGCGCGGCGCAGTTTCTCGGCTTCTTCGACGTCGGTGACGCCGAAGACGTCGGCGTCCTTCAGCGCTTCGGCGCAGCCGATCAAGCCATGACCGTAAGCGTCGGCCTTGATCAGGGCGACAATCTTGCTGTGCGGCGAGTAACGGCGCGCCACAGCCAGGTTGTGCGCGAGCGCGGAGCGATCGATGGTGGCGGTTACACGATGCGACATTGGGGTATTACTCGCCCCACTCACCCTTGGGCGGCATGCCGTTCATCGGCATGAAGTTCTCGAAGCGCGTGTGCTTGCCGATGAAGCTGAGATTGATCATGCCGATGGGGCCGTTACGTTGCTTGCCGATGATGATCTCGGCCACGCCCTTGGTTTCGATCTTGTCGGGATCATAGACCTCGTGGCGATAGACGAACATGATGACGTCGGCGTCCTGTTCAATCGCACCGGATTCACGCAAGTCGCTCATCACCGGGCGTTTGTTCGGGCGCTGTTCGAGGCCGCGGTTCAGCTGCGACAGCGCAATCACCGGGCAATTGAATTCGCGCGCGATCAATTTCAGCGAGCGCGAGATTTCGGAGATTTCGCCAGTGCGGTTTTCCACCGTACCCTTCACCTGCATCAGCTGCAGGTAGTCAACCATGATCAAACCGAGTTGGCCGTGCTCGCGCGCGACGCGGCGCGCTCGCGACCGCATTTCGCTGGGCGACAGGCCTGACGTGTCATCGATGAACAGCGGCCGGTTGCGCAGCTTGGCCACCGCCATGCTGAGCTTGTCCCAATCCTCGTTTTCCAGTTTACCGTTGCGCATGCGGCTCTGGTCGATGCGGCCTATCGACGACAGCATACGGATCGCCAGACTGTCGGCTGGCATCTCGAGGCTGAACACCAGTACCGGTTTCTCGTTGTGCAGCGTGGCGTGTTCGACCAGGTTCATCGCGAACGAGGTTTTGCCCATCGACGGTCTTCCCGCCACGATCACCAGGTCGGCCGGCTGCAAACCCGAAGTCATCTCGTCGAGATCCTTGAAGCCGGTCGACAGCCCGGTGATGTTGCCCTTGGCCTCGAACAGCTTTTCGATGCGATCGACGGCGGACTTCAGAATGGGTTTCAACGCCTGCGGACCACCGTCGCGCGGGCGGTCGTCGTTGATGCGGAACACGGCTTGTTCGGCGGCGTCGAGCAGGTCGGCGCTGTTGCGGCCGTCGGGGTTGTAGCCGCTGTCGGCGATGCCGTGGCCGACGCTGATCAGGCTGCGCAGCACGGCGCGTTCCTTGATGATGCCAGCGTAGGCGGCAATGTTGGCCGCGCTCTGATGGCTGTTGAGCAGATCGCCGAGGTAATCGACACCGCCGGCTTCCTGCAGCAGGTTGGAACTGCGCAGCACCTCGCTCAGCGTGATGACGTCGATGGGTTTGGCCTCGCCCATCTGCTTCTGCATCGCCTCATAAATAAGGCGGTGTTCCTTGCGGTAGAAGTCGCCGGGTACCAGCAGTTCACTGACGGCATCCCAGCGCGAGTTGTCCAGCATCAGCGCGGCCAGCACCGCCTGCTCGGCTTCGATCGAGTGCGGCGGCACCTTGAGGCTGGTGATCTTCTCGATGGCGACGGGTTCAAGCATGGGGATGGCAGGTCCGGAAAAATGGCGCTGCCGTTACGCGGCAGGTCGGGCAGTGTTATTCAAATTAGGCAACAGCGGAAGGCTGATGGCAAGGAGTTAACGGCCCGTTAACGCGACTAAACCGTTCACCAACGGTTAATACCATTGTCGCCAGCCGATCTTGGCCTACCATGCGCCGGGTTCGGGGTTTGCCCCGGCCTGTTCAATTGATGAAAGCCAAGGATATTGCATGCACTTCAAGCACCACGCAGTCCCCTCATTCCGCCTTGCCGCGCTGGCCATTGCCATCACCG
>Ga0335083_10006926_pt1 | contig 14043 bp, 9 predicted proteins | sample Lox_Sample_42_FD_206716 | JGI IMG/M metagenome (GOLD analysis project Ga0335083, IMG submission 206716) | Soil microbial communities from Loxahatchee National Wildlife Refuge, Florida, United States - Lox_Sample_4.2 | ecosystem: Environmental > Terrestrial > Soil > Wetlands | place: USA: Florida...
CCGACCTCATCGGGATGGACGCCGTCCGCGTGATCGCCAACTCGCGCAACGAGCACCTGATCGGCGAGTGGACATTCTCGAACGCCGCGTTTCCGCTTCACCGCACCGATGTCGAGGAGACGATCGGACTGGAGATTCTCGAGGACCTCCGGAAGGATCAACCCGACAAGTGGGAGCACCTTCAGCCGATCCTGGACGTATGGAGGGGCGTACGCGACCTGACACCCGCCTTCGTCGACGAAACGGCCCGGCGCGTGCTCGCACGCCACCCTCGCATCGTCGGCTGCACTTCCACGTTCGAGCAGAACACCGCCTCGCTCGCGCTGCTGCGCCGTGTGAAGGAACTCGACCCCACCGTCGTCACGATGATGGGCGGCGCCAATTGCGAATCGGAAATGGGCGTCGCCGTGGTCCAGGAGTTCCCCTGGGTGGATTTCGCGGTTTCGGGCGAGGCCGACGAGATCTTCGCCCCGCTGTGCCGCCTCGTGATGAAGAGAGGGGCCGCGATCGATCCGGTGATGCTTCCCCATGGCGTCCTGTGCGCGAGGAACGCGCGCCCCGGGGCTTATGGTCCTGGACGCGCCAGCCCTCCGCGCGCGGTGGTCGAGAAGATGGACGTGAGCCCGGTCCCCGACTTCGACGAATATTTCGACACGCTGGAGGGCCTCCCGGTACGCCACTACATATTCCCCGCCTTGCCCGTCGAGACTTCGAGGGGCTGCTGGTGGGGGGAGAAGAGCCACTGCACGTTTTGCGGGCTCAACGGCGAAGGCATGCGGTTCCGGGCCAAGAGCCCCGAACGCGTGCTGTCGGAATTTCACGAGCTTGCCACCCGCTATCGCCTCCCGCACTTCCAGGTGGCGGACAACATCCTGGACATGCACCACATGCGCACCGTGATTCCCGCGCTGGCGGAGGCGGGCGCCCCCTATGACCTCTTCTACGAGATCAAGGCCAACCTGCGCCGCGACCAGGTGGCCCTGTTGGCCAAGAGTGGCGTCACCAAGGTGCAGCCGGGAATCGAATCGCTGCACGACGAGCTGCTCAAGCTCATGGCCAAGGGCAGCACGGCGGCGATCAACATCGAGCTGCTGAAACACGCGAGGGAAGTCGGCATCAACAGCGTCTGGCTGATGTTGGTCGCTTTCCCCGGCGAGGAGGATGGCTGGCACGACGAAGTCGCCGCGTTCGTGCCCCTGCTGCACCACCTGCATCCGCCGTCGGACGTTGTGCACGTGCGCTTCGACCGCTTCAGCATCTATCACCGCGATCCGGACCGCCATGGGCTGCGCCTCGAGCCCTTTCCCGCGTATTCGGTCGTCTACCCTTCCTCGCCGGAGCAGCTCGCGAACCTCGCGTATTTCTTCCGCGATGCGAATTGCCGCGATGCGCGGGATACGCCGGGCATTTCCGCCCTGCGCAAGGTGGTATGGGACTGGAACAACGCATTCAGGCGCAGTCCGCGGCCGGTGCTGTGCTCCGAGGACACCGGCGACGCCATCGAGATCTTCGACACCCGCAGCGTGGCGCTCGCGCGGACGAGCATGCTCACGGGATTGGAGGCCGAGGCGTATCGGGGATGCGAACCGGCGGTCACGCGGCAGTTGCTGCGCAAGCGCCTGAGCGAGAAGGCGGCGGTGACCGAGGCGCAGGCCGAGGAGGCCATCGAGAGCCTCATCGCCAAGCGCCTCGTGCTGGAGTTTCGCGGTAAATTGATTGGTCTGTGCATACCCGGCGACGTTCCTCCGGTCCCCGAGGACCAGGCGGGGTGGGCAGCCGGCTACGAGTATTCGTTCACCGCCGCGGTCCGGCTCGCGCGCGAGCGTTTGAGAGCGATCGCGGAGCAGCGCAAGGGCGAGGCGGCTGCCGGCAAGGTTGCGCCGGGGCACGAAGCCGTCACGGCATGCCCTTGATGCACTCCTGAAAGTTCGCGGTCCGTTGGGAGAATCGTCGATGTCGTCGGTACCCGAGCTGTTGCTCAAGCCCTTGGCGGTGTTCGACACGCCCGTCACGACGCGCTTCGACTGGTCGCGCATGGAGACTGAGCTGCTCGAGGTGCTGCGCCGGTACCCGGACCGTTTCCGTCCCATGATCGAGCCCGTGCCGGCGCGGGAATCTCCCTATGCGGCCGAGCTTTCCGCGGTGAAGCGATTCGGCGAGCGCTGGCGCGCCGACCGGAACTTCCGCGAGGCGCTTCCGAAGGATCCCGTGGCCGTGGCGCGGCAGTACGGCCTCGAGGCCGATCCGATGATGCTGCGTTCGATGTGGGACATTCGCTACCAGGCCGAATTGCCGGCGGACTGGCAGCCCCCCGTAGCCGTGCAGCGCTACCGCATGTTCGTCCGCGAGAAACTGCTCCATCGCGAGAGGCTGCGCAGCCGCGACTGCGTGCCGGCCGATCCGCGTCACCGCGCATGGCGCGAGCGCCAGATCGCCCGCACCATGACGCACCTGGGACCGCGCTCCTACGACGGGATCATCCACGCGCCGTTCGCGATCGAGGTATCGAAGGGCTGCTCGGTGGGATGCTGGTTCTGCGGCGTGTCGGCCGAGCGCAGGCAGTCCGATTTCCTGTACACGCCGGAGAACGCGCGGCTGTGGCGCGGCGTGCTCGAAGCACTGACGCGGTCGGTCGGGCCCGCGGCGGCGAACGGGTTCGCTTATTGGGCCACCGATCCCCTCGACAATCCCGACTACGAAAAGCTCTGCCTCGACATGGCCGGGATCTGCGGGCGCTTCCCGCAGACCACGACCGCGCAGCCGCAGAAGCACGTCGAGCGGGTGAGGCAGCTGCTGCGCCTCTCGGAAGACAACGGCTGCACGATCAACCGGATCTCGGTGCTCACGCTCAAGCAGTTCGACAAGGTGATGGAATCGTTCACCGCGGAAGAGCTGCTGCACTGCGAGATCGTGGCCCAGAACGCCGAGGCGAGCCACATCCAGGGCAACGCCGGCCGCGCCCGCGGCGCGCGCAAGCTCAAGCGCAGCGCCGAGGCGCACGGCCTCATGGACGCCTCATGGGAGAACGTCCCGGGAACCATCGCGTGCGTCTCCGGCTGGCTCATCAACATGGTCGAGCGAAGGATCCGGCTCATCACGCCGTGCCCCGCGAGCGAGCGCTGGCCCGACGGCTACTGGGTGCTCGACGATCGCCACTTCCGCGACGCTGAGGAGTTCGAAGCGCACCTCGAGGACATGATCGAGCGCCACATGGTGTCCGCGATGCGGGCCTCGCAGCCGGCGCGATTCCGGCCCGACCTGCGGATCAGCTGCGACGGCGAGACGATCCGCGCCGTTGGCTTTGGCGCGAGCACGACAGTGGCCGGCGGCGGAAACATCAGGGAACTCGCCGATGCGTTGATCCGCGGAGATCTCACGGCCGGGGAGCTCGCGCTCGAGCGCGAGGATCTGCATGGCCATCCCGCCGCGAACACGATGGATACACTCAACCGGATCTTCGCCGCGGGCGCGCTCGACGAGGAGCCGCGCCAGCATGGTGTCGATGCCGCAAGGCCGGTGGAGCTCGCCAGCGAACCCGCAAGCGAAACGTCGAAATACGCCGTGCACGCGCTCAGGCCCGTGTACGATCCGTCGGTATTCGACGAGGAGCCGCATGTCTGAGGCAAGGGCGAGCAGCGACGATCCGGTCGACGTCTGCCTGGTGTGCATGCCCTACGCGGCGGTCCAGCGCCCATCCATCGCGCTGGGAGTGCTGAAGGCGTGTCTCGAGGGCACCGGCATTCGCTGTGGCGTGGTCTACGCGAACCTCGATTTCGCCGCCCGCATCGGGGTCGAGACGCTTTCGCTCATGAGCTTCCTGCGCACCGACAGCCTGATCGGCGAGTGGACCTTCTCGGGCGTGGCGTTTCCCGATCACCAATGCCCGGCGCACGAGGTCCTCGGCCAGGTACGGCGCTTCCATCCGCCGAACCTGCCGCGCACCTCGATCGACGAGGTGAACTATGCCGAGGTCTTCGAGCGAGTGCGTGCCGAGGCTTCCGGGTTCGTCGATGAGATCGCGCGCCGCATACTGAAGCGCGGGCCGCGCATCGTCGGGTGCACTTCCACCTTCGAGCAGCACTGCCCGTCGCTCGCGCTGTTGCGACGGATCAAGGAGCTCGACCCGGGCGTGGTCACCATGCTGGGCGGGGCCAATTGCGAGGCGGAGATGGGCTGGGCCGCGATCCGGGCCTTCCCGTGGGTGGATTTCGTGGTATCCGGCGAGGCCGACGAGATCTTCGCGCCGCTGTGCAAGCTCGCGATGAAGAAGGGCGCCGCGATCGATCCGATGTTCCTGCCCCATGGGGTGCTTTGCCGGGCGCACGCGAAGGCAGGCGCGTTCGGGCCGGGGCGCAAGCCGGTTCCGCGCGCGGTCGTCGAGAACCTGGACGCGACCCCGATCCCGGATTTCTCGGACTACTTCGCCGCCCTGGAAGATTCGCCCATCCGCTGGGCGATCACCCCCGCGCTTGTCATAGAGACTTCGCGCGGCTGCTGGTGGGGGCAGAAGATGCAGTGCACGTTCTGCGGCCTGAACGGCGAAGGCATGACCTATCGCGCGAAATCGGCCGAGCGCATCCTCGCGGAGATCGAGGAGCTGGTCGATCGCAGCGGCGTCGACAGCTTCGGCGTCGCCGACAACATCCTGGACATGCGTCAGTTCAAGACTGTCCTTCCGGAGCTCGCGCGCCGCGGGGCGCCCTACCGGTTCTACTACGAGATCAAGTCCAACCTGCGGCGCGAACAAGTGCGCCTCATGGCGCAGGCCGGCATCACGCGCGTGCAACCGGGCATCGAGGGCTTGCACGACGGCCTGCTCGACCTCATGGACAAGGGCAACAGCGCGGTCATCAACGTGCAGCTGCTGCGCTACGCGCGCGAGGTCGGGATCTCCACCATGTGGATGTTCCTCGTGGGCTTCCCGGGCGAGGACCCGCGCTGGCACGCCGAGGTGGCCGAATGGCTGCCGCTCATCTACCACCTGCAGCCGCCCAACAGCGTCGTGCACATCCGCTTCGACCGCTTCAGCGTGTATCACCAGCGTCCGGACGACTTCGGGCTGCGCCTCGCGCCGTATCCCAACTATCGTGCGATATACCCGCAGGGGCCGGAGCTCCTGCGCGACCTCGCGTATTTCTTCATCGACGAGAACGTGCCTGCCTCGCCGGACGCGAGCCCGGGAGCGATCGCCCTGGGCCGCGCGGTGGGCGAGTGGAAGGCCGTCTACAACTCCGGCTTGTGTCCCGTCCTCTGCTGCGACGACCAGGGCGATCGAATCGATTTCTTCGACACGCGCCCGTGCGCGCCGGTGCGTCGCAGCTCGATCTCCGGGCTTGATGCCGAGGTATACCGGATGGCCGATGCCGCGCTCGCCCCGAGGGAATTCGCCGCGAGGCTTTCCCGTGACGAACGGGAGGTGAGGGAGGCGCTGTCGCGACTCGTTGAAAGGAAGCTCGTGCTTGCGTTGGGCGACAAGTACCTCGCCCTCGCCCTCGCCGGCGAGGTGCCGACAATTCCCGAGCTTGAAACGCTCCCCGGGGGCTGGGTGGAGTTCTTCGATTCCCGCAAGGCGGCTCACTTGCCCGAGGCCTGGCACAACCTCGTCCGGCAGGCACGCGAAGCAAAGGCTCTCGCCCAGGCCGCGAAGGACGCGCGGGAGGCCAGGGCCGAGGCCGCGGTCTAGCGATGAATGCACGCGACGCGAGCAGCGACGTTCCGTCCGCGACGCCCGTGGTGCTGGTGCTCATGCCCTATGCCGATATCGCGCGGCCATCCATCGCGCTGGGAACGCTCAAGGCGTGCCTTGCGCAAGCCGGGATCGGATGCGCGTTGGAGTACGCGAACCTGAGTTTTGCGGAAAAGCTGGGCTCGGGAATGCCGGAGGCGCCGTACCTCGCGCGGCTCCTGGGCGAGTGGACATTTTCGGCCGCCGCGTTTCCCGATCATGCCGGCACGAGCGCGAAAGAGGCGCTCGCGAGCGCCGGGCAGCAGTTCTCGTTCATGCCTCCAGCCGCGTTCAACGATCCGCGTTTCGTCGGCAGTCTCGAACGGCTGCGCGCTTATGCGCCCCGATTCGTCGACGACGTCGCCCGTGCCGTGCTTGCGCGGCGCCCGCGGATCGTGGGTTGCAGCTCGACGTTCGAGCAGCACTGCGCTTCCCTTGCGCTGCTGCGGCGCATCCGCGAGCTCGACCCCGGCGTGATCACGATGATCGGCGGCGCCAACTGCGAGGCCGAGATGGGTTGGGGGACGATCCGCAGCTTCCCGTGGGTCGACGTGGTGGTCTCGGGGGAGGCCGACGAGTTGTTCGCGCCGTTGTGCCAGCTGTTGCTCGACCACGGCATGGACGTTCCCGCTTCGATGTTGCCCAACGGCGTGCTTACCCAGCAGCACGTTCGCAATGGCACGTTCGGCCCCGGCGCGCTTCCCGTCCCGCGGGCGGTGGTCGAAGACGTGAATTCGAATCCGGTGCCCGACTACTCGGACTACATGGATGCGCTCGCGGCCTCGCCGCTGCGCGGCCGCGTGGCCCCGGGGATGCTGGTCGAGTTCTCCCGCGGCTGCTGGTGGGGCCAGAAGCACCACTGCACCTTCTGCGGCCTCAATGGCGGCGGCATGCACTATCGCGCCAAGTCGCCGGAACGCGCGATGGAGGAGCTGGACGCCCTGTCTTCGCAAAGCGGCGTCGATGGATTCATGGTCGTGGACAACATCCTCGACATGAGCTACCTGCGCACGCTGCTGCCGGAGCTCGCGGCGCGCGGCGCGCCTTACCGGCTCTTCTTCGAGACGAAGGCCAACCTCAAGCGCGAGCACGTGGCGATGCTCGCGCGCTCCGGGGTAGTGTGGATCCAGCCGGGGATCGAGGCGTTCCACGACAGCCTGCTCAAGCTCATGGACAAGGGTGCGACCGCGGCCATCAACCTGCAGGTGCTCAAGTATTGCCGCGAGTTCGGCGTCTACGCGACGTGGAACCTGCTCTATGGATTCCCGGGCGAGGACGATGCCTGGCACGCCGAGGTTGCCGAGTGGCTTCCACTTTGCTTCCACCTGCAGCCGCCGAAGTGCATAGGGCGCGTGCTCTACGACCGCTTCAGCATGTACCACCAGTCGCCGGCGCGCTACGGGCTCACGCTCGAGCCCTCGCAGTCCTATGCTTCGGTATATCCGCTGCCCGAAGGCCAGATCGCGGACCTCGCCTACTTCTTCGCCGACCAGTCGCCCCAGGCCACCGTCACGGGGCCCGGCGTGCGTGCGCTCGCATCGAAAGTGATCGAGTGGTTCGCATTGTTCGAGCGCGGCCTCAACCCCGTGCTCAGCATGACGGTTCGCGGCGAATCGATCGACATCTTCGACACGCGGCCCTGCGCGCCCTCACGGCGAGTCACGCTCGTGGGACTCGATGCCCGGGTCTACCTCGCGTGCGAGCCCGCCGCGGACTGCCGCGAGGTCTGCCGGCGCCTCGAGGCGGACGGATCCGATCCGGTCGCGGTGCAAGGCGCGCTCGAGCGCCTCTCGGCGATCAAGCTGCTGGCCAACCTGCACGGCAAGTACCTCGCGCTCGCGGTGCCGGGAGAATCCCCGCCTTTGCTGGACGAAGCCGAGTTTCCCGGAGGCAGCAGCCAGGGCTTCGAGACCTTCACGTCCGAAGTGCTCGACGCATTCGAGCGGCGCACGCGCGCGCTTGCCGGCGAAGCCAATGACAGAAGCGAGCGTACCCCGGCGGAGATAGGCCATGGCTGAGGACTTCGAATTCAACGAAGGTGTGGCGAGCATCTTCGACGACATGCTCTTGCGCAGCATTCCGCACTACGCCGAGATCCAGCGGATGAACGTGGAGCTCGCGCAACGCTTCGCCCAACCCGGCAGCGTGGTGGTCGACCTCGGCTGCTCGCTGGGCACGACGCTGATCTCGATCGCGCGGGGCATCAAGGATCCCTCGGTGAGGTTCCTGGGCGTGGACAATTCGCAGCCGATGCTCGAGCGCGCGCGCCGCAACCTGGAGGAGGCGGGAATCGCCGAGCGCTGCGAGCTGCGGGCCGCCGACCTGAACGACGAGATCGACCTGGGCAACGCGAGCGTGGTGACAATGAACTGGACGCTGCAGTTCGTGCGCCCGCTCAATCGCGACCGCGTCATCCGCAGGATCCACGACGGCCTCAACGACCACGGCTGCCTCATCGTGTTCGAGAAGGTGCTGGGCGACGAGTCGTTGCTCAACCGCATGTACATCGACCTCTACTACGACTTCAAGCGCCGCAACGGCTACTCGGACCTCGAGATCGCGGAGAAGCGCGAGCGCCTGGAGAACGTGCTCATTCCCTACCGCATCGACGACAACCTGCAGTTGCTGAAGCGCAACGGCTTCGCCGTGCACGACGTCGTGTTCCGCTGGTACAACTGGGCCGGATTCCTCGCCGTGAAGATGGAGACGCGCCAATAGCGCGGCGCGGCGTGGCCGGCGGCGCGCAGGACGCGGCGGGCCTCGTCGTCTGGCGGGCGCTGCCGCCGCTTCGCGCGCGCCTGCTCGAGCACTGGATCACCGGCGGCACCCGCCTCGGCGCCGGCGGCCGGTGGCTGTTCACGGGCCTGTCCCACGCGCTCGACGCCGAGTACTACGGCGCCGCCACGACCACGCGGCGGCGCGAGGCCATCAAGGCGCTGTGCATGGGCGAGGACTCCGGCGTCCGGTGGGCGAAGGAGTATCTCAAGCGCGGCTTTCCGGACCCTTTCACGCCGCTCATCGCCATGTTCGGCGAGCTCGAGGCGCGGCTCGCGGCGGGCGCCGTCGCGCGCGTGCACCAGGTCGCCTGCTGTTCGGGGCGCGAGATCGCCCACTTCGCGCGCCGCTATCCGCGCGTCGCCTTCACCGGCTCGGACGCCGATCCCTCCATCGTCGAATTCCTGCGCGACACATGGCGCGAGCTGCCCAACCTTTCCTTCGCGGTGGTGAAGCTGGACGAGCCGGGCGAAGCGGGCATGGAGTCGATGCGCGGCGACGTGGTGTACGCGAGCGGCGGACTGCACTACCTGGATCCCGATTCGCTGAGGCGCCTTTTCGCGGGCACGCGGTCCGTGGCGGGCGCGTTCCTGCTGTCGCAGCCGCTCGCGCGCGACTATGCGCCGGACGGTCCGCACGGCAGCTCCCCGCGCGGACAGCTCAGCTGGAACCATCCATACCCGAGGTATCTTCGCGAGGCCGGATGGAAGCGCGTGAGCTGCTCGGAGGGCAAGAGCGAGGAGCTGCTCCACGTGAAGAACGTCTCCGTGTCAGCCGACGCCGTCTAGGCGCTTGGCCGAGCCGCGCGTCTCGGTAAGCGACGTCGCGTAGGGCACCAGGTGGCGCCGGGAGAACGCGATCATGCGCGGGAATTGGACCGGGATCGCCCAGATCGCCTTCGTGATGCCCGCGGCGCGGCAGCGGTTGATCGATTCGGCGTAGGCGGCGACGAGCAGCGCGCGCCCCTGGAGCTCGCCATACATGTAGCTGCAGGTAAAGCGCACCGTGTCCGCGTCGTAAGGATGGTTCACGACCCATCCGACCACTTCGCCCCCGCGGCGCACGCCCACGCTCGAATGCGGCTCGATGGGGGCGCTCGAGGAAAACGGCCACACGTCGTGAGCGATCGGGTCCCTCGCTTGCCGCTCGAAGAGCGCTTCGCGCTCGGCGGCCGTGAGCTCGGTCCAGGAAAAGATCTCGAAGCCCGGCTCGGGCTTCACGCGAGAAAGCCAGCGCGACTTGTCGATCGATTCGAGGTCGCTCGTGAGCACGTGCATCCGCAGGTGCGACGGCTCCCATCCTTGCCTGTCCAGCATGTGCTCGAATGCGTCGCTCGTTTCCAGTCCCGACATCCACACCGCGGAGAGTTTCGCGAGGCCCGCTTCCCGCGCGCATCTTTCGACCGCCGCGAGGAGCGCCGCGCCGTGGCCTCGCCGCCGAAGGGGCGCGGCGACGTAGATCGAGCGGACGGCGACCTCGCCGCCGTCGATGATCTCGGCGAGGCCGAGGCCCGCGGGCTTGCCTTCCTCCATGAGGCCGATCGCGATGCGCGTCGACGGGGCGCCTCGCAGCAACGGGCGATACGCAGGGAACGTGAGCAGCTCGTAGTAACGCGCCCGAAAGAGGTCGACCGGAACGATGCTCGTCGTCATCGGGGATCCGCCGGCCTCGCACGGCCCGACCATGCGATCCAGATGCAGAACGCGCCCAGCGGGAGCCACCCCAGGATGCCCTGGACGCCCACCCACACCGGGTCCGCGCCGTAGAACCACATCACCGTGAGGCTCCCTCCGACCGCATTGGTCGAGGCGTGGCCGAGGCAAGGGACCCAGATGCTGCCGCTTCTTTCCCGCAACCAGCCGAGGACGATCGACTGGAGGACCGTGGTGACCGGAAAGATGAGAGCTCCGAGCCACGGTTGATCCCCGTAGTTGAATCCGCGAAAGATCAGGGGGTAGTGCCAGGCTCCCCAGATGATCCCCGTGGCCAACGCGGCGAGCAGGGGCTTTCCCGGGAAGAGGCGCAGCTGCAGGTAGCCTCTCCAGCCGAACTCCTCGCCCCACAGGATCGGCGTGGCGATGAGCGCCTGCACCAGCACCTGCGCCACGACGATGTATCCCAGGTAAGGGCGCATCCCGGCGGGAGGCTCGCGGCCCATGGCCTTCAGCGCGCTTTGCCCGGAGAAATCCACGCTCGCGAGCGAGGACAATTGCGCCTCCGCGGCCAGGGCGCAGACGATCGCGAGCGGATAGAGCCACGCCACGACGAAGTAGCGCCAATCGCCGATGTCGAGCGTGAGGCCGGCATCTGCGAATCCCTCGCGCGTGATCCACTTGCGTACGACGATGGCGGCGATCGCCGGCGCGAACGCACCGGGCAATGTGTAGAGCTGGAAGTTGTGCGGCGTGATGCTCGCTCCCAGCAAGACGGGCAGCTCCCATGCGAACCATGCGAGGCCGAACGCGAGCGCGAGGAACCAGGCGATTCCCTTCGGCGCGCGCTCCATCCGGCCGCTAGTCCCTCGCGCCGAATTCCGGGTAGAGCACGTCCCTCACGCGGAAATCGAAGGCCTCGCCGTCCCTGCGCACGAGGGTCCCCGTCTCGAAGCGCAGCTGCGCGATGGCGTTGGCGTACGCCTGCCTGAGCTGGGTCTCGCTGAATTGCGCCGAGACCAGGCGGTCCTGCATGTTCACCACGTCGAGCAGGGTCGCGTTTCCGAGCCTGCGCTTGGTGAGCTCGTTCTGCACGGAGATGCCGTAGCGCCGCACCGACTCGATGCCCTCCTTGAGCTGCGCCACGCTGTGCAACAGCGCGCGGACCTGCGTCGTCACGTTGCTCGCGATCGTCGCTTCCAGGTCGTGCACCGTGATCGCCGCCGTTTGCTCCTGGGCCAATTGCACCGCCAGCTGGCCCTGCGCCTGGGAGTTGCCCACCGGCCACTGCAGGCTCAGCGACACATTGAACGAAGGCCCGTATCGGTTCGAGTAGAAGCTCTTCTCGAAGGAAGTGAACTGCGATCCTTCGGAAAGGCCGGCGTAGCTGAAGCCGGCCGACAGATCGAGCTCGGGCTTGAGGTTGTTGCGCGCGGCGACGACGAGATAGCCGGCGGCCCGCTGCAGGGTGCGGTCGGCCTGGAGGTCCGCGCGCTGGTCCAGCGCGAGATTCACCAGGCGATCGGTGTCCCGCCCGATGTCGAGGTTGACCGTCGCGAGATCGGGGTAGTCGTCCGCGGCCGGCGGCAGGTGCGTCATCTGCTCCACGGAAAGCCCCAGCTGGCGCGCGAGCACGCGCCGCGCATCCACGAGCGCCTGCTCGGCGGAGATGCGGCTCGACGAACGGTCCGACCGGTTCGCGACGGCGAAATCGATTTCCGAGGCCGGCATCTCGTCGGCGATCACGAGCTTGCGCACCTGCTCGAGCAGCGTATCGGCGTTCTTCTCCGCGGCGCGGGCGATCTCCACGTTCTTTTGCGCGCTCACGTAGGCCCAGTAGGACAGGGTGGTGGCGAGCACGGTCTGCGAGTTGGTGAACAGCAGGGTCGACTGCGAGGCCTCGGCCTGCGCCTTCGCCGCATCGAGCCCGGCCTCGACGGTATCGCGGCCCGCATTCTTCAGCAGCGGCGCGGTGAGCGTGAAGCTCAGCTTGCCGCTCGTCTCGCGCCCGCCGTTCTGGATGTTGTAGAGCAGGTCGTTGATGTTGTCCTGGGTGGAAGTCACGCCGTAGCTCGCGCCGACCGTCATGCCGTTGGACAACAGCTTGTTGATCCCGAACAGGTTGGTGTTGGCGATTGTCTTCTGCTGGAAGACGTTCGTGACGCCGCCGGCGATGATCTGGTCTTCTTCCCAGCCGGGCAGCGTGGTCGAGATGCGCTGGCGTCCGAACATAACGCTGGCGATGGGATCGAACGCTCCCTGTTGCGTGAGCACCTGTCCCTGGCTCGACACGACCTGCTGCTGCTGCAGGAGCGTGTTCGCGTTCTGCTTGAGCGCCTGGCGCACCGCGTCGATCAGCAGCAGGCCGCCGGGGGCTGGCGCAGGCGACTGGGCGAGCGCCATGGGCGCGGCGGCGAGGCCGCCGAGAAAGAAAATTACACTTCGCAACAATATCCCGGAACAGGATCGGAGCGGCGATCGCGCTGGCATGGAAGAAAATCCTTGAACGGACCATCCAGGATGTGGTCGCATAATACATAGAATCGGCCCGCCACCGGGGGAAAATCAATATGAACACTTCATCGATCATGCTGATTGTGTGCGGCTTCATTGCGGCGATGAGCCTGCCGCTGATCCTGAGATGGGTCCCGCCGAATCGCGTGTACGGCTTCCGTACGCGCAAGACCCTGTCGGACCCCAAGATCTGGTTTCGCGCCAACAGCTTCGCGGGCTGGGCGATGTTCATCGCGGCGGTCGTGGCCGCGGCCCTGATCAGCGTGCCCGTCGAGCTCGTGCACGGGCCGCTATCGGGAGTGGTCGACCTCGTGGTGCCCCTTACCATCGCGGTCATAGCCTGCGGGTTCTACCTTCGGGGCCTCGGCGGCAGCGGCGGCTGAAGCGGGGCGATCTGGTAGAATCGCGTCCATCCGATCGGGAGAGGGCCGGTGAACCGGCCGCCGAAGGGGTAGCGCCCGCAAACTCTCAGGCAAAAGGACCGTTCGGACCCGGATGATTCCGGTCTCTGGAGAGCGACGGCGAAGGTAGCCGTCCACCGAAGGGGTCAATCTCTCAGGTGCCAAGGACAGAGGGGCGATGCAAGCGGCAAGGCTTGCATCGCCCCTTTTTCATTTGCGCTTCGGAGATCGGAACTTGCTCAAGACGACACCGCTTCACGAGCTGCACAAGGCCGCGGGCGCCCGCATGGTGGACTTCGGCGGCTGGGACATGCCGGTGAACTACGGCTCGCAGATCGAGGAGCACAACGCGGTTCGCGACGGTGCGGGCATCTTCGACGTCTCGCACATGCTCGCGGTCGAGATCGAGGGCGAGGGCGCCCGCGATTTCCTTCGGCGAGCGGTGGCCAACAACGCCGACAAGCTCAAGGCGCCGGGCAAGGCGCTCTACACCTGCATGCTCAACGAAGCGGGCGGCGTCGTCGATGACCTCATCGTCTACTTCCTCGGTGAATCGCATTTCCGCATCGTGGTGAACGCGGGCACCGCCGAGAAGGATCTCGCGTGGCTCGCGACCCTTCGAGACACGTGGAACGCGAAGATCCACATCAAGCCGCGCCGCGACCTGTGCATCATCGCGGTCCAGGGCCCTCGCGCTCGCGAAATCTTCTGGTCCGTGCGCCCCTCGACGCGCGCCGCCACCGAGAACCTCGTTGCCTTCAGCGCCGCACAAGTTGATGGTCTCCTCGTGGCGCGAACGGGCTATACCGGCGAAGACGGCTTCGAGGCGATGGTGCCCGCGACCGACGCGCCCGCGATGTGGCAGAAGCTCGTAGCGGCCGGCGCGCGACCCTGCGGCCTCGGCGCGCGCGACACGCTGCGCCTCGAAGCGGGCATGAACCTCTATGGGCAGGACATGGACGAGAAGGTCTCGCCG
>Ga0335083_10006927_pt1 | contig 14043 bp, 14 predicted proteins | sample Lox_Sample_42_FD_206716 | JGI IMG/M metagenome (GOLD analysis project Ga0335083, IMG submission 206716) | Soil microbial communities from Loxahatchee National Wildlife Refuge, Florida, United States - Lox_Sample_4.2 | ecosystem: Environmental > Terrestrial > Soil > Wetlands | place: USA...
GGGGCGGCGCTTGGGCTGACGACAAAGGCCGTAACTTACGGAAACTCGGCAATTCAATCAATGATCGAGTCCGTCCACTCTTCCCTGAGGAGGTGTCGCTGTCGCCAGACTTGACGGTCGAGCGCATCGCCGGTTCAAGGAGTTAGCTCGTCGTTGCATCTCCACGTCCTAACCCATTGTGCCGAAAGGAATAATCGGGATATCCTCACTCCGCGTGATGTCGAGAAATTTTACAGTGCGGTCGTTAATGCTGAACAGGCTGGAACCTACTAACTTGAATTTCAAGGATAAATCGCGCCAGGCACAGGGCATGCTTAGGAATCGACGATTGTGAAACCAGGGCGGAAAAGGTCAGGACCGCCTCAAGCCGAATCCGATGTTTTTAGGGGTAGCTCAGGAGACGATGCCATGACAGCGAGGAAGCAACGTTACATCAAGAAGGCTTTGGCGACAGCGCTCGCCGCAGCGGGTCTGGGCCTTGCGGCCATGCCGGCGCACGCAGTACTCGAGTGGAGAGTCCTCGATGCGGCAACGGGTAACGGGTTCTTGGTCTGCGACAACAACGTCGCCTGTGCCCCTATACCGGGCTATACATTCCTGCCGACCGGCGACACCAACCCAAGTCCTGAGCAGATCACCGTCAATGTCACCCTGATAAACGGTGCGCTGGGAAAGTTCACTTTCACGGCTGCGGGTGCGAACGACAATATATTGACCGCTACGACCCTTTCGGTAATCAACAGCACCTTCGAGGTGGCGCCGGGGACGGGGGCTGCGGATATCCTCGCCGTTGAAGCGTCCCGGGATGGTTGGCTGATACCCTTGGGGAACCCGCGGACCCTCTCCAATGGGCCCTCGGCCACGATGACGCTGACACAAGGCTCGATATTCTCCACCGGCTACAACGACCCAAACAACGGTCTCTTTGGCACAGGAGGCGGTGCTTTCGCTACTCCAACGAGCGCGTTTACAGCAGGCGTCCCGCCCTGCAGTCCAGTTAATCCAGGGGGGCTATCGACGTGTAGCGCTCTCACCCAGACTTCGGGAATCGTAGAGGGCAACCCCTACTCGCTGACGAACAGGCAGACCATTTCCTCGCCCGCCAACGACGGACCTCCAGCCGCCACGGACTATCTGGTTACGGACGCCTCGACAAAGTTCGCTACGCCGACGATCCCGGAACCGACGAGTTTGCTGCTGTTGGGAGCGGGGCTTGCGGCTCTCGGGCTGGGCCGTCGTCGCCGCACAAACGCATAAGCTTCATTCCGAGTAGCAAAAAAGCCGGGTGACTCCCCGGCTTTTTTTTTGCCTCGAGCGAACCAACGGCTGTCACAGCCGCCCGAGCAACGACCGCGCCTCGACTTCCTGCGGGAAGCGTTTCTGGGATGCCAACAAGCTCTCCAGCTCCCTGCGCGCCTTTTCCCTTTGTCCCGCTCTCACCAGCGCGACGGCGTAGTGATAATGGATGCTGGGACTCTGGGGAGCGAGTTGGAAAGCTTTTTGCAGCTGCTCCAATCCGCGTCCAGTCTCTCCCTGTTCCAGGAGGAGCCAGCCCAGCGTGTCCGCAACTCCCGCGTCATCCGGCTTGAGGGTATTCGCTTTTTCGGCGAGCTGAAGCGCTCGCTTGGGGTCGGTCTTCTGGGAAAGCCATGCCAGATTATTCAGGACCGTGGCATCGGATGGAGAAAGTTTGAGTGCTTTCTCGTAGGCCTCGGCAGCTTGCGGTTCAAGTCCGAACGAAAGGTAGGCCTGGGCTGCTCGAATCGCCGCTGAAGCGTCGTCGGGGTGCTGTTCCTGCCATTCCCGAACGATTCGCAAGCTTTCCTCTTTATCGCCCGACATCCAGCGCAGATTGGCGAGCGCAAATGAAAGCTGTTCCGATGTGGGCTGCGCTTTCTGCGCCTGTTCCAGCACCCTGAGCGCTTCGGGAAACTTCTTCTGGCGCGCCAGGGTTTCCGATTCGAGCAGGACGCCTTCAACCACCTCGGGATGCTCCTTCTTCACTTCGCGGCTCAAGCGCAGCGCTTCATCGGTCTTGCCTTCCTGCAGATCGAGCTGGGCGAGCGCAAGCTTCGCGCCCACATGTGCGGGCGCGAGCTTTAGCGCCCGGGTGAGAGAAGCGCGGGCCATGGGGTCCTTGAGCGCGGTCTGGGCATTCCCCAGCTTGAAGACTGCTTCCGCGGAATCGGGATGCAGCTTGACGACGCGCTTGTAGCTATCGAGCGCATTGACCGAGTCTCCACTCATCAGATAGGCCAGACCACGCGCGTCGAGCAAGCCGGTGTCGTCCGGGTTCGCCCGCGCGGCCGCCTGAGTTACTTCGAGCGCCTTGAGGGGCTGCCCAGCCGCAACATAGCTCCTTGCGATCAAAGTCGCCACCTGCGGCGCCGTAGGGTATTTGGCGAACGCACGCTCAAGTATCTTTCTTGCCTCATCGGGGCGTTTCGCCCTCAGCTCCAGATCGTATAGGGCCAGCAATGTCCGGAGGTCGTCATTGTGGCGTTCGAGCACTTTCTGATAATAATCGCGTGCCTGCTGGATTTGCCCTTTGCGCAGAGCGAGCATCGCCAGGTTGTTCCCCGTCCGCGGATCACCCGGCTCGAGTTCCCAGGCCTTGAGAAATTCGGCCTCGGCAAGCGCCGCGTCGTTTCGCTGGAATGCTATGAGTCCCCGGTAATGATGGGGAATCGGGCTTTTGGGTTGTCTCGCCTGGAACGCATCGATCGCAGCCAAGGCCTTGTCGAATTCTTTCTTCTGGATCAAGGCTTGAATCAACTCTTCGTTCGCCTGCGTGTTGCCTGGGCTCAAGGCAATCGCCTTGTCGAGTTGCGCTACCGCTTTGTCGCTTTCGCCCTTTTGCAGCAAGGCAGTGGCCAAATCGACGCGCGGTTCCGCTTGCTCCGGCATCTTCGCTACGACTTGCTGGAAATATTGCGCGGCGACGTCGGTCTCTCCCAGCAGCATATGCGCCTGCCCGAGCGCGGCCAGACTTGGCGCGTCTTCGAACTTCACATCGCGCAGCAAACCAAGCGCTTCCTGCGCCGCCTCTTTGCGACCTGTTCGGACTTGGCTCAGTGCGAGCAGCGCCCGGACCTGGACTGCGCCGGGATCTTGCCGCAGGTAAAGGGCAAATTGGCGTTCGGCCTGCGTGTAATCCTTTTGGGCATAATCCGTGTATCCCAGCCACAGGATTGAAGGAAGATAGCCGGGGTTGCCTACGAGCGCGGTTTCGAATGACGTTTTCGCGTCGGCGTAGTTTCCGCGGCCATAGTAGATGACGCCTCGCAAATGGTTCGCTACCGGATCGCGCCTGGCGATCTTGAGTACCGCATCGATATCCTGAGACGCCTCGTCGGTCCTCTTTTCGGCGATTCTCGCAGCAGCCCTTCCAAGCAACGCATCAGTGTTATCGGGCTTGTATTTGAGCGCGCTGGCGTACGCCGCTTCCGCCGCCGCCACATTATTGCTGACGCGCTCCAGATTCCCGAGCAACGACCACGTGTCGCTGTTCTTGTCGTCGAGCTTCAGCGCCTGCTCGAGGCGCGCGCGCGACTCCCCGAGATTTCCTTTTGCGGCTGCGCACTGCGCCAAGCCCCAGTAGGCGGGAACATGACTATTGTCAATTTCCAACGACTGGCTGAACGACGCACATGCCTGATCGAGTTGGCCTAACCCGAACTGCGCCTGACCGCGGAGAGTAGTTATTTTGGCTTGGACGGCGGGAGGGGACTCGCGCCCGACCTTAATGTCCGAAAGAACCCGTTGGTAGCGTCCCTGTGCCAGCAATGCTTTCCCAAGAGGTACTTTCAGGGATTCCTCCGGGACGCCGAGTTCCTTGGCCTTCAGCAGCTCGCTTTCGGCATCCGCGGCCTGTCCGAGGTCGACGTAGATTTCTCCTAGCAGCCATCGCGCCTGCGCGTTATCGGGATTTTTTTGCAGAGCGTTCTTGAGCTCGATCACGCTCGACTGAAGCTTCCCCTCGCCCCTGAAATCCTTGGCTCTCTGAAGTCGCTCCTGCTCGGTGTAGCCGACAACGCGACTACATCCGCTGAAGTTCAGGACGGCGATCGTTACGACAAACGCGCTCAACCACCAACTTTTCCCCTTACTCGACTTCATCGTTTCCCATTCAGTCCGCATCATCTTCAAAACGGCTCGACCCGGTGAAGTGATCCCGCCCGCGCCCAACCGATGTTAGCACCGACGCGCGCGCTGTGCTGCGCCTGCTTCACAGCGCGTTCGACGGCTTGGCCGCACAGGCGTCCATCAGTTTCAGGCCGAGCATCGAGAGCGACACCTGCTGGCCTCGGAGATCGACCAGCGTGTCGGTCAGTCTGAGGCGGCCAAGATTCTCCAGCGCAAGCTCCGCTTCGATCGCCGGAATACCGAGCGTCTTCTGCGCCATCGATCCCGGGATGGCAGCATTGCGCGGATGAACGAAGCCGCCGCGCGCCGCGCCCTTATCCTGGCTCAGTTGGCTGAGCTGGCCGACGTAAGTCCGGTACATGAGGTCGAGGACCGTGGCGTCGACGGAGTCGAGTTGCTTGATGAGGTATATGAAGCCACGCTTGACCTCGCTCTGGCGCACAGGGTCGGTAACGGTTACGAGGAGGTTCGCCCAGAGGTCGCGCAATGGCTCATCCTCTTCGAGGACGGCGTTCTCCAGGATCGGGAAGGCAAGGGCAAGCAGTGCCGGAACCGTCTTCCCCTCGAGTCCTCTGTCGCGCACGAACTGCTCGTATTTGTCCTGAAACAGATAAGCATTCCTGTCCCGCCAGGCGCTGACCCGGTCGCGCCAGGCCGCTTGCAGGTCATACCGCGAAGGGTCGACGACAATGCGTCCCAGGAATGCGCTGAAATCGCGCGTCAGGTAGCGCTCGTCGCTTGCTAATTTCTGTGCTCCGCTCATGGCTGATCCGTTGGGTGCCTTCTCTGCGACGCTACTCTATCTCGCGCGAGCCGGACTTGCTAGGATCAATGCGCCGTTATTTGCTCGCGGCGCAACGCTTTCGTGATCAGGTGGCAAGCCAGCAAGAGCGGTGGCATGCGCAGCCAGTGGGCCCGCAGGTACAGCGAACCTCGCGCCAGAGAGGCCAAATTGGCGGCGGCGCCAACGCGGTCCGGCTGCAGCGTTCGCAAGAAAATGGCGTCCATCAACCCGCGCAGCAATGGCGGTGGCCGACCGATCTCGGCCTCGCCGAGCACGCTTGCTGGCACGGGCGTATTGAGGATGGGCGCGACGTAGCGTAATGCATAGTAGAGCGGCCGCGTCAGATCGAGTTCCGCTGCACGAACCGTGAGCCCCGACCAGAAGCCACTCTCCTGCGCAAAACCCCGTAGCAGGCTGTCCAGGTCCACAAGGTCGCGCAGGCTGTTGCCGACGTCCTCGTTGCAGAACAGATGGGCGGCGCTGTGGAGGACCATATCGCGCGGCGCTAGAACGCGCAGTCGCGGCTCGCCCACCACCGGCTGCGAAGCCGCCAACAGCTTGGCTGAATCGGGTTTGAGGCGCGCCGTGGTCGGCAGGATCGCATGGTGCACGTCGAGCAAAGTCCGCCGGCTGACGTGCTTGAGCGGTGGCAGCTCGTGCATCCAACGGCGGTAATAGCGCTGGTCATACGCAGTCGTTTTGGCGCTCGCCCAGCCGCCGAGCATTAGCGCGGCTTCGACCTCGGCCAGGGCGGGCCGGGGCACGAGAATATCGATGTCGGAGAACATGCGGCCACGGGCGGCCGGCAGGCCGGCGAGCAGGTAAGCGGCACCCTTGAGCAGGACGATCGGGACTCCCGTGGCAGCGAGCGCGCGGTCGATGTAGGCGACCTCACGCCGCACCGCATCGGCCTGCGCACGCGCGAGCGTGCGCGCCGCCTCGAGATGCGCACCCACGGGCGCCGGCACCTGCGGCAGAAGACCGAGGCCGTCGAGGGTGACGGCGACGCGAGGCAGAAGATTGGTGCGCCGTGCCTGGCACACGAGCGTCTCCCACTGCGCGACGCTCAAGCCGGTGAGCGCCGCGGGATCGCGCAGCGCGAGGAGCATCGGGTGCGCCGTGACGGCATTCATGCGGCGCCTGCGATGGAGTCGAACGATGCAACGGCATCTTCGAGCGCCCCGTAACGGAATTCGAAGCAGTCGCTGTCAGAGACGATGTCCGCCAGCAGCTCGAAGCCTCTGCGCCCGTGAATGTCGTAGTTGAAGGCGTGGTCGGCGACGTGCATGAACGTGCGTGCTCTCGACAGCGGTGTGAGGCGCGCTGAGGCTCCGCGCTCGTAGCGGGGCAAGGCGATCCAGCGCGGCGGCGCCCGCTCCGCAGCACGGCGCACGCTGTCCGTCGGCGGTTTCATGTGAGCGACCGATCCCTTCACCGTGTCGTGCACCGGAGGGCCCAGCGTCGCGCTGGGCGCGAACTGGCCGATCGCTGCGATCGATTCGTTCTTCAGGCTGACCGGCCGCGGCAGCGGCACGACCTGGCCGGTGTCGAAGTCGAGCAGGGTAAGCTCGTCGGACAGCAGCCTCCAGCCGCGGCTGACGAGCCCTGCACAGAAGGTGCTCTTGCCCGATCCTGGTGCTCCTGGGACCAGCAACGCGCATCCGGATTTCTCCAGCGCGGCCGAATGCACGATCAGGTACTGGTGGCAATGATGGCTGACGCACCAGTTGAGTCCCCACTCGAGCATCGCAAATGCCTGGTCCGCCGGAAGCGGCAGGAACGGCGAGGCGCCGTCGAAATGGAAATAGACCTGCGGCTTGAGCCATCGCCGCGGGGAGCGCGGCGGCGCGATGCGGACGTGGAAATCCGCGAACCCGTCTGTGTCCTCGAGCGTGTAGTCCGCGTAGTGGAGCGCCACGCCTTCGGCGACTCGGGGGAAGCGCGATTGAATGCGTGTCACGACCGGTCCCGTGCGCAAGCGCAGGCCGCCGTCGGCCAGCCCGCCGGTCAACGCTTCACGCGACAGCTCGCCGACGATCATCGCTTCTCAGGTTCCGCAAGGCCGAGCCGCTGGAACTCCGAGAGAACCACATCGATCGCGGGGTGCGGATCGAAGGTATCCGGCGGTGCGAGCTCGTCGCCGAGCGCCGTCACGATATCCTCCACGCTGAGCGCGCGATCGGTCTCCAGGAGCACCTCGAGCACCCTCCCGGCAAGCGGCCCGAGCAGGTGGCTGTTGCCGCTTCGCTCATTGCGCACGACGTATTCACCGTCCCACTCGCGCCAGGCAATCGCGCCAGGAGCGACGCTGCGCCAACGTAGCGCGGATGGGGAAGACATGCAAGGCTGCGCCGCAGGGCGGCGTTGGGACCGACGGGAAGCGTCTGAGCTACTGGGAGATCATGGTGGACGCCAGGTATTCGACGATCTCGTTCGCGTCCCAGCTGGCGCCGGCCGAGGGTGAGAAGTGCCCTGAATTGGCAAACTCACTCCAGATGTGCTTTAGAGGGTACGGATACGACAAGACGGGCGTGGCCCCTGACACACCGGTATTGAGCAGGGCGGCTACAACGTAGCGAGCGACTTTGTTGTTCTTGTAGGCTCCGTTTGGATCCAACACCTCGGTGAGCTTCGGATGCCCCGAAAGGTCGTGGTCAAAGTATTTACTGAAATGGTCCCCGTGAACGTTGAAGCCATTAGGCCAGGAGCTCTGGTGACCGTACCAGTAAGTCGGTCCGTTGCCGCTGCAGTGGGCCGCCCCCGGGTGGCTGGCGTTCAGCGAAACGAATCCCGACGGCGTCGTGCAAGTCACCTGGGCGAACACCGGCCGGCTGACCAGGGTCATCAGCACGGGCGCAGTGGCAAGTCCGCCTTGCAGCAAGCGCCGGCGGGTTGCTTTGGGGTCCTGGCCCGAAACAGGCGCCGAATCTGGGCCTGAGGGTGGTTTCGTAGGCTCGGGCATGGGCGATGGCTGCTCGTCGCGAATCCAAGCATAGGCCAAAACCAGTCGCTTGGCGTGCGACTTTGTTGATCAAACATCAGCAAGCACATCGCATGCCACTACGCCGACGAAGTTGATTTTGCAAAGGGTTGGAATAAGACCGGGGGGTCGGACCGGCAGCGATTGCCCGTCAGTGTAAACATCCCCGACGCTGCAAGGCGGGCTTCAGACCTGCCGGTTGCCTCCTGCCTATTGCGACGGAACCCGACTTAACCCGTACCGGTGCATCGAGAAGGGTGGTTGTTGGATACAGGGTGAAGCGTGTCAATGCTCCGCTGTTGGTGGCGGCGCCGATGTTCTTGGTCGCGACGTTGCGCCGGCGCTGTTGCTGGTGTTCAATGCAATGGAACGACCCGCGACCATAAACGCATGTTCACCAAATGCCCGGCGTGCAATAGCGTCAACGTGCGCCGCTCGTCGATACGCCCAGCAGAGTTCACGGCGCATCCTCGATTGCGCTCGCCGTATCGTTGCCGCGATTGTGGCGAGCGCTTCTGGGTCATCAGCAGGCGCGCCTACTACCTCATGGGGTTCGTCGCGGTCGTGTTCATCGCGGGAGCGTTTGCGTGGAATGAGGCCGGGACATCGAGCGAAGGAGGCAAGGAATCGGTGAAGGTCAAACCCGACGCGAGTGAATTCGCGCAAACGCTCGGACTCGCTCAAACCAATGATCCCGTGGCGGAGTACCGGCTTTCGCAGATGTACGCTCGCGGCGCCGGTGTCGCAGAGGACAAGAGGGAAGCGCGGAGGTGGCTGCTGCGTTCAGCCGAGCACGGTAACAGCGAGGCGCAATTGGAGTTGGGTAACGCGCTGCGCGAAGGGCTTGGCGGAGTCCAGGACTACGAGCGCGCAGCGATGTGGTTGCAACTCGCCGCCGAGAACGGCAATCCTGATGCGCAGTATTCGCTGGCGGTCATGTACCGCCGGGGAATGGGCGTCGCGACTGATTATGCCAAGGCCTATACCTGGTTCAATGTCGCCGCCGCGCAGGGCGTCGCCGGTGCCGCGGCCGAGCGCGATGCAGTGTTGCACCTCCTGACGCCGATCCAGATCGGCGCGGCGCAGGCCGAGGCGCGGCGGCTGAGCGAGACAACGAGTGGGCAGCCGCGGAGCGATCACCCGTGAGAATGCTATTGCTCTGGATGGGTCGGATTGGCGGGGTCGCGGGCGTAATTCTCTGCGCGGTGGCGATCGTAGTGCGTCTTCGCGGCGAGTTCAACCTCGGCGGGTTCCAGATCGGCACGTTGCTGCTCGGCGGGATGGCCGCGGTGCTCCTGGGTTGCCTGGGCTATCTGGCATTCCTTGCGGAGCGGGAACGCAGTTGACGGATTTTCTTACAGTGGGATGACCGCCCTTGCGGACACATCCAGTAACTCTGGGAAAATCAACGAGAAAATGTGCATGGCTCGGGGTTTGCTTCCGCAGTAGCAGTAGCAGGCAGAGATGCTGCGAACAGGAGGAGAGTCATCTTGGAGCAATCCCGCATCACGCCGGCCACGGACCCGGTTCATCTGAGTTTCAGCGAACAACGCGAACCGATCATTCGTGGCACTGGCCGGCACTACCTGCTTGCGCGCGGAGATCAGCTCGCGTTCGCGGCGGAAGTTGTGCGGTTTGGATTTGCCCCCAATGATTTCGCGCTCGACATCGAGCGCGTGCGCGGCAATCCACCATCTAGCGCCGGACTGACGTTCACCGTTACCGTCGAAAATATGCGCAACGGGCGCACTGCGACCTACGGCGGTGGGCCGGGCAGATCATGGGTCGCAGAGTTTCTCATGGCTCTCATCGCAGGGGAGTTCGGTCAAGCGTAACTCTAACCGTACGCCCGTCCCAGCCCCTTGCGCACCTTCGCGCTGAGTGCATCCACGGCGAGCGTCAGCAGCAGCATGGCGATGATCACGGAGCAGGCCTGCGCTTGATGCAGGAGCGAGAGCTCGTAGTAAAGAAGCTGGCCGAGACCGCCCGCGCCGACGAACCCCAGAATGGCGGCCATGCGGATGTTCATCTCCCAGCGGTAGAGCGCGTAGGCTACGAACTGCGGCAGAACGCCGGGCAGCGTCCCGTAGAGGAACGCGAATGCGCGCGGCGCGCCGGATTGCCGCAGAGCATCCGAGGGTTCGGCGGGCGAATTCTCGAGCGCCTCGGCGAACAGACGGCCCAGCACGCCCGAGGTGTGCAGGCCAAGCGCCAGCGTGCCGGCGAACGGTCCGAGCCCTGCGGCGAGCACCATCAGCGTGGCCCACACCAGCTCGGGGATCGAGCGCAGCAGGTTGAGCACGAAGCGAGTCGCCGCGCGCAGCGCCCGGCCGTAGCGCCCGGAGGCGGGGAGCGCGAGCATCAGCCCGAGCATCATCGCGAGCAAGGTGCCGACCGCGGAGATGGCCAGCGTTTCCAGCGCGCCGCGCGCGATCTTTCGCAGAAAGCCGGCCGATACGTCGGGCGGAAAGAACGAGACGATGAAGTTGCGCATGTCCGCGATCGCCTCGGCGGACAGCAGGCGCTCGAGGCCGAGGTGCAGATAGCCGAAGCTCGCGACGATCACGGACGCGAGGACCGCGAGCGTCAGCGCGCACGAGAGACAGAACTGAAACGCTTTGGCTTCGTCGCGCATCTGTCCCTACGCCAGTTGCTTGCGCAAGTGCGCGCTGATCGCATCGGCGAGCTGCACCAGCAACAGGAACACGATGAGGATCGTCGCAACTTCGCCGCCGTTCAGCAGCTTCATCGCCTGATCCATCAATTGCCCGAGGCCGCCGGCGCCGACGAAGCCCATCATCACCGAGGCGCGAATCGCGCACTCCCAGCGATAGACGGAGTACGAAACGATTTCCGGCGCAGCATTCGGCAGCAGTCCGTAAAGCAGCGCGGCGCCTTGAGGGCTGCCGCTTTCGAGAAGCGCCCGGGCCGGTGCGGTGTCCGTCGACTCGAGGATTTCCGCGTACACCTTGCCCAGCATGCCGCCGTAGGTGATCGCGAGCGCGAGCACGGCTGCGGCAGGTCCCAGGCCGAGGACCCGCACGAATACGAGGGCCCATACCAGCTCCGGGACGCCGCGCAGGATCGTGAGCAGACTCCTCACCACGGCTCGCAACGCTGTCGCACGCCACAATCCGGGACCGGGGCCGATGCGCGAGATCGACAAGCTGCGAGTCACCGCAAGCGCCAACGGCACGGCGACCACAAAGGCGAGCGTGATGCCGGTGGTCGCGATGGCCAGTGTCTCCAACGCCGACTTCATCACAAGTCCTAGAAATTCTGCCGACAACGCAGGCGGCACGAATCCCCTGAGGAATGCCGCCATCGTCGCAAGGTTCTTCGCATCGAACAGGATCGCGGGGTTGAACTGCGCGATCACGAGCAACGGCCACATCACGATGATCGCGACGACGAGCGCCGTCGCGCGGCGGCGCGCGTCGGGATCACGCGGATGAGCGACGGCCTGATTCAGGAGCACGACGACTTGCGACGTCCGGCATCGCGGCCGAGCGCGCGCGTGGGCAGCACGAAAGGCTCCTCGCCGTGCAACGGCAGGGGCCCGCTCTCGGATGCGTACAGATCGCGCAGCGCCTGCTCGGTGACCCGCACCGGCGGGAGATCGAACGCGATCTCACCCGCCTTGAGCCCGACGATGCGCGGGAACCAGCGCAGCGCGAGATCGACGGCATGCAGACTCGCGACGAGCGTGACCCCTCGCGTCGTCGCTTCGGTGACGAGCTGGTTGATGGTGTAGTCGGCGAGCGCCGGGTCCATCGACGACACCGGCTCGTCGGCGAGGATCACTTCGGGCTTCTGATAAAGCACGCGGGCCACGCCGACGCGCTGCAGCTGGCCGCCCGAGAGTCCATCGCAGCGATCGAACAGGCGGTCAGACAGCTCGAGGCGCGCGAGCTCTTCGCGTGCGCCGGCGATGTCCGCCGGATAGAGAAGCGAAAGCAGCGATCGCCACCACGGCCACACGCCGAGCCGTCCGGCCAGAATCGCGGTGATGACGCGCTGGCGCGGCGGCAGCGGCGGCGCTTGGTGCACCATCCCGATCCGGCTGCGCAGCCGGCGCAGCTTCCCGGCCGAGATCTGCCACGGGCGCATGCCGAGCACTTCCACGCTGCCGTCGGTGGGCCGCAACGCGCTTGCGAGCAGGCGCAGCAGCGTCGTCTTGCCTGCGCCGGAGGATCCGATCACGGCGATGCGCTCTCCGGGTTGTGCGGCAAAGCTCACGCCCGAGAGCGCGCGCTGTCCGTTCGGATGCACGAGCGAAACGCGGTGCAGCTGGAAGCTCACCAACGCCTCGACCCAAACTACTTCAGCAGGCCCGCGGAGCGCGCCGCGCTCTCGATGCCGGCATAGTTCTCCGCCTTGGTGGGAATGAACTTCGTCGCGCGTTGCAAAGCGAGAATCTCCTTCTGCTCGGGCTTGCTGGCATCGAGCGCCAGAAACGCGTCGGTCAGCTTCTTGACGAGCGCCGGGTCGAGGTCGCCGCGCACCGTCCAGTTGTAGTCGAAATAAGGCGGGGTGGTCGCGAAGACGCGCACCTTGGCCGTGTCGACCTTCTTCTCCTCGACCAGCTTGTCCCACACCGAGGAGTTGAGCACGCCGGCGTCGACCCTACCCGACTCGACGAACGCAGCGGTCGCGTCGTGCGCGCCGGAAAACGCGATGCGCTTGAAATCGCGTTCCGGGTCGATGCCCGCCTGCAGCAGGTAGTAGCGCGGCATCAGGTGACCCGAGGTCGACGACGGCGAGCCGAAGGCGAACGTCTTGCCTTTGAGATCGGCGAGCGACTTGATGTCCGGCTGCGAAGTGATGAAGCGGCTGGTGAAGACTGCATCTTCCCGGCGCTGGACAATGGGAATCGCCGTGCCGTTCGTGCGCAGCTTCGTCTGCACGAACGTGAATCCGCCCAGCCATGCCATGTCCAGGCGGCGGCTCGCCAGCGCTTCGACGACGGCGGCGTAGTCGGTCACGGGAATGAACTCGACCTTCATCCCCGTCTCCTTTTCCAGATACTTGCCGAGCGGGGCGAACTTGCGCTGCAGCTCGGTCGGCGCCTCGTCGGGAATCGCCGAGACCTTCAGAACGCCCTGTTGCGCCTGCACTGCGCCGACGACTGCAGCCAGGGTAACGGCAAGGGCAGCCTGCAAAACCAAAGATGCAATGCGGGACATGGAGGTACGCTCCTCTTGTTGGTATTCAAATTGGTATTCACTGCACTGTCACGTGCGCGCGGCCTGCGGCCATCTCGCCGATGACGGCAGCGTGCGCGAAGCCGTCACGGCGGAATATCGAAAGCACGTCCGGCACCGCTTCGCGGGCGCAGGAGACCAGCAGTCCGCCGCTGGTCTGCGGATCGGTCAGCAGCGCCTTTTCCACCGGGGTGATGTTGGGACCGAGTTCGACGTCGCGTCCGTAGGAAGCCCAGTTGCGGCCCGAAGCGCCGGTCACGAATCCTTCCGCGACCATGGCCTTGACCCGCGGCAGCAACGGCACGTCGCGCATCGACAAGCGCGCGGTCAGTCCCGCGCCGCGGCACAATCCCAGCGTGTGCCCCAGGAGGCCGAATCCGGTTACGTCGGTCAGCGCGTGGACGCCGTCGAGTCCGGACAGCAATGCGCCCGGTGTGTTGAGCCGCGTGGTGTTGGCGATGAGCTCGCGATAATCCTCGTCGTCGATCTTGTCCTTTTTCACCGCGGCGGCAAGGATGCCGACACCGAGGGGCTTGCCGAGCACGAGCTTGTCGCCCACTTTGGCATCGCTGTTCTTCTTGACCTTGTCAGGGTGCACCAGTCCGAGCACGACCAGGCCGTAGATCGGCTCGACCGAATCGATGCTGTGCCCGCCGGCGATGGGAATGCCGGCCTCGCCGCAGATCGATTCGCCGCCGGCGAGGATTCGCCCGATTATTTCCGGCGGGAGCTTGTCGATGGGCATTCCCACCAGCGCCAGCGCCATGATCGGCTTGCCGCCCATCGCATACACGTCGGAGATGGCGTTCGTGGCGGCGATGCGCCCGAAATCGTAGGGGTCATCGACGATCGGCATGAAGAAGTCGGTCGTGGCGATCAGCGCCTGATCGGCGTTGAGCTTGTAGACCGCCGCGTCGTCGCTGGTGGCG
>Ga0335083_10006928_pt1 | contig 14042 bp, 12 predicted proteins | sample Lox_Sample_42_FD_206716 | JGI IMG/M metagenome (GOLD analysis project Ga0335083, IMG submission 206716) | Soil microbial communities from Loxahatchee National Wildlife Refuge, Florida, United States - Lox_Sample_4.2 | ecosystem: Environmental > Terrestrial > Soil > Wetlands | place: USA...
TCTCGATGAACCGGAGCGCTCGAGGAATCCCACTCCGACGGTCAAGGTCGGCCAGATCATCTCGCCCGAAACCCGGCATACCACCCACTACTGGACGATCGTCGCCAGGAACTTTGCACGCGGCGACACGCAAATGGCCGGATTCATGCTCAGCCAGTTCCTCGCCGCATTCAGCGAGGACGTGTTTGCGCTGAAGGCCATCAGCGACATCACGCGGCTGGAGGGCGACCCAGGCTTTCGGGAAATCAGCATCCCGACCGACCGGGCTGGCGTCACCATGCGACGACGGCTGCGCGCGCTCGCCGACCTTGAACAACCCGCACCGGACCCTACACCCCGATCGTGACGCCCCGTCATTGAGGACGCTGATGCTATTTCCAACGACGATCGTCGGCAGCTACCCACAACCCGACTGGCTCATAGACCGGGAGCGCCTCGCGAGCCGCTTTCCGCCGCGAGTACGCCTGAAGGAACTCTGGCGCGTTTCGGAGCCCTGGCTTGGCCAGGCCCAGGACGATGCGACGGTCCTCGCGATCCAAGCCCAGGACACAGCCGGCATCGACATCATTTCGGACGGCGAAATGCGTCGCGAGAGCTATTCGAACCGATTCGCGACCGCACTCGACGGAATCGACATCGACAATCCGGGTTCTGCGCTCGACCGTTCCGGGCACCCGAACCCGGTGCCTCGGATCGTCGGCAAGATCCGACGCCGGCAGGCCGTTCAGGTGGACGACCTGTTGTTCCTGAAGAGGCATACGACGAAGCCCGTCAAGATCACCGTGCCCGGACCATTCACGATGACCCAGCAGGCGCAGAACATCTACTACCCGTCCGAGCAAGCCGCGGCAATGGCCTACGCGGCGGCCGTGAACGCCGAGATCCGCGACCTGTTTGCTGCGGGCGCCGACATCGTGCAGGTCGATGAGCCCTACATGCAGGCACGGCCGGCGAAAGCCCGGGAGTATGGGCTGGACGCGCTGAACGCCGCGCTCGCGGGGATAACCGGGACCACGGCCGTGCACATCTGTTTCGGCTACGCGGCGATCATCCACGAGCGGCCCTCTGGCTACTCCTTCCTGACCGAACTCTCGGGCTGCTCATGCGATGTGGTCTCCGTGGAGACCGCGCAATCAAACCTTGATTGCTCGGTCCTCGCGTCGCTGCGCGGCAAGAAGGTCATGGTCGGCGCGATTGACATGTCCGACATGATCGTCGAGGACGGCGCTACGGTAGCCGCGCGGATACGCCGTGCACTCGAGTTCCTCGCTCCCGCGGACGTCATCGTTTCGACCGACTGCGGCATGAAGTACTTGCCGCGGGACGTCGCCCTCGGAAAGATGCGCGCAATGGCCGACGGTGCCCGCATACTTCGCGCCGAGTACGCCGGCCGCTGACCACGGGGCTTGCGCCGGTGCCTAGCGCCCCGCGCCTGAAACTCGCCCACCCACCCCTACTCATCGGGATGTACACCCGTGCACATCTATAGCATCGGACTGATCGTCGGGAGCCTTCGTCGCGAGTCCCTCAACCGGCGCCTGGCACGCGCGCTGGCGCGGCTCGGCCCGGCGGACTTCCGGTTCTCGGAAATCGAGATCGGCGACCTGCCGCTCTACAATCAGGACGAGGAAGCCTCGCCGTCGGCGGCCGTGGCGCGCCTGAAGGCTGAGATTTCCGCGGCCGACGGCTTGCTGTTCGTGACACCCGAGTACAACCGATCGATACCGGGCGTGCTAAAGAATGCAATCGACCACGCTTCCCGGCCGTACGGGAAGCATGTGTTCGTGGGCCGCCCGGCGGCCGTCATCGGCGTCTCCATCGGCGTGCTCGGCACCGCACTCGCGCAGCAGCACCTGCGCAACATGCTGGCGTACCTCGACGCGCCGACCCTTGGCCAGCCGGAGGTCTTTCTCCACGCCAAGCCCGACCTTTTTGCCGCCGACGGCCAGATCGGCGACGCGACCCGCGGCTTCCTGCAGGGCTTCGTCGAACGCTACGCCGCCTGGGTCAGGAAGCACGCGCCGGCGAGCCGCTGAGTTCGCGAGCGGCGGCGGGATGGCGTTCTTGCGCTCCCCTACCCTGACTACGCCACGGCACCTCGATGAGCACGGGCGGAGGCCAGAGCGGCAAGGCCGGCGCACGCCGTCGCCGCCAGGGCCACCGACAGACCGACATCCGAACGCGCAGTCGCCAGCGGGGTCACGGCCGCGCTCACCACGAACTGCGCGACTCCGATGATCGCCGAACTGCTGCCGAGATGCGCCGCGGGCGCACGGCGCATGGCCTCCGCGACGGCGTTGCCGAGCGTGAGCCCGAGCACGCCCATGAGCGCCGTCACCACGGCCGCGATCAGCCCGGCGCCCGCGATTCCCATGACAATCGCGACAAGCCACACCGCCATCAGCGAGAGCTGCAGCGCGAGGCCGCGAGACAGGATCGCGTAGGGGCTCATTCGCCGGAGCAGCCAGTTGTTCGCCTCGCACATCGCAACGAAGGCGACCGACGTAACGGCGTAGAACATCGAGAACTGGAAGTTGCTCCACCCCAGCATCCCGATGAATATAAACGGGCTGCCGGCGATCAGCACAAACATCGCCGCCATCGCGAGTGCCGCGCACGCGGTGGCCCAGATGAAGGACGGATCGCGAAGCGGCTCGACGTACCCGACAAACGGACCGGCCAACCTTGGGCCGCTGCGCGCCGACTCCGGATGCGTCTCCGGCAGGCCTGCAAGCGTCCAGAGCAGGCACGCGGTCCCGACCACCGTCATTGCGGCGAAGACGAGGCGCCACGAACCGGCCGTCAGCAGCGCACCGCCCATCAGTGGCGACACGAGAGCGGTAAGGCCGAGAACTTGCATCATGACCGAGTAGAGTCGCGCGGCCTCGTGTCCCGGCCACACATCGCCGACCACCGCGCGCGCGAGCACGAGCCCTGCGGAGGCGCCGAGCGCTTGGGCCAGCCGGGCCGCGACCAGCGACGCCAGATCCGGCGCAATCGCGCCGGCCACGGATCCTGCCACGTAGGCGAGCAAGCCCAACAACAGCGGCAAACGTCGCCCGAAGCGATCGCTGACCGGGCCCCAGAGCGCCTGCCCGACGGCGATCCCCACGAGGAACACCGACAGCGTCCACTGCACGGCTGCTGGATTAGTCAGGAAGTCGCGCTGAATCGTCGGCAGCGCCGGGACGTAGCTGTCGATGGCGATGGCATCGATGGCGGTCAGACATCCGAGGAGCGCGACGGATGGTCGTCGCCGGTCGGTGGGCAATTGCTGAACTGACACGCGTGCGAGTGCCGCCGCCCTCCGAGTCACGCGGGGTGACCGCATTGATCGTTGATCGGCGGCGCTCAGGCAGTCGCCGCGAGGCCGGGTGCACACCGACGCCTTCGACCGGGACTCAGTCTACGTCGTCACGGAACGAGAGCACCACGCCAGGCCGTACCCGCGGGAGGTGACAACGGTGACGGCGACTAGTGCTTGCCAGGATCGAGCGCGGTGCCGCGGCGCTCATAGGTCATGTAAGCCTGAAGCGCGATCAATCGTGCATCGTCCGGCGCCATGGCGCGACCCTCGAGCGGATTCCTGAGGCACCAGTTGATCATTTCCCACAGCAGAACCACTCGCCCGAGCTGTTTCTGGAACTTCGGGTAGGTCTCCGGATGGGTATCCGCGGCGTTCGGGTGGCACTGTCCACAGGTCACATTGTTCGCGCCGAGCTTCGGGTCGACCCACAGCGCTCGTCCGGTCTGGACCACGTCCATGAACTGCGATTGCCAGTGCGCAACGTCCTCCGCCGAGAATGGATCCGCGGCCGCCGCCGGCGATGCCAGCGCCGTGGCGACGATCACCCCAGCCAGGATCGCCTTTCTGCATCCGGTCTTCATGATGGCTCGCGACCTCAGTAATGTTGCTGCGAGGGAACGCGCCCGGCGGCGGCAGCGTACGTCGTATCTTCAGGGTCGCCATGCGCGTTCACGATGACGCTTCGCGCCGGGTTGTTGTAGAGGTTGTAATACAACTCGGTCTTTACGCTCGCCAGATTGATGAACTGCCAGCCCGCGCCATCGCGCTCGAAGAACGGGTCAGCACGGTTCTCCGGGATCGACAGGGTCGGCAGCACATCGACCGCCTGCGCGTAGCTCTCAGGGTAGGGGTACGGCCACGCCGTCGACATTGCGGAAAAAAACGTAATGTTCCCGACGCGGCTGTACTGCAGCTGGTGGACGTGGCCGTAGATCACCGTGACTCGATCGAACGGCCGCAGAAGTGCATGCACGGCATCCGAATCCTCGGTCCAGAAATTCCAGCCACGGTAGAGCCGCTGTAGAGGCGCGTGGGACAGCACGACGATCGGCGTGGGCTTGGATACGACACGCAAGTCCTGCGCCAGCCACGCACGCTGCGCGTCGCCGACCTGGAACGCCGGCGCTCCAGCCTGGCCGAGTCCGATCACTGCTTCCATTCGTTCGCGCGGGCGGGCGGAATATGCATCCATCCAAGCGGCATCGGTCAGAACACTGTTGAGAACGATGAAGTGCACACCCTTGTGGTCAAAGCTGTACCACTGCGCTCCGAACAACTGCGACCATGCGTTCCCAAGGTCGAGGTAGTAGTCATGCTCGCCGACCACGTGGCGAACCGGCGCCCGCAGAGCCGACAGGAGCTCCGCACCATGATCGAGTTCATCCCGACGTCCAGCGTGGGCGAGATCACCGCCGAAGACGACGAAGTCTGGGGCTGGCGTCAGCAGGTTCACCTCGGCAATGGCCCGCCGCAGGCCACGGTCCCAGCTTCGCACGAACTCGGCGCCGCGCATCTGCTGCAGGTGCGCATCGGACAGGACCGCGAAGGTGAATGGCTCGACGCCACGGGCCTGCGCCACGTCGACCAGCGTCACCGGCAGCAGCGCCGCGGCGACGGCCGCGGTACCGTGCCGGAGAAAGGCCCGACGGTTGCTGTCGATGGTCACGGACCCTTCGTCGCAGTCGCGAGCCCGGCGAACGCCGGGCTGGTCAGGGATTCGAGGAACGCGACCAGGTCCGCGAGTTGCTCGTCCGTCAGATGCAGCGGCCGGATTCCACCGCTGACGAAGTCGCTCACGGGATCGGTGGCATCAGGCACGCCGCCATGGTCATAGAAGTCGACCACCTCCCGCAGCGTCTGCAGGCTTCCGTCATGCATGTAGGGTGGCGTCACGGCGACATTGCGAAGCGTCGGTGTCTTGAAGGCGCCGATGTCGTCCAGTGCCTCGCTAATCACGAATCTCCCGAGCTCCGCGCTCGTCCCGCTGGACAGCACGCTCTTATCGACATTGATACCCCGGGCCCGGGCGGTCAGCCAGGCGGACTGGATGCGCGACAAATCACGCTCAACGCGCTGAATGCCGACTCCAATATTGTGGAAGCGGTTGTCGGTGAAGAGCGCGTACGCCGGTTCGATCGTGTGACAGGACTGGCAGCGCCCGTCCTCCATGAAGACCTTGAAGCCGCGCTGCGCGGCCTCGCTGAGCGCACCACGTTCACCGCTGTAGTACCAGCGATCGAATGGCGAATCACCGAAGAGCAGCGTGCGCTCGAACGTCGCGATGGCCTTCATAATCTCCTGCATGCCGATTTCCGCGGGTTCCTTGCTGAACGCTTCGCGGAACATCCGCACGTAGTCGGGATCCGTCCGCACCAGCGCGATGATCGGCGCCCGATCGGCCAGGCCCATCTCGACCGGATTCACGAACGGGTGGCGCGACTGGTCCTCGAGATCCCGTGCGCGACCATCCCAGAACATCTGCTTGAAGTAGGCGACATTCGCCAGCGTTGGCGCGTTACGCGTGCCGGACAGGTGGTTTACGCCTTCGGATGTCTCGAGCGGGCTGTCGGTAAAGGCCTTCGCGGGCTCGTGGCACGTCGAACAGCTGACGGCGCCGGTACGGCTGAAGCGCGGATCGCGGAACAGCTTTTCCCCGAGCGCGACCTTGATCTCGGTAATCGGGTTGTCCGCCGGCACGGGCACGGGAGGCAGTCCGAGTGGCGCCGCTACGCACACCCCGCCGGCTCCGCTCAGAAGCCAGGCGAGCAGGATGGACGGACGGTTTAGATAAAGATCCGGGCGCCACACGCGGGATGCCCTCTTCTGGAAGACTCGGCCGCACCGCGGCACTCATTCAGCGACTCACACCGGCGTGCTCCGCGGCATCGAAGGCCGATAGTGCGTCCTCCGGCCCGCGTTCGTCCATCGGCGTGTTGCGGCTGTGGAAACCCCTGGACGCGGCGCCACGGTGCCAGGCTCGCGAGCAGTGGCGGGACTGCCCGCCCGGGCCGCGACGACCCTCGACGGCTGGCGTCCTACTTGGTCGAATGCTTGGCGGCAGCGTGCAGCTGGTTCAACGGCTTGCGAACGGCCGCCATCACGCAGCGCGGGACGTCCGGAGTCGCCTCGGGATACTTCTCGCCAATCTCCTCGCATGCCGCTGTCGCCGCGTTCTGGATCCGCTTTTCCGCCGCGGCCATGCCCGTAGGCGTCGTGATGTCGAGGTCCTCAATGCTGACCTCGTAACTCAAGGTGACGCTCTTGGAGGGGACGCCGTGATCGCGGCCGGTCTCGGCGACGACGATCCTCGAGGTCTCGACGCGGACGTTCTCGAGCGTCTTCTCCGCGGCCAGCACTGTGCCTCCGGCGACGATGCTCAACGCTGCGACGGACGCGACAGTGATCACGCTCTTCATTGTGCCAACCCCTTCAGTTACCGTAACAACCGCTCGATGCACGACCCGCGCGCGGGACCCTCCAGCGAAGCTATCGTGCCTACTGGTAGTAGTACGAGAACGTCACGCCATAGGACCGCGGCAGCGCGTGATAGGAGACGGCCGCGCCGTAGTTGCCGACACCGTTACCGATCGTGCTCAGGAAATAGTGCTTGTCCGTCAGATTGTGGCCCCAGGCGGCGACTTCCCAGTGCGCGTCGGCGGTTCGCCACGGGATCCCGGCGTCGAGCAACGTGTAGCCGCCCTGATAGTCGATCCCCGGGCGATTGTTGACGTCGAACCAGACGTGCGACTGGTAGCTGGCTTCGACATGCGGCGCGAGTGAGCCACCAAAGAAGTCGAACCGGTACTGAACCGAGGCCGTCACGGTCTCCTTCGGCGCCGCCACAAATTCGTTGCCAGAGAGATCCGTACCGTTCGGCAGGATGAACTTGTCGTACTTGCCGTCCGCGTAGCCGAGACCGAGCGACAGGATCCAGTGCCTGTCCGGCCGCGCCTTCAACTCAAGCTCACCACCCTTGCTCGTGCCAGTCGCCGCATTGCGGACGAAGAACAGCGGAATCAGGTGACTGACGTCGACGACCAGCGCCTGCATGTTGTCCAGCTTGTTGTAAAAGAGCGCGCCGTTGACCACGACCTTCCCCCCAAGCCAGCTGCTCTTCAGGCCGTACTCGTAGGTGTCGACCTTCTCCGGATTGTAGGGGGTGAGCTCTTGCGAGGAATTGAATGCTAATCCATTGACGCCACCACTCTTGAAGCCATGACTGTAGCTCAGGTAGTTGAGCGTCGCCGGAGTCAGCTTCCACTCGAGCGCAACCCGGCCGGTCGGTGCATTCCAGCTCGGGTCACGGACCGACAGCGGGTCGGTCGGACCACCGATCGTCTGGAAATAGCCGGTGTTGAAGTCCGGCAGGTTCTGAAACGCGCTGCCGACGAAGTGCTTCTGCTCATGCGTGAAGCGTGCACCGACATCCAGTGTCCAGGTATCCGCGAGTGCCGTGCGCAGGTCGCCAAATCCCGCGTAGTTGTACGACGTCTGCGTCGGATAGTTGTCTAGATAGATTGCGAGCCCCTGGCCGGCGAACAGCGGATCCGTGAACGACTGCGTGTGATACTCCTGCCAGAGGTCCTCGTGATAGTAGAAGGCGCCGACGACCCAGTCGAACCGGCCCTTCTTTGCCGCGAGCCGGAGTTCCTCGCTGTATGTGCTGGTGATGTCGCGCGTCAGGATAGGCGCAATCTGATACGGCGAGCCGTCGTCGTCGTCCTGCTCGGTGTAGTCGGTTCGCTCGTAGCCGGTGATCGACGTCAGCGTGTACTCGCCAAACTTCATCGTCCCGGTCAGTGCGGCACCGTGCCCGTGGAGCTTCTCCTTAAACGGGTAGTTCGTGGAAACGGTGTCCCACGCGCCAGTCTCCTTGTAACCCGTATAGAGATTGGGCGTGTTCTGGCCGGTGGTACCGAGATCGGCGTGGATCACCGGCGTGTTGGTGAGGTCGCCGCTCGCATGGATGTTCAGGAGCCAGCTGACGTCGCCGCTCGGCTTCCATAGCAACAACGCGCGCGTGCCCCAGTTGTCGACGTCGTCGAGGTTCTGCTGGCCACCGGGATAGAGGTTCTTCTCCCAACCGTCGCGCTGGCGCTTGATTCCGGCCACACGCATCGACAACGTATCGGAAAGCGGCATCGTGACGCCGCCGTCGATATCGAACTCGCTCCACCGGCCGAAGGTGACCGAGCTGTCCGCCTCGAACTGGTCACCCGGTTTCTTGGACACGAGACTGATGGCGCCCGCCGTCGTGTTGCGCCCGAAGAGCGTCCCTTGCGGGCCCCGCAGTACCTCGACGCGCTCCTCATCGAACATCTGCGACATCTGCCCGGAACGGGAACCGATGAACACGTCGTCGTAGTAGATGCCTACCGGTGACTGCTCGAAGTTCGTGAAGAGATTCGAAATGCTGATGCCGCGAATGGAGATCTGCGGCTTGCCAACCTCAAAGTAGCTGTTGAAATGGATGTTCGGCGCTTGCTCCGCGAGGTCGAGGACGTTGTTGATGCCACGGTCCTTGAGCTGCTGATCGCTGAAGGCCTCCATCGAGATCGCCACGTCCTGCACCGATTGCGAGCGCCGCTGCGCCGTCACGATGACCTCCTGGTCGGGCGTTGCGACGTCACCACGGGCTGGCGCCCCGAGCGTGAGTCCGCCAACGAGAGACAGCGTCACGAGTGTCGCGTAAATCTTGCCGCCGCCTACGACCGCGTTCCGCAAGGACATCTTCTGCATCGCTGGTTCTCCGACGTGTGTGCGTTGGCGCACGCGCTCGAGATCATGGGCCCGTGCGACGGCACGGGGTGTAGGGTGAACGCTACGTGCCGATGTCATCGACCGGCAATACCCCTGCCGGGTGACCAAGGCCCGTGGTCGCCGGACGGCGCGACGGTACCGGCATCGCCATCAGCTGCGCACATATTCGTGGGCGAGCCAGCTGTGGAACTGGTGGACGGACTTCTCCATCCACGAATACCGACCCTGTTGGGCAAAGCGCGATCGCTGGCCTGCGATGATCCGACGGCAGGCGCTCTCGTCCTCGTCGTAGGTCGGCATCAGGAGCTCGAGGAGCTTCCGTCGTTTCTCGTCGAAGTCCGGCGCGGCGCGGCTCTCGGGCGGAACGTGCACGCTCCAGTGGCAGGTGAGATCGGCGGCGCCGCCGATCTCCATGTCGAGGGAGATTGCGCTGCTCGGGTCGATCAGGAAGTGGAAGTACGGGAAGACGTTGACGATCAGGAAGGCCGTGCGAAAGCGCTCCGGCAGGCCCGGGAGCTCCGGCAACACGGTCGGCAGCGGCTCGCCCGACGGCGTCGGCAGCCAGAAGACGTTGTACGGGCCGTCGACGTCCTCGTAGACGCCGAGGCGCGCCGGCGCCCACGGCTCGAACGTCTTCGGGTGAATGAACGGCTGGTGGTACGCCTCGGTGAAGTTCTCGAGCGTCGCCTTCCAGTTGCCCGGCCACGGCACGCTGCGCAGCGGCGCCGTCTTCATCCCATCGAGCCCGAGCGGCGCGAGCAGCGCATCGAGCGTCGTGAGCTGCGGCGAGAGGAGCGGTGCCTTCACATCGAAGTTGATGAACACGAACCCCTGCCAGACGTCTACCCCGAGCTCCGGCAGACGCCAGTCTTTCGCCGTGAACGCCTCAGTGCGTTCCATGTACGGCCCGCTCCTGAGCGCGCCGTCGAGCCCGTAGGCCCAGCCGTGGTAGGGACAAATGAAGCCGCGGACGCGACAGTTGCCGGCGCCCTCGGCGACCGGGAAGTTCCGGTGCCGGCAGACGTTCGAGTACGCGCGCAGCCGCGCGTCCTTGTCGCGCACGACGACCACTGGCTCACCAAAGCGCACGGTGGTGAAGTAGTCGCCGGTCCCGGCGACCTGGTCGATGCGCCCGACCGGGATCCAGTTGCGCATGAATACCCGCTCCACCTCGAAGCGGTAGAAGTCCGGGTCCGAATAGCACTTGGCCGGCAGCATGGCTGCCTCGCCGAGCGGCCGGGTGACGGCATCGAGCTCGGCCTGGCTCAGGATCCCGCGGGACGAAGGCGGCTTCGTCCAGATGACGACTGGTTCGGCCACGGCAGCCTCACAGGAACCCGACGGTGGAGGTCGCAGGATTGCAGCAGCTTCAGCAACCACCCTCCATGCCCTCAGGAGGGGACAGTCGGGGCAGCGGAAGCGGCCCCCAAGGTGTCCCGATGCGCCGTCCCCTTGTTCGGGTATGGCATCGCGCGCCGCCGGCAGGCACGCTTTTGCGCATTCCCACGGCGGAAGCTTGCGGTAAGACTAGCTGCGGATCGACCCAGCGGAGCCACTCCATGTTCATTCCCGTCTCGCAGAAGCCCTCCGACAGCCTGCGTCCAGCCAACTCGGGCATCTCGGCAAACGACTGGAGCGTGCTCGCCGACTTCTGGTATCCGGTTGCCATCGCCCGGGACGTCACCGACAAACCCGCCAAGGCCCGCCTTCTCGACGTTGATCTGGTTCTCTTCCGGGGCCCGGAGGGCACGGTCGGTGCCACGATCGACGAGTGCCCTCACCGTCAGATTCGCCTGAGCTCCGGCCAAGTGATCGATGGACAGGTCGTCTGCCCGTTCCACGGGCTCCGATTCGACACGGGTGGCCGCTGCCGGTTGGTACCCACGGTAGGCGCCGGCAAGAAGCTGCCCGCGGGCTACCGCGTGCGCGCATTCCCGACGCGGGAACGCTATGGCCTAATCTGGACGTGCCTCGGGGACCCCGCCAAGCACGATGTCCCCGACTTCCCGGATCTCGCCGGCGTGCCGGATGCGCAGATCGGCATCGGTCCCCCACTGGTGTGGCCCGTGTCAGCGCCTCGCCAGATAGAGAATTTCTTCGACCTCGCGCACCTTCCGCTCGTGCACCGCCGGACGCTCGGCGGCGATCCCGACGGCTTCGTCAAGCCGGGTCACGTCGAGCAAAGGCCGGACGCTGTTCTCCTCACGACCGACTACATCGAGACGCCCGAGGGCGGGACACCGCGGCCCTGCAAGTTCATCTATCGCATCGTGCTGCCGTTCGCGATCGATTTCACCGTTCACGGCGAGGGCGAGCACGTAATGCATGCCTTCAACATCCCGTGCCCGATCAGCGCACACGAGAGTCGGGTGTTCCAGCTCATCAAGATCGCGGCCGCAGAATCACTCGAGGCGAGCCTGGAGATCCAGCGGAACATGGTTAGCTTCTTCGATGTGATCAACCAGGAGGATCTCGACGTCCTCAAGGAGCTCGTGCTGCCCGACCTGCCGCTCGACCAGCACCACGAGATCCACCTGCCGGTCGATAACATCTGCGGCGCCTATCGCATGCGCCTGCGGGAACTGGGGCTCGGTCGCGATTAGCATGCCAAGCGCCGCTTGCGAGCGGGTGGCTGATCGCTCGCCCTGATTCAGCTGCCAGTTCCGAGGGCAACCAGACGGCTGCCCGCGCCGGCGGGTTTGTTGGCGAGGACCCCGTCGTGGGCGTCGACGTCGACGCGGCTTCCGGCCGTGCGCATCGCCGAAATATCCTCGACAAGGCGGCGACGGATGGTGAACGACGGCCATCTTGCCCGTAGACGATCCTGGCGGCCTGCGGCCTTGGGTGCCTGGCTGCCCTGCCGGCGCAGACACGCATCGGTCATCATCCAACGTGCCCGGCGTCGGTCACGCGAGCGTCTCTTCCACGCTCACTTGTGGCACGTCGCATGCCGACGAGAGTTCAACCCGTGCGGTGGCGGACGGCGTGCCGGGCCGCGCTTGTCTTTCGGTGACGCGGTGAGAGACCATCGACCATGCGCGCCGGGAATCGCCTCGTGGCCCGCCACTCCAGGACTCAATTAGGTGCCCATGACTAACCCAGGCCAAATGACGTGGCGCGCCCTCCTGGCCTGTGTAGCGGGCCTGTGCATCGGCAACATCGGCTGGTGGATCCAGCCGGTCCTGATCGGACAGCTCGTCGGTGGCGTCGGCCTAAGCGAGTCGAATGCCGGCCTCGTCGCGTCGGTCGAGCTCGGCGCGCTTGCGCTGAGCTCGGTCAGCCTGCCGCGGCTTTTCCCGACCGCGCGCCTGAGGACCATCGCCCTAGGCGGTGCCTTGGTCGCGATCGCCGCGGCAGCGGTCTCAGTCGCCGTCGACGCCTTCCCGCAGCTGCTCGCCGCGCGGGCCTTCGTCGGACTCGGTGAGGGCGCGGCGTTCATGGCCGCCAACATGGCGACGGCACGCTTCCCGGACCCGGACCGTGCCTTCGGCAAGATCAATTTCGCGAACGTGGTCTTCGGCATCGCGCTCGTCTCGTCGAACCCGCTCTTTTCCGGAATCGTCGGCAGGACAGCCGCTCTCCCGGCGCTGCTGGCGGCGCTGCTGCTGCTGACGCCGCTGCTGGTGCTGCTGCCGGCGTCCATGCGCGTCACGGAGGGCGAGGTCACGGCCGTCGGGTCGCGGCGCGCCGCGACGGCCGCTCGGTCCTGGGTGATCGCCATGCTCTCGATCAGCTTCTTTCTCGTGGCAGTGATGAGCGCCTCGATCTGGGCGTTCTACGCCCTGATCGGAACGCAGGATGGGCTCACGGAATCGGAGGTCGACAGCGCGATCGCCGTCGCGGTCTTTGCGGCGCTGATCGGCAGCGGCGTCGTACCACTGGTCGGCAAGTCGCTCGGGCGGGTGCTGCCCGTGACGACCGGCATCCTGCTGCTTGCAGGCTCGGTCGATACGCTGTGCCTCTGGCACAGTGCGCTCGCCTTTCGCGTCGCGACCTGCGTCAATGTCGCCGCAAACTACGTGATCCTGCCGTACTACTTCGCGGCGGCAGCGGACGAGGACCCGTCGGGCCACGGCACGGCCGCGATCGGCGGGACGTTCCTGATCGTCGGAGCGATCGGACCCTATCTCGGCGGGTTGCTGATGCAGACAGTGGGCCTGCGGACAATCGCGGTGCTCATGCTCGTGACCGGCACTGCCGCCTGGGTGCTGTTCGTGCTAGCCAACGTCGCCCTCAGGCGCCGCACCCCGGCCGGTGGCGCACCGGTCGCGCAGACCCCTGCGGGCGAGGCCGCGGGCTGATCGGACGCCAGGCGCTACCCGGCCGTCAGGCCAGCATCTGGTCGAGCCACCAGTTGTGGAACTGGTGGACCGTCTTCTCCATGTGCGACAGCCGGCCTTGCGCCGTGTGAACCGAGTGCGCGCCCTGACCGACGCGCGTACAGATGTCGACGTCCTCGAGCAGGATCGGCTCGATGAACGCCTTGAACTTGGCCACCTGCTCGTCGCTGTCGGGACGCGCGAGGGTCCCTGCTGGCAGCAGCACCGTCCAGACGAGCTCGTGCTCGATCTCGCTGATGATGTTGAAGTCGAGCATCAGCGGCAACGTAGGATCGGTGAGGCAATGCATTACCGGATAGACGTTGTAGACCGTGACCGTGCGCAGATGATGGTCGCTCATCCCGGCCGGAGCCGGGAAGAACGTCGGCACGAGGCCCTTGTCCTTCTCCCACAACCAGAACAGGCCGTACGGCCCGTCGACATCCTGGTACTCAGCGAGCTGGGCCGGGAACGAGTGGTCGGCCGTCATCGGGTGGATCCACGGCTGGTGGTACGCCTCGCTGAAATTCTCGAGCGAAATCTTCCAGTTCCACGGCATGGTCCGACGCCGGATCTCGACGGCCTCCTTGGAGGCGAATCCGTATGGATCGAGCCGCTCGGCGAGCTTCTTCACTTGTGGCGCGAGACTGCTCGAG
>Ga0335083_10006929_pt1 | contig 14039 bp, 13 predicted proteins | sample Lox_Sample_42_FD_206716 | JGI IMG/M metagenome (GOLD analysis project Ga0335083, IMG submission 206716) | Soil microbial communities from Loxahatchee National Wildlife Refuge, Florida, United States - Lox_Sample_4.2 | ecosystem: Environmental > Terrestrial > Soil > Wetlands | place: USA...
TCGCCGTCCACTTCGGCAACGATCCCGAAGATCCCGACAACGTCGCGCGCATGTTGGATCGCTACCCGAACTTCTTCATCGACACCGCGGCGCGCGTCCCGGAGATCGGCCGCCACCCGCAGGAGAAGATGCGGCGTTTCTTCACGAAGTACCAGGACCGCATCCTGTTCGGCACCGACACCGGCATCGGCGCCGAGCAGGAAGACATGATGTACGGCTCGAACGGAGCTCTGCCGCCTACGCGCGCGGACGAGGTCCGCTTCTTCACCCAGACCTGGCGGTACTTCGAGACGCTGGAGCGCCAGATGGAGAGCCCCACGCCGATCCAGGGGCGCTGGAAGATCGACGGCGTAGGCCTCCCCGACGACATCCTGCGCAAGATCTACTTCGACAACGCCGCCCGCGTTCTGCGCTGGAGACCGTCGGAGCACCCTTGACTGGCAGCGGTCGCTCACCATAATGGGCCGTCCCATTCCGGAGTAGCTCAGTGGCAGAGCAGGCGGCTGTTAACCGCCGGGTCGGGGGTTCGAAACCCTCCTCCGGAGCCAGTCTCGACGGCTGGGCGAACACCCCGCAGGGCGCTTGACAGCCTGCGCGGGGGCTTCGCCCGCCGGGCCGACCAGGGCCGGAAGGGGGTCGTCGGCGCTCTGGCGCCATTCGACGACGCCCACCAGGGCCTGGAGCAGCCCGCGCAGCTCGTCGTGCGCCCCCACCCGCTGCGCCTCGGCGAGGAGGCGTGGCACCCTGCGATAGGCATCCGCGACCGTCTCGGCCTCCAGCACCTGCCCCCGAATGCCGTCCCGCTTGGCCTGAACCTCTCTGGGCGAAGCCGGGCCGTCGAAATCGAACGACAGGGGGGCAACGACGAGGGGCGAAATTGCGAGCACCGTGCAGGAGCGTCCGGTGTTCGGACCGTGAGCTGAACGCGGCGATCGCCGAGCTGCTCGAGAAGCTGAACGCGCGGCCATTCAAGAAGCTCGAGGGCTGCCGCCGCTCCGCCTTCGAGGCGCTGGACCGGCCGGCGCTCCGCCCGCTGCCCCAGGCCCGGTGGGAGCTGGCGCGATGAAGAAGGCCAAGGTGGATATCGACAGATCGAGTCGTCTCAACCCACTGCGTGAGCCACCACTCGTCGCTTCGCTCCGACGGCGCTCGGATCAACCGGAACGAGCGCCCGGATCACGCCGGAACGACCGCCCGGATCGACCGGAATACGCATACGGAGCTCAATCGCGAGGCGATTCGCCGCGCCTTCGCGGGTTGGCAACAGGGCACGGCGAACATCGCCGACATGTTCGCGCTCGAGATGGTGTGGCGGATCGAAAGGCGCTCGGTTGCTTCGAAGGAGTACCGGACCAAGAAGGAGTTCGTCGACGAGGTCCTTGCCCCCTTCGCCGGCTCGAGCGATCCCTTCCGACCCGTCCGCATTCGCGCGATCTGCGCGAGGGAGCGGTTGCCCTCTTCCGTCGCGCAGGCGTACCCTCACCATGCGACGATCTCTCTCCGGATGAAGCCCGAGAATGGACCGCCTCGACACGATCAGAATGTTCATCCGCGTCGTCGAAAGCGGAAACTTTTCGGCCGTTGCGCGTGAGCTGGGCATCGGGCAACCGACGGTGAGCAAGCAGATCGCGGCGCTCGAATCGCACCTCGGGGCGCAGTTGCTCATGCGAACGTCGCGAAGCCTCGCGATCACCGATGCGGGGCGCGAATTTGTCGAGTCGGCGCGGAAGGCGCTGGCCGACCTCGAGGCTGCTGAGTCGAGGATCGGGCGCGGTCTGAGGTCGCCGTCCGGACTGGTGCGAGTCGGTGTCGCGCCGAGCTTCGGTGCTCTCCACATCGTGCCCCGGCTCCCGGAGTTCTTCCGGCGCTACCCAGACGTGACTGTCGAGGTCCTCGCCTCGGAGCGGAGCGCCAACCTCATCGAGGAGGGCATCGACGTGGCGATCCGGAACGGCGAACTCGCTGATTCGAGCCTCGTCGCGCGGAGGATCGGTTCGACGTCCGTCATCGTCGTCGCGTCCCCGGCGTACCTGAAGCGCCGGGGTGAGCCGAGGAAGCCGGCCGACCTGGCAGGACACAGCTGCATCGTGTTCTCCTCACAGTCAGGGCCGAGGCCGTGGCAGTTCGCGGGAAGGAACGGACCGACGTCCTACGTTCCGCTTGGCCCCTTCCGAACCAATGACGGTGACCAGATTCGAGCGGCGGTTCTCAACGGGATTGGCGCCGCGCAGGTGCCCCAGTGGCTGTGCGCGCGCGATCTGGAAGCCGGCTCCGTCCGGCGGATCATGCAGAAGCATGAGCCGGCCCCCCTGCCGATCAGCGCGGTTCGGCCGGCCAGCCGGCGTCTCGCGACGAAGGTCAGCGTCTTCCTCGACTTTCTGACCGAGACGCTGGCGGCGATGCTCTAACCGCACTGCTGCGCGTGGGTCGTCAGCTTCCGCTGAAGGTGGCGGGCGATCCATTCCTGCCTGGAATGGACATCATGCGATCGATCCGCCTCCTCGCAGAGCCGCTGCGCTCGTAGGTTCACATCGCGGTAACAGGGAACCAAGGAGCCACGACCATGAAAATCATCTCGCCGACGTTGCCGAAGCCCATCGAGAAGTACTTGAGGTCCGTCAATGCGGGTGCCCTCGACGATTTCGCGACGAGCTTCGCAGACGATGCCCGGGTGAAGGACCTGGAGCGTGAGATACGCGGATTGGACGCCATCAAAGAGTGGGCGCGCCGTGACATCTTCGGGGTCAACGCCCGCCTGGACGCCCTGCGGGTGACGGAGGGAAATGGAAGAACCGTCGTCACGGTCAAGATCGACGGGACGTTCGATCGAACGGGCTTGCCGGACCCACTCCTCATGGACCACGCGTTCACGCTCGTGGACGGCAGGATCACCGAACTGAAGGTCACTTTCACGGCGTGAACGCCACTGGAGGGAAGCTACACGAACGGCGGCAGCCCACCGCCGGGCACACGTCGCGCCCCTGGATTTGCAGGGCAACCAGATCTGGTTCCAGCAGTTCCGCTACCAGACGGTCAGCGGGACAACGACGACAGCGGGCGATTTCACGCCCACCTCCCTGGCTTTGAGTCCGACCGGCGTTCTGGTCGTTCTCGGTGCCGACGGCGTCTTCCGCCTGAACCAGACTGACGGCACGCTGGCCACGCCCTGATTCATCGCTGCTCGGCCCGCGGCAGGCCGGCCGTCCGAATCGAGTTTGTCATCCTTCCGACGGCTGCACGGTCAACCCGAGGCCAAAGCTTCCGGGCCGCAGACGGAGACACCGGCCCCTGAGAATGGGCGGCCGAGACGCGCGGAGGGTGGACGGAACGCCCAGACTCGGCCAATCGACGCGGCGGGACTTCGTGCCTTATACGCCCTATACGCGACCAAGTGCTGCCGGGACGGAATCGCCCTCCTGCCCCTCAGGCTAGATTGCCGCCGCTCAGATCGTCCGCGTCCGCAATAACCACGGGCTCTTTGTCTCCCCTCAGATAACAAAGCACCGGCGGTTCACGGAGTGAGGACGACCTGCCTTCTGGAGAGATCTCAACCGTCGCGAGCCCCACCGCGACGATTTCGTCGTCGGGCTCCAAGATAACTTCAACGTAGCGCAGCTCGTCCGGCATTCCGAACATCGTGACATTTGCGCCAGCTGTCCTCACGAGGTCAAAAACCTTCTGCGGTACGTTTTCCGATCGCGCGTCATAGGGAGCGAGCTCCAGTCGGAAGGGTGCACACAGAATTGCCTCCGCGGAACCATCGGTCAGTAGAAAGGTGTCGAATTCGTCCTGCTCGAACACTCTGCGCCAATCGCCCCCATGCCTGGCGTCGACAGTCAGACGGAAGCAGATGCAAGACCGCTGTGACACCGGCGATGTCCGCATCGGCCCACGAGCGCGGGCGCGCCCTCTGATCCGAACGCTGTCACCGTCGTTGGCGCGTGCAATCACCACGTCGCGGACCGCCATCATTCCTCGACGCGCAGCCCTCCGGCGTGCGGCCTGTCCCTCCAGCCCATTCCGCCGTCGGCAGGCCACGCCCGCAGCGACACTGGCCACGATCCAACCAGCAATGACAATCACGGTCCACACGATCACCTTCCCCCGACTGAAGTCCGTCCGGTCAGCGACCAGAGCCGGAATTTAGAGTTAGCTCCGGCCGTATGATACCGAGCGCTTTGGGGTTGATACCGCCGGCCAGCGTCCACGTCCTGATACTGCACAGACATTGTTCGCGTTGCGACGATCGTTAGCTGATCCAGCATCCTGGCCGACCGCTGTCAATCCTTGTGATCCGTGGCATTGCCAATGACCGCAGACAACATACAAGCCAGACCACACCGGCCAATACAATCCCCACCACTGGCTCACACGATAACATGTCTATAACGGGCTCAAACACGTCTGTGCCGTGAGAATGGGCGGCCGAGACTCGCGGAGGGTGGACGGAACGCCCAGACTCGGCCGATCAACGCCGCGGGACTTCGTGCCTTATAAGCCCTATACGCCCTGCCCGAACCGCTCGCGAGCCACCTGCGCGAGGCGGTCGAACCCGTACGGCATGTCGAACGGCTCTGTGCACACGAAGATCCGCACCCCCGCCTGGATCGTCGCCCCGCCTCCAGCACTCGCAGCAAGCACCCGAGCGCCTCGGCGTCGAAGGACGGTGGCACACCCACGCTCCGCCCATCCCCGAGCCGCACCTCGAACCGCTCGTCGGTCGTGCCCACCAGCGGGCGCACCTCGACCAGCTTCGCCAGCGAGAGCTCGGCCCCCCGCTCCCCCTGCGAGGTCGAACGCCTGTGCCACCGCAAGCCGCTCGACTGGTCGCGCCTGCCGGTCGTCCTGCCCGCTGCCGGCGAGGCGCGCGAGAGCGCCGACCGCTGGTTCCGCCGCCGCCGGATCTCTCCGCAGATCTACAGCGAGGTGGCCGGCAACGAGGCCATCCTGGCCCTGGTCAGCCTGGGCTGCGGCGTCGGCATCGTGCCCGCATCGTCCTGGATGAGAGCCCGCTGCGATCGAAGGTGCGCGTCCTGGACGTCGACGACGCCGACGGCCCGCTGGGCGAGTTCCGCGTCGGCGTCTGCACCCAGCGCAAGAAGCTGACCTCGCCCCTGGTCCGCGCGCTCTGGGACTCGCTGGCCGCCCCGCGATGACCGGATAAGAGCCCGGGCGTCCGCGACGCTCACCGGTGACGCGACCGAAGCCCGGGCTTGGAGCGCCCGGGACCGCCATGCGCGCGCGGCAGTCATGCCGCCTGACGATCGATCATCACCAGCGGGAGCGCGCGCGGGTCAAGAAAGCAGGCTTCTAGCCCTTTCGAGGGCTGATGACGGATAGCCAATCCAGACCATAGCGATCGGCACCTGAAGAAATGCGAACTCAAGGGCCCCGCCCTTCCAATCCCTTGTCGCGACAAAGCAGCCGATTGTTATCACCGAGTGGGCAATCAGCAACGCTCCACCAAGCCTGAAGGTGTGCGGCAGCAGAATCAACACTCCACCCACCCCCAAGAGAATAGATAGAAGCTGTATGCCAGCGCGAGGCATGTTTGCCTTGTTGTAGACCACAGCAGCTTCGGGGTGAGTTGCTCCGTTGATTGAGTAGTAAATGGATGCTGCGGAACTGACCAACACCAGCAAGGCGACGACGGCTTTTGTCATTTTTTCACATCGGGGCTATCGGAGGTTCTGCAGTGCGGGGTGGATGACGCGGGTCATCGCTCGTACGTCCCGTCGAGACGGCCACGCGTGAGGACGATCCCGGCCATTGCCTTCGCGAGCTGCGCTCGGGAGAGCGAAGCGCGATCTCCCGGCAACGGCGCCGCCAACGCGAAGAGCTGAAACACGTAGGTATGAGGTCCGTGGTCGCGCACTGGACGCGGCCCTCGATAGCCCCGGCCGCCGCCCGTGCCCTTGCCGAAGACGCCCGGATGCTTCAGCCCTTCGACGAGCACGCCCTCGGAGATCTGGGTCACCTCAGGCGGAATAGCGGTCACGACGGTGTGGACGAAGGGGCGCGGAAGCGGCGCGTCCGGGTCTTCGATCACCAGCGCGAGCTCGGCCGTGCCGCGCGGAATGTTCCTCCACGCCAGCGGTGGCGACAAGTTCTCTCCCACGCCGTCGCCGGCGTAGCGGCGTGGGATTGGAGCGCCGCTCTCGAAGGCATCGCTCACGAGCTCGATGCTGGCCGGCGCATCCCTGCCCGCCTCGCTGTTCCAGAGTAAGCCGCGCTCGCCAGCGCGTACGCCGCGCAGCATTCGTCCTAGGAAGCTCATCGCGTTGGCCTAGCGGAGGTTCTGCAGGAAGAACGGGCGAATCCGATCAACCGCTTCAGTCACGTAGGGCTCGAGATCATAGAGGTCGAAGTGACCCGCCTTCGCGATGAGGTGGAACTCCTTGGGACCCTTCTTGTCCGCGTACAGCTTCTCCCCATCCGCCCGCGCGTAGTCACGCTGAGAAGTGATGACGAGCAGCGGAACGGACTCGAGCCGGGGCAATGCGTCGGCGACGTCATAGGCCGCCATCTTTTCAGCCGACCAGATCAGGAAGTCCTTCTTCCGGTTGGGATGCAGGCCACGATTCGGATCCTCGTAGTAGTCGATGGCCTTCAGCATGTCGCGGTACTTCGGACTGAGCGATGCGATGCCGCGCGTGAACCTCGAGATCTTCGGCATGAACGTGAGGTGCTTCGCCGGCTGTCCCTGCTCGTAAGCCAACCGGGCGGCGCGCGCATCCGCGAGGATCTTCTCTCCGTTCCCGTACAGACCACCGAAGCCGGACGCGACCTGTTCCTTGACGGCCGTGTGGGGAACGATGCTCGCCAGGACCTTGATGCGTGGATCCGAAGCAGCCGCGAGGGGAAGGTATCCACCGCCGCCGCATACGCCCACCCCGCCGATGCGCTCCGGATCCACCTGAGGAAGGCTGATGAGGTAGGTCACGGCGCTCTTGGCGTCCTCTGCCTTCATGAACGGGTCTTCATTGAGTCGTGGCTCACCCTCGCTCTCGCCGAAGGACGTGTGGTCGAACGCCAGGGCCACGTAGCCGAGCTGAGCCATTCGACGGGCGTAGACGCTGGACGCCTGCTCCTTCACGGAGAACATCGGGCCGACGACGACGATGCCAGGGCGGCGCTCGGAAGCGGGCTCGCTCTTGGGCTCGAAGAGGAGTCCGGCGAGCCGAGCGTGACTCGCTGGATTGACGAAGCTCACCTTGGTGACCTTCACCGCCGGTCCTCTCGCCACCATCTCGGGTGAATGGTTCGACAAGGCGGGAGAGGTGACGCAGCTGAACATCGTGGCTCCGGATTTCGTGGTTGTCGTGGACGTTGTCATGGGCGTTTCTCCTTGCGGTTGGTGAACGATCAGAGTCCTTCGCTCTTGCAAACGACGCGAATGGCGACGCGCATGCGGGAGAGGTAGTCGTCGCCGCCGTGCCCACGGTGCTGGAGGCCGTAGGACGTCGCGTAGAGCAGCTCGGCCAGCGCACGCGGCGAAGGCTCCCCTCTCTCACGGCCTCGGCGCGCTTGCTTCAGGGTGCCGGCCAGCGCCAGGACGATCTGTTCGTCCAGCTGCTGGACGAGGTCGCCTGCCAGCTCTCGGGCGGCGTCGAACAGCTCTCGCATGCTGCGCGGATCCGCAGAGCCGACCGCCGCCTCCGTCATCGAAACGAAAGCGGCCAACAAGCGCTCGTCCAGTTGGCGTCCATCGGCAGCGAGCGCAGTCCGCAGCGCCAGGAGCGTCACTCCCGCGAGGTGTTCGATCACGGCGCGGAAGGCGTCCTCCTTGTTGCGGAAGTGGAGGTACAGGCCCTGCCTCGACAGCTTCGAGGCGCGCGCGATGTCGTCCATGGACGTCTTGCGAAAGCCGTAGCGCACGAAGAGTCCTGCGGCGGACGTGACGAGCTCTCGGCGGCGACTCGATGCGGCGTTGTGGGCGACCGGCTCGACAGCGGGCGTTGTCATAGTGGACAACATAGACACATCGACAATATCTGTCAAGTTGAATTTCTGCACCATGCGGGCTGCACCATGGCGATGGAAGAGCACGCACGCGCGCGACACGCGGTGATGCGCGAGGACCGAACGCTCCAGGCGAGCATGTCCACTGCACCCCAGATCCCGAGGACGAGCGGCTGGTCAGCGCCTCGCGTCCTTCGTGTGGAGGGCTACTCCGACCAGCCGCTTCATCGATAGCAGCCGCAGTCGGCCCGGGCCGTTTCCGCTTCGATGGCTCTGACGACATCACCGGGAAGGCGCTTGACGATGGTCACGTATTGGCAGACGGCGGCCCGCGTGAGGCCGAATTGGTCGGCGACCTGCTGGTAGGTGCGCCGGCCGCCGGCCAACTCGCGCTCGTGCTCCCGGGCTCGGCGAATCGCGTTCGGCCAGCCGCGCCGCCGGCTCGTTCTTCGTCGTCAGGAGCGAGCGTTGCCGGTCAAGAAGTCGATCAGCCCGTAAGGCGCGCGGTCACCCAGGCACAGGTCCATGATCAGGCGGGCGTCCGCCGCCTCGTTCGCGCTGCGGGCGAACATCGCCTCTTCGTAGCGGGCCAGCGCCGCTTCGAGGTCGCCGGGGTGCGCGGCGATCGCCTGGCCCAGCTCGGCGCCGTCCAGCATGGCCAGGTTGGCGCCCTCGCCGGAGGGGGGCATCAGGTGCGCGGCGTCCCCCAGCAGCGTCACGCCCGCGACCCGCTCCCACCGGTGCCGATCCGGCAGCGCGTGGATCATCCGCGGCACGAGCGGCGTGTCGCCGTCGGCGATCAGCGAGAGCAGCGCCGGGGCCCAGCCGTCGAACTCGGCCGCCACCCGCGCCCGGGCGGCCGCGGCGTCGGTGAAGTCGACGGCGGCGACCCACTCGAGGGGGCGGGTCAGCTCGACGTAGGTGTGAAGGACGCTCCCCGCCTCGCGGTGCGCGACGATCCCCCGGCCCGGCGCGAGGGCGCACATCCCGCCGCCGCCCACCGCTTCGGCGGCCGCGGGGTGGCGGGCGTCGGCGTCGTGCAGGTACGTCTCGATGAACGTGGTGCCGACGTAGGCCGGCGCCGCCCCGGAGAGCAGCGGCCGGACCTTGGACCAGGCGCCGTCCGCGCCGACCAGCAGCGCGGTGCTGGCGCTGGCCCCGTCCGCGAACGTCAGCCGACACCGGCCGCCGCCCAGCGACGCGGCGGTCGCCAGCTTTCTTCCCCACTGCACCGTCCCGGGCGGGAGAGACTCCAGAAGAATCCGGCGCAGATCGCCGCGAAGCACCTCGGGGCGGCCGCCCCGGCCGTCGTCGGGCTGATCCAGCAACACCCTCCCCTGCGGGTCGAGCACGCGCGAAGCCTGTCCGCCCTCCCGGACGATCGCGCGAAACTCCCGCGTGAGGCCGGCCGCCTCCAGCGCGAGCTGCCCGTTGTGTTCGTGGATGTCGAGCTGTCCCCCCTGCGCGCGGGACCCCGCTGAAGGCTCCGCTTCGAGAATCGTGGCCGGGACGCCGTGGACGTGGAGGACGCGCGCCAGCGTGAGGCCACCCAGGCCGGCGCCGATGATCGTGACGGGTGTGGTGGGTTTCATGGACTGTTCTGGAACATTGTTCCAGCTCGAGAATGGAACGGCGTTCCAGATGTGTCAAGATGCTTCCTGATGGCCCGCCCGGACGCCCTGTCGAAGGAACGCATCGTCGAGGTCGCGATGGAGATCCTGGACGCCGCCGGTGAGGGCGCCCTCACCTTCCGGGCGCTGGGGGCTCGCCTGGCCACCGGGAGCGGCGCGATCTACTGGCACGTCGCCGACAAGGACGAGCTGCTCGCCGCGTGCACGAGCGACGTCATCACGCGGGTCATGGCCGGTGTCGGGGCCACCGCAGCCCCGCGCGCGGCGATCCGAGCCGTGGCCCTGGGCGTCTTCGACGCGATCGACGCGCACCCCTGGGTGGGCACCCAGCTCTCCCGCGAGCCCTGGGCCTCTCCCGTGCTGCAGATCTTCGAGGGCATCGGCGGCAGGCTGCAGGCGCTGGGCGTGCCCAGGCGCGCGCGGTTCAACGCCGCCTCGGCGCTGGTCAACTACATCCTGGGCCTGGCTGGACAATACGCGGCGGGGGCCCGGCTCTTGCCCAGAGGCACCCGCCGGACCGCGTTTCTCGGGGCGGTGGCCGCGCGCTGGGCCGCCCTCGACCCCGCCGCCTACCCGTTCGTGCGCCAGGTCGCGCCGCAGCTGCGCGACCACGACGACCGCGAGCAGTTCCTGGCCGGGATCGACCTCATCCTCGCCGGCATCCGGACGCTCCGATAGGTCAGGTCACGCCGAAGCGCTTCGCCAGGCCGTCGAGCAGGGCGTCGAGGCCGACCTGGAAGTGGGCGTCCTCGGTCATGAAGCTCGAGTTCTTGACGAATGCCGTGACCGGATCGTCCCGGCCGATCATGGCGCGCAGCTGAGGATAGTCGCCCGCGTCGAGGATCTCTTTCATCGCCTGGCTCAGCGCGCGGGCCGTCTTGCGGACCAGCTGGGGCTGGCTGCGCCGGCGCATCAAGCCCGCGCAGTGGCCGAACACGTAGTCGTCGACGATCGACAGGATCTCGTGCTTGGCTTCGATCGGAAGGTCGAGGCCGGCGACGGCCTGCAGCGATTGCTCGACGTGGCGCAGCCCGTTGGGCTTGACCCGCAGGCCGGTGAGCGCGTGCATCGCCCAGGCATGGCGAACGTAGGTGGCGCGGGTCGCGGCCGCCAGCTTGCCGACCGCCGCGCGCCAGGGCCGGGGCAAGGGATCGCAGGCGTCGCAGATCTCGCCCATCAGGGCGTCCTCGACCAGCGTGAGCAGGTCCTCCTTGTCGCGCACGTAGTAGTAGAGCGTCATCGTGCCCGCGCCCAGCTCCTGGGCCACCCGGCGCATCGACAGCGCCTCGAAACCCTCGGCGTCGGCGATCTCCAGCGCCGTCTCCGCGATCTGCTCGCGGGTGAATCGCTTTGACATTCGTACAGTGTACTATTACTCTTTTCGTATGGTGTACGACGCAATCATCGCGGGGGCCGGACCGGTCGGGCTGTTCCTGGCGTCCGAGCTGCGCCTGGCCAAGCTCTCCGTGCTGGTGCTGGAGCGGCTGGAGGACCCGGCCTCGCCCCTCAAGCGGCTGCCGTTCGGCATGCGCGGCCTGTGGGGCCCCAGCGTCGAGACGTTCTACCGGCGCGGCCTCCTGTCCCGGGTCGCGGCGCCGGTCGGCGCCGGCGAGGGTACCGGCCAGCCCAGGCCGGGATCGATGGCGCCCGACCCCCAGCGGCGCGGGCCGGCCGGGCACTTCGCGGGCATCCAGTTCGATCACCGCAACATCGATTCGTCCCGGTGGACCTATCGGATCCCGGGCCCGGCCGACACCCAGCTGGGGGTCGAGATGGAGCACCTCGAACGCGTCCTGGCCGCCCACGCCATCTCCGCCGGCGTCGAGATCCAGCGCGGCCACGGCCTCGACGGCTTCGCGTCCTCGGACGAAGGCGTCACGGTCCAGGCCGGCCAGCGGCAGCTCCGCGCCCGCTGGCTGGTCGGCTGCGACGGCGGGCGGAGCACGGTTCGCAAGCAGGGCGGCTTCGACTTCGAGGGGACCGAGCCCGAGTTCACGGGGTATTCGGTGCAGGTCGACCTGGGCGGCGCCGCGGCGCTGCCGCTCGGCCGTCACTACACGGCCGCCGGCATGTACACGCAGTGGCAGCCGGGCGTGTTCGGGATCGCCGACTTCGACGGCGGCGCCTTCCACCGCGCTCAGCCGATCACCCGCGAGCACGTGGAGGCGGTCTTGCGGCGCGTCTCCGGCGCCGACGTGACCGTCCAGGCGCTGCACGTCGCCTCGACCTGGACCGATCGCTCGCGGCAGGCGACGACCTACCGCAGGGGACGGGTGCTGCTGGCGGGCGACGCCGCGCACGTTCATTCACCGCTGGGCGGCCAGGGCCTGAACCTGGGGCTGGGCGACGCCATGAACCTCGGGTGGAAGCTGGCGGCGACCATCAGGGGCGACGCCCCGGACGGATTGCTCGACAGCTACACCACCGAGCGGCACCCGGTCGGCGCGCGCGTCCTCGAATGGACACGGGCCCAGGTCGCGCTGATGCGGCCCGACTCGCGCGCGCTGCAGGTCGTGGTGCGCGACCTGATCGACACGCGCGACGGCGCGACCTATTTCGCCGAGCGGGTCTGGGGGGTGTCTCTCCGTTACGACCTGGGCGGCGACCATCCGCTGGTGGGCCGCAGCTGCCCCGACTTCGAGCTGGAGGACGGGGTCAGGCTCGGCACGCTGCTGGAAAGTGGAACCGGCGTGCTGCTGGACTTCGACCGGCGGGCGTCGCTGCAAGCGCTGGAGGGCCGCTGGGGCGGGCAGGTCCGGTACGTGGCTCGCGACGCGCGGGAGCGTCTGGGTCTGTCCGCAGTGCTCGTGCGCCCGGACGGGTTCGTCGCCTGGGCCAGCGACGCGACGCCCGATCCCGCGGACGTCACGCGAGCGGCGGCGAGATGGTTCGGGGTGCGCTAGCATCGAGGCCGTCATGACCACCCAGCCCCGCATGCCCGCTCTCTACCTGCCGCACGGCGGGGGACCCTGGCCCTGGATGGACATGAGCGCGCTGCTCGAAGATCGCGAGAGGCGCTCGCTGACCGAGTACCTGGCCGGGCTGGTCGCGCAGCTCCCTCGGCGACCGCGCGCGATGGTGGTCATCTCGGCGCACTGGGAGGAGCGGATCCCGACCGTGACGACGAACCCCCGGCCGCCGATGCTGTACGACTATTACGGCTTCCCGCCCGAGACGTACCAGATCACCTGGCCGGCGCCGGGCGAGCCGCAGCTGGCTGCGCAGGTGCGGGCCTTGCTGGAGGGCGCCGGTTTCACGACGGCCGAGGATCCGAAGCGGGGCTTCGACCACGGGACGTTCGTGCCGCTCAAGCTGAGTTTCCCCGAGGCCGACATGCCGACGATCCAGCTCTCGCTGGAGGGAGGCCTGGATCCGGCGCGCCACCTGGCCATCGGCCGCGCGCTGGCCCCGCTGCGCGACCAGGACGTGCTGCTGGTCGGCAGCGGGATGAGCTTTCACGATCTGCGCGCCTTCTTCGCGGGGCTGCCGCGCCAGGCGCGCGCCGCTCGCTCCGGGCCGTTCGACGCCTGGCTGCGCGAGGCGGTGGTCGCCGATCCTGCGACGCGCGACGCGGAGCTGGCCGGCTGGAAGGCCGCGCCCGACGCCCGGGTCGCTCACCCGCGCGAGGAACACCTGCTGCCGCTCATGGTGGTGGCCGGCGCGGCGAGCGACGACCGCGGCCACGTCGCGTTCCACGACACCTTCGGCGGGTTCCACATCACCGGCGTCCAGTTCGGCGGCTGAGCCGGTCACAGCGCGCCGTTGCTGAGGCGGGCGATCTCGTCGCCGGAGAGCGCCCGCCGGTACAGCAGCACGTCGTCCAGGCGGCCCGGGATCCGTTCGCTGAGGTTGGTGGGACTGGGGTTGTTGTTGCCCGACAGGATCACCGGGTTGGACTCGGCGGCGAACGGACCGGTGACCGGCGCGTCGATCACGTCCACGCCGTTCAGGTAGAGGCGCGCCATGCTGCCGTCGTAGGTGCCGGCGATGTGGACCCAGGTCTGCAGCGGCACCGCCGTCGGCCCGGCGATGAACACCTGCATGCTGGCCGGCGTCGTGATGAACAGCGCCGGCTTCATGTCGGCGCGGATCGACAGGTGGTAGTGCTGCCCGTAGGTCGCGGCGATCTGCCGCGAGATGACGGTGGCGTAGTCGGTGATGGCGCCGTCGATGTAGATCCAGGCGGCCACCGTCACCGCGGTGGTGATCGAGTCGATCGACTCCGAATCCGGCACCTGGACGTAGCCCTTCCCCTGCGGCGCCAGCGCCCCACCCTCCGGCCCGTCCGCCACCCAAGCGCTCGCCGGATCGATCGCGGCCAGAGTCCCGTTGTTGTTGTTCAGCGAGGAGTCGTGGGCGATCGAGCTGCCCGACGTCTCGTCCAGCCGCCAGAACCCGATCAGCTGGTCCCCCAGCTCCATGCACCCCGACGCGCCGGCGTCGCCG
>Ga0335083_10006930_pt1 | contig 14038 bp, 17 predicted proteins | sample Lox_Sample_42_FD_206716 | JGI IMG/M metagenome (GOLD analysis project Ga0335083, IMG submission 206716) | Soil microbial communities from Loxahatchee National Wildlife Refuge, Florida, United States - Lox_Sample_4.2 | ecosystem: Environmental > Terrestrial > Soil > Wetlands | place: USA...
TTCACGGCGGCCAGGACTGGCGGCATTAAGAATTACTTTGTCGAGATGAACCTCGACTTCATGAAAGCCAGCGTGCCGTACCTGCGTAGTCTCAACGTCTAGAGCCGTAAATGTTAAAATCGTAGGGATGTCCAGTCAGTCCCAACTGATCCAGATTGAGCTGTCCCCGCCTCTGCGCGTGCCAAAACCGCAGTGGTTACGGGCGAAAGCTCCCGTGGGCGATAACTTCCACAATCTGAAAAAACTCGCCCGGGGACTCGGCCTGCACACCGTGTGCGAGTCGGCCCAGTGCCCGAACATCGGCGAGTGCTGGAATCACAAGACCGCGACCTTCATGCTGCTGGGCGACATTTGTACCCGGCGATGCGGATTCTGCGCCGTCCCGAAAGGCCGCCCCGAGCCGATCGACTGGGATGAGCCGCGCCGCGTTGCCGAAGCCGTTGCGACGCTCGGCTTGAAGCATGCCGTCGTGACCAGCGTGAACCGCGACGATGACAACATTGGCAGTGCGAAGGTTTTCGCCGAGACCATTCGCGAGATTCGCGAGCTTACCCCGGATTGTCGCGTCGAGGTTCTGATTCCCGACTTCCAGGGATACGACGAGTCCCTGCGCATCGTGCTCGACGCCAGGCCGGACGTTTTGAACCACAATACCGAGACCGTCCCTCGCCTGTATCGCTCCGTGCGCTCCGGTGCGCGCTATCAGCGCACACTGGATTTGCTCGCAAACGCAAAGAAGATCTCTCCGGACACGGTGACCAAGAGCGGCGTCATGGTCGGCCTCGGCGAATCGAGCGAGGAACTCGTGGAAGTTTTCCGCGATCTCGGAACCCGAGGCGTCGATATCTTGACCGTTGGCCAGTATCTGCGGCCTTCGAAAGATCACCTGCCGATCGCGCGCTTCTACGAGCCGGAAGAGTTCGTTTATCTGAAAGAACAGGCGTTACGCTTCGGCTTCCGGCACGTCGAGTCCGGCCCGCTGGTGCGGTCAAGCTACCATGCCCATGAACAGGCCGATGCCACCGCATCGCCGCGGGCGGTGTTTTAGCTTGCGGTGGAGTGAGTCCTCCCACTTTCGCCTGCCCCCAATCAATTTCAGTTCGCCGGGAAGTATCTCCATCGAAAAGCTAGCCTTCCGGAGGTCACCGCTCCCGTGGTAATCCTCCTCCTGATTGTCCTCGGCTTTTTCTCCGGCTTGCTGGGGGCGCTCACTGGCATCGGCGGAGGCGTGCTGCTCACGCCAATTCTCGCGCTGCATTTCGGCATCCCGATTCGCGAGGCCATCGGCACCAGCCTCGTCGCCGTCATCACGACCTCGGCAGCAAGCTCATCGGTTCATCTGCAACGCCACACCACTGATATTCGTCTGGGCATGACGCTCGAACTTGCGACCGCGTTTGGCGCAGCATCAATGGCCTACATGGTGGGATATTTCAACCGCGACGCCCTCGAGGGCTTGTTCGCGGCATTTCTTCTCTATAGCTCGATCACGATTCTGTCGCGCGGTGGCAAGATCAAGCCGGAAGATGAACTAGTCACGACGGGTGAGGGCGAAATCGTCATCCCCCCTTACGAGCCGCAGCGCTACCCGCTGGGCCTCGGCGCATCGCTGGTTGCCGGCGGACTCTCCGGACTGCTCGGCATCGGCGGCGGCCCGGTCAAAGTTCCGGTGATGTATCTGTTCATGCGGGTGCCGCTGATGGTCGCGACCGCCACGTCGAATTTTATGGTCGGCGTCACCGCTGCCGCAAGCGCGCTCGTCTATTACCGGCGCGGCGATATTCTCGTGCAGTATGCGGCCCCGCTCGCCGTCGGAGTCTTTGTCGGATCGCTCCTGGGCGCGCGCCTCGCCCCGCGAATTCACACGAAAGTGGTGGTCTATCTTCTAGTGGCGATCATGCTCTACCTCTCCGGGCACCTCCTGATTCACCTGTCGCGAGGGCATCTATGAGCGAGATCCGCGAGCCGGCATTCGATCGCGCCGTCGCACTGGTGTTGCGCACTGGCGCCTTCAGTTGTTTCTTCGTGATGCTGGCCGGTCTGTTTGTCGGGCTTTTCGTTCCGGGCAGAATTCCACTGGCCATCGAACGCATCGGAGTTCTCCTCATGCTGGCCACCCCAGCCGTTCGTGTCATGGTCGCGTGCTATTTGTTTTTTCGGGAGAACGACAGGAAATACGGCCTGATCTCGCTGGGAGTGCTCGTGATACTGGCGCTGGGAGCTGTATTCGGAATCGGCGAGCACTAGCCGTAATTCCCTAGAAAATATGTAGCTTGATGCTCAAGTACTTCTTCGGATTTTCCCGGATCGCCTTGACCAGATTCTGGCTCTCGACCAGCATCTGGTTGGCGTTGTTATACAGCGAGTCGTCTTTGAAGAGCTTTCCGGCGCTTCCCTGTCCCGCTTCCAGCTGCGTCGTCAGCTCGGAAAGCTTTGTGATCGTGACGTCGAGCTTTTTCGCCAGCTCGTCATCTTTCGCGAGCTTGCCCAGGGTGCCTTTCCCGGCATTGATGTCGCCGGTGATCTTCTTCAGGTTTGCGATCGTCTCGTTCGCGTTGTCGTAGAGCGACGGGTCTTTCAGAATCTTCCCGGCAGATCCCTTACCCTGCTGGATGTCGTCGATCACGGCGTTCATCTTGTCGAGCGTCGCGATGAACTTGTCGTAGGCGTCATTGCGGCTGATTAACGCACCCAGGCTGCCCTTGCCTTTGCTGATCTGCTCGACGATCGTCTGAAACTCGGCCACGGTCGCGGAAAACCGGTCATAAAGCGTGGGATCGTAAATCAGTTTGCCCAGCGATCCCTTGCCGCTTTCGGCGAACGCCAGGATGCGGTCGGCGCGCTTCAGCAGCGCGTCCATGTTCTGCAGTGTGCTCTGGCTGCTGACCACGACGTCTTCGATATCCGGCGTCTCGCGCGTTGCCAGCGTGTCGCCCGATTGTGCGAATGGGCCATTGGCCTGGGAGCTGTCCAGGTCGACGTAGGTTTCACCCAGCACGCCCGTGGTGCGCAGCAGGCAGAGCGAATCGCGCCGAAGGTTCGTCTGATACTTCGTACTGACCTTCATCGTGATTTCCACCGGAGTCAGCTTTTTGTCCGGCGCGTCAACGATCCTCATGCCGACCACGTTGCCGATATCCACGCCGCTCAGGCGCACAGGTGCGCCGATGCGCAATCCACCGGCATTGTTGAAGTAGGAGATGAGCTTGATGCGCGAGGTCAGCAGGCCGATGTTGCCCGACATCAGGAACAGCAAAAGCGCCAGCGTGAGGCTGGCGATGATCACCGTGACGCCGACCCGGAGTTGCGACCACTTGAGCTGCTTCTGGCTAGGCAAAGTTCTCCTTCATAACGCCAGTCTGCAGTACGCCGCCGGCTGCGGCCACCCGCCCCGAGTCTAAGCCGATTCCCTGCACGCCCACCGCAGCATGATAACAAAGTCGCGCGGCTTCTTAGGCCGCTTTTGATCGCAGGGCCGGTACCAGAGCCATTGCGAGCAGGTAGGCCGACGCTCCGCAGGCCAGCGTGACCGTCAGCCCGAACTGGATCGCGATCACCATAGCCAGCACCGATCCCAGCACGCTGGCCGCGGCATTCATCGCCCACGCCCATTCCACTGCGTTATCGGCGCTCGATGTCGCGCATAAGGCCCGAAGTCCCGTGGGAAACGGCATGCCCATCACGAATCCAAGCGGGATCAGCAGAATGCCGCTAACCACCAGCCTGTATCCAAAATCAAAGCCCACCAGCGCCGCCAGCCGCGTGGGCAGGAAGAAAACATCGGCGACCAGTGTTACGATCACCAGCAGCAGCGCCACCCATACTGACTCTGTTCGCCTCAGCCAGAGCCGCGAGAGCAGGCTGCCTGCGCCGCTGGAAATCATCAGCAGGAAAATCACCACCGTCAGTGCGTAGGTCGGATGGCCGAGAAACAAGACAAATCGCTGGATGAACGCAATTTCGACCAGGATATAACCGAGTCCCACCGCGACGAAATAGAGCAGCGGAAGCGGCGACTGGCGCGGCCTTCCACCTTTCAGCGCCAGCGGCAGGATCAGGAATGCCAGCACTGCAACCAGCGAAATCACCAGCACCAGCAGCAGGACCAGAACTCCAAGGTTCACCTTCCAGTCGATGCCACCCCGCAGCCCCTTCTCGCCAAGAATCTGCCCCGGCTTCAAGGTGAAAAAGAAAAACGGCGCGTTATCGTTTACCGGCGCCACGTTGTAGGCGTATCCGCGGGCGAACGCGTAGGGATCATTGCTGGCGATCAGGTCCGAGAACGGATTCTTCCCTGGCTTCGACGGCATATACAGGGAATCCAGCTCGTAATGATGATCGAGATGCGCGACAACCGCCCGCTCCTCTTCGGAACTGAATGCGGTCTTTTTGGCCAGCACTACGACCGGGATTCCATCTTCGTCCAACTCGCCCTGCGACGCGACGATGAAATTCTGCGCCGGGTTCTGCACTCCGAGCTGATGCAGCGCGTCCATCGCGACCGCCACGACTCTTAGCGCCTCGCGGGGATGATGGAATTCCCAGCGCGTGATTGCAATCATCCCATCCGGCTTCAGGTGATTGAAGTACTCGCGAAATGCGTCGACCGTATAAAGATTGTTCTCACTGAGCGCAAACGCACCCGCGGCTGTCGACGCCCACGTATCCACGAGCGTCATCTGCACCACATCGAATCGCTCCGGCGTTGCGCGCAAATAGGAACGGCCGTCTGTGACATGGATATGCACGTCCGGCCGCTCATACAAGTGCAGCGAATAGTCGGCATATTTGTCGCGCATGATCGTCGTCGCGATAATGGGATTGATCTCGATGCCGGTCACGCTGGTCGCGCCGTTTGCCACGGCCCGCAGCACATCGACTCCGCCGCCCGGCCCGATGATCGCGAACTCTCCGTGAGGGCGCAGCACATTGGCCAGCGCCGGCGGCGCCGACATCAGATTCTTCTCCCAGAGCGTTCCCTGCCAATGCGACAGGTCCGCGTTCATGATGTAGGTCGATGCGTCGGCATCGATCACGATCGCCTTCGCCTGGCCTTGCTTGTCAACCTCGACCCGGGACAACGCATTCCAGCGCGCGAATTCGACCCACGCCGGATCGCGGAACATGCCCTTCGCGTAGACAACATCAATCAGCCGTCCCGAATGATTCGCCCCGATAAGCACAACCATCGCAATGGCGAGCAATCCCGCATTTCGCTTCAGTGATCGCGCATCACCCCAGATCATCCCCGCGATCGCCATCGCGAATGCCGCGACCAGCACCACGTTCGGCCCGCCGACCCAATTCAATAACGGTACGACCGCAAGGCACGCCAGGGCCCCGCCACACAAATCCGCGCCGTACATTTTAGGAATTCGGTGGCTTTCACGCGCAAACGCCACTGAAAACAGCAGGCCGGTCAGGAAGAACGGTACGGCGGCCGCCAGATACATCGCCGTCAGCCTCAGGAAATTCCTCCCGGAAACCTCAAGCGCAACCGGTACATGCAGGACGATCTCGAGCATGACCATGATGACGAATACATTTGCCGTGCACAATCGGGCCGCTAATGTTTGCGTTCCGAATCCCGCCAGCCGCGCTTTCCATAAATAGGCGAACACGCCACCCGCGCCGAGTCCGAGCAAGGCAATCGAGATCGCCAGGAACGCGAAGTGATAAAACAGCACCACGGAAAAAAGTCGCGTCAGCGCCAGCTCGAGTAGCAGCGCGGCGAAGCTGGTAAGCCCGAGGCCTGCCAGCAGCGTTTTGTCGGAAATAGGGGAAGGAGAGCCGGTAGCAGTCGCAGCCATAGGAGATCAGACGCGACAGTCTAGCAGAAGGCGGCGAACCCCCGGTGCGTTCAATGCTCGAGAATGACTTGCGCGATCGCCTGCGCCTCTGTGTGCGAAATTGAAATCACGGCATTGCGCACGCCGAGCTTGGCCGCAAACTCACCCGCCTTGCCGTGGAAGAGAACCGTCGGCCGTCCGCCGGGCATGCGGCTGACTTCGCAATCCCGCCACCGCACGCCATGATTCCATCCCGTGCCCAGCGCCTTCATGGCTGCTTCTTTCGCCGCAAACCGTGCGGCATAACGTTCAACGCGATTGGCCTTCGAGTCGCAGTAACGCCGCTCGCCTTCCGTGTAGATGCGCCCCAGGAACCGCTCGCCAAAGCGCTCGATCGACGCGCGAATCCGCGGCACTTCTGCGATATCGATTCCCATGCCAACGATCATGAACCAGGCCTCGACTGCGAGCCGATCGTTGTAATCGCTGCTCGGATCGCTTCATCCTGAGCCGGAAACACGGTCCGAAGGTCCAGCAGCACTCGCCCATCCTCCACTCGCGCGACAATCGGCGGATCGGACTGGCGCAGCCCCGAGGCCAGTTCATCGGCGCTCAGGCCAGAATGAGTTAACGCCAGCAAGCGCGTCGGCAAAGTCGCGGAAGGAGCCGCGCCTCCACCAACGACTGACGATCCGTCAATAATTTCCGCCCGGAGCGCTCCACCGGAACTCAACGCCCCGGCAAGGCTCTCCGCCCTCGCCGCGATCTCATCTTTCGTCAGCCGCATCATGCCCAGCGCCGGAATCGCGCCGTGGTCGCGTTTCACATAAGCCAGCAGCGTAGCCTCCAGAGCGGCGTATGTGAGTTTGTCCACGCGGAGCGCGCGAAACAGCGAGTTCGAGCGCATGCGAGCCACCAGATCAGCCCGGCCGCTGATCATTCCAGCCTGCGGCCCGCCAAGCAGCTTGTCGCCGCTGTAAGACACGACATCGACGCCTCCGCGCAGGCTGTCGAGCAGGCTCGGTTCGCAACCGATGCCGACGCTCTCCAGATCAACCAGCGCGCCACTGCCAAGATCTTCCATGAGCGGCAGATTCTTCTCCCGGGCCAGTTTCACGAGCTCCGAGGTGGAGGCCTGTTCAGTGAATCCGGTGATCTCGAAATTCGAGCGATGCACCCGCAGCAGCAGCCGCGTCTTCTCGTTGATGGCCTTTTCGTAGTCGGCGATTCGCGTGCGATTCGTCGTTCCGACCTCGCGCAGAACCGCCCCGGACTTGCCCATCACATCGGGGATGCGGAACGATCCGCCAATTTCGACCAGTTCGCCGCGCGACACAATCACCTCGCCGCCCTCGGCCAGCGAATTCAGCGCCAGCAGCACCGCCGCGGCATTATTGTTGACCACAGTCGTCGAAACAGGCGGCTGTCCTCCGGAGTCGACCAGCTTTCCGAACAGCCGTTCCACATGCACATCGCGTTTGCCGCGCCCGCCCGACTCGATCTCGAACTCGAGATTCGAATATCCACCCGCGGTCTCTTCGATGTGCTTAAGCGCCTCCTGAGATAACGGAGCGCGCCCCAGGTTCGTATGCAGCACGACTCCGGTCGCATTGATCACCGTCCGCAGCGAGTACCCCACCGTCCACCGCAACTGCGCCTCGACCGCGCCCGCAATCCCATCCAAGGCCAGCTTCAGCCCGGCCTCATCAAGCAAGCCCGAAGCGATCTCCTCGCGCAGCCGGGCCAGCACGGCACGCGTTGCATCCGTCACAGCCGCTATACCGTGGGTGGCGATGAGCAACGCCGCAGCCTGGGTCTTTATCAGCTCATCCACCGACGGCAATTCCCGGAACAATTCCGTTTTCATAGAGTTTTCATCGCGTGTAACTTCCTGCCCGCAACCGATCCTTCACAGCGTGTGCAGATAACCCAGCAGCTCCTCCAGGTCTTGCGGCGAGAGCGTCTGGCTGAATCCCGGCATTTCTTTCCGTCCGACACGAATAATCTCAGTCACGCGTTCATCATTCGCGGGCAATCCGCTTTGTGCCAGAAACTTACTCTTGAACAGTCCCTGCAGGCCCGGTCCTTTCTTGCCGCTCTTCGAATAAGGTTCATGGCAACGATCGCACTGCCGATCATAAATCCTACGGCCTGCGGCCTGTTGCTGGTTCAGGCCCAGCTCCGCGTCCGACTTGCGCCGTTCCGCGTCGCAGCCGCAGGTGATCGCGAGCGCCGCGAGACCCAAACCCGCCCATCCGAGCTTTCTTTTCTTCATCCGCCTCCGGACGCCCACGCGATGCCGCGAGCGCCTTACAATATCAAAACACATTCATGCCAACCGGGATCAAACGAGTTTATGAGGAGGCCTCGCGTGCCGACGGTGTGCGGATTCTCGTCGACCGCCTCTGGCCTCGCGGGCTCAGCAAAACCCGCGCTGCCCTTGATGAATGGCTGCGCGATGTCGCGCCCTCCGACGAGCTTCGTCACTGGTACCACGCCCGGCCGGAGCATTGGCTGATGTTCCGGAAGAAATATCTGAAAGAGCTCACCCAGACCGAACCCGAAGCTGCTCTGCGACATCTCTACGAACTCTCCCGCAGAAAGAAACGCCTGACGCTGCTCTTTGCCTCGAAGAACGAAACCCGCAACAATGCCGTGGTGCTCAAGGAGTTGCTCGACGGCATGCGCAAGCCGCCAACGGGCACCGGTCCCGGAGCCGTCACCGCGATGCGGCATCGCGGGGCTGCGGTCCGCCGCCGCTAGCTTCATTTAGAATCAACCGCCATGCGCCCCGTCTTTCAATGGAACCTGGGCACGCGCTCGCTCGAAGTCGGCAAGCGCACGCTCATCATGGGCATCGTGAACATTACGCCCGATTCCTTTTCCGACGGCGGGCAATTCCTCGATCGCGACAAGGCCCTTGCGCAAGCGCAGCAACTGCTCGACGAAGGCGCCGATATCGTCGACATTGGCGGTGAATCCACGCGCCCGGGGGCTCGCGTTGAAGCTGCCGCTCGACCGGATTCACGCGGCGAAAAGAAGGCCCAGTCGCTCTCCCACAAATCTGCCGTCAGCGCGCAGGAAGAACTGCGCCGCGTGATTCCCGTCATCGCTGAACTGAAAAAGAAAAACCCGAAGGCATTCGTCTCAGTCGATACGTACAAGTCCGCCGTCGCGCGCGCGGCCGTCGCTGCCGGCGCGGAAATCGTGAATGATGTCAGCGCCCTGCGATGGGATCCGCTCATGACGAAAACCGTCGCGGACCTCAAGTGCGGCATGGTGCTGATGCACATGCGCGGTACGCCCGAGGAATGGCGCACGCTGCCTCCGCCCGGCGACATTACCCTGCTCGTCAAGCGCGAATTAAAAGATTGGGCCGAGAAAGCCGTGCTCGCCGGGATTCGCCGCGAGCGCCTGGCACTCGATCCCGGCTTCGGCTTCGGAAAAAACTTCGACGAAAACTATCCGCTGCTCTCGCGGTTTTCCGAACTGCAAGTCGCCGGATTTCCCTTGCTCGCCGGCACGTCGCGGAAGTCGTTTATTGGCCGGACGCTGGGTGTCGAGGGCAAAGATGCGCCGGTCGCAGACCGTTTGTACGGAAGCCTTGCGACCGAGGTCGCGCTGATCCTGAAGGGCGCACACATTCTCCGCGTACACGATGTGAAACCGGCGACTGAAGCCGCCCGTGTCGCCGATGCCATTCTTCAGGCGCGCTAGACCGTCCGATTTTCGTCTTCAGAAAAAATTTCCACCTCATTCTCACGGCAGGCAAATTCCCGCACCTTTTACCGAGTGCTGCCGATCCACCGTCGCGCGCCCAGCCTCTACAATTCCTTCACCCAGAACAATCGCATGGATCGTTTCACTCAGCTCTCACAAGATGCTCGCGTCACCATCCGCCGCGCCGGGACGCCTGGCACCGAGGGCGCCTGCGTTGTCTACTGGATGCAACGCGCCCAGCGCGGTGTCGATAATCCGGCGCTTGACACTGCTGTCGCAGCGGCAAACGAGCTGACAAAACCGGTGGTCGTCTTCTTCGCTCCAGTCCCGTTCTACCCGCATGCGAACCTGCGCCATTATCGTTTTTTGAACCAAGGCATCCCCGATATCGCCGGCGCGCTTGCGCAGCGCGGAATCGGATTCGTTCTTCGCCGCTTTCCCAATCACAGCCTCGCCCGCTTCTGCGAAGAAGTAAAACCCGCCCTCGTCATTGGCGATGAGAATCCCATGCGCGAGCCGGAAGCATGGCGCAAGGCGGCAGCCCGGAAACTGACGATTCCATTCTGGACGGTCGACGCTGACGTGATTGTTCCCGGCAAATTGCTCGAGAAGGCGCAGTACTCCGCGCACATTGCGCGCCCGCGCCTGCAGGCGCATCTGAAACAATTTCTGAGCGCCCCGGAAAACCTGAAGGCTCACGTTGCCTGGGACAGGCAAATCGCTTCTCTTGATCCCTCCACCGACGTCACCGAAGGCTGGCCGCTCGACCGGTCAGTCTCGCCGGTGTCGCAGTGGCGCGGAGGCAGCACGGAAGCCCTTCGCCTGCTCAATGAATTCATCCAGCACAAGCTTCACGGATACGGGATCCAGCGCAACAAGCCCGAGATCGAACACACCAGCCGCTTGTCGCCCTATCTGCACTTCGGACATATCAGCCCCGTCACGGTAGCTCTGGCGGTGAGGAGTGCAACGGCTCCGAAGCCCGACAAAGAGGCATTTCTCAACCAGATCATCACCTGGCGCGAACTCAGCGTGAATCTCGTGCGCTTCAACCAGAACTACGACAACTTCGAGTGCGCCGAGCCCTGGGCGCATCGCACGCTCGCCGCCCACGCCAGGGACTCGCGGCCGGTTCTCTATTCCGAAAAGCAACTCGAGTATGCCGAAACTCATGACCAGCTCTGGAATGCAGCGCAGATGCAGATGGTCAACACCGGCTGGATGCACAACTACGTTCGCATGTATTGGGGCAAGAAAATTCTCGAATGGAGCAAGTCACCGGCGGAAGCGCACCGCGTCGCCGTCCACCTCAACGACAAATACGAACTCGATGGACGCGATCCCAACGGCTATTCCGGCATCGCCTGGGCGATTGTTGGCAAGTTCGACCGGCCGTGGTTCGAGCGCCCCATCTCTGGCCAGATTCGCTACATGTCGGGCGAAAGTACGGGCCGGAAATTCAACACCAAGTTATACATCGGGCACAATCTTTCGCCGAAATTGTTCTGAAAGCTACTCCGGCGGATCGCCATCGTCATCTTCGGCACGCTTTTTTTCTTCCTTCGCCTGCTGAATATATTGCCGTGCCGGGCGCAGCATGGTCTCGACTTGAAACAATCCCCGGCCCAATCCGCGCGAATAATTCCGGATCAAGCCTCGGCGGTCGAGCCAGCGCGAAAGCCAGAGGAGTCCGGCGACTGCTGCCAGCACTGCGACCGCAACCGCTTTTCCGATCCATGGCGCGTCCATCGCTATATTTTATGAGCGCTTCGAATGACGTCTCCCAGCGGAACGCAGTTTCGTGCCGCCCGAAGATGCTCGAGCGCCTGCTCCAGCGGCCAGTTGAGCCGCCAGTGCAGATAAGCCGCCGCCACAGTCGGCGACCGGCTCACACCGGCCGTACAGTGCAGGTACACACACTCTCCCGCCTTCACCATGTCGTCGAGCACCTGAACGCAGCGCGGAAGGCAAATCTTCAAATCCAGAGAATCGAAATCCGTGACCGGAACGTTGCGAAACCCCAGACCCGCGTCGCGCGCCGCCTTCGGTTCCCATCCGGGACCGCTCTCGACGTCTTCCTCCGACTGCAGGCTGAGAATCGCAGTGATCCCACGCGACTTCAGCTGCTCGAAGTCTGAGACTTCATCCGGACACGGCCCCACCCACAGGTTTGCCGTGATGAAAGAGACGTCCATGCCGCGTCAGCTGAGTTACTTCACGCTTTCCAGCGCCTTCGCGATTTCATCGACCGGCGGGACCACCGGAATGTCGTAGTTCTTATGCCACGCCAGCTTGCCGTCGCGGTCGATGATGGAAACCGCGCGCCCCGTGATGCCCTTTTCTTCCAGGAAAACGCCATATTTGCCGGCGACGGCTCCGCGCGGTTGAAAGTCCGCCAGCAGAGGATACTTGATGCCCATCTTTTCGGCATACGCCTTATGCGACCAGACGCTGTCGACGCTCAAGCCAAGCACCTGTGCGTCGAGTTGATTGAAGCGCTCCATCTCGTTCACGATGCAGGCATGCTCGTTCGTGCATACCGGGCTCCAGTCAAGCGGATAGAAAATAATCACGACCCGTTTCTTGCCGCGGAAGCTGGCCAGCGAAACTTCCTGCTGGCTCTGATCTTTGAGGGTAAATTCGGGGGCGGGCGCGCCAATCATTGCTGCCATAAGAATGTTCTCCTTGGAAATTCATGAAAACAACCTGAATCGCGATGACTCGCCTGTTCGCCTAGAATTCTTTTCTCGAATCCAGCAGGATCGTCACCGGGCCATCATTCACCAGCTCGACCTGCATCATGGCCTGAAACCGTCCCGTCTCGCAACGCAGGCCCGACGCGCGGACGCGATCGACGAAGCATTCGTAGAACCGCTTTGCTTCTTCGGGACGGGCCGCATCATCGAACGACGGACGCTTTCCCTTTCGCGCATCCCCACAGAGCGTGAACTGCGATACTGCCAGCACCGCACCGCCAATTTCAGCGACACTCAGGTTCATCTTTCCCGAGTCGTCCTCAAAAATGCGCAGGCCGCAAATCTTGTCCGCCAGATAACTGGCGTCGTTATCCGAATCGCCATTGCCGACTCCGAGCAAAACCAGCAACCCGCGCCCGATCTCGCCGGTTACCTCGCCATCCACCGTGACTCGCGCCCGGCTCACGCGCTGCACGACCGCCCGCATCTATTTCTTCTCCGCTTCCTTGATGAACGTCTCCTGCCCTGAAACGCACTGCCAGCGTCCATCGCGGTAGGCGTAAACATCGGTAAATCGGACACGCGCCAGAGTCTTGCCTTCTCCATCTACCACCGCGGCGATTCCCCGGATGTATCCAAAATCTCCCTGCACCACCGGCCGCAACTCGGAAAGTCCATGATGCCGTGCCGGCCCGGTCGCGGCTTCACCCGCCTTGGCCAGCGTGGCCGCCCGGTCGGACAGAGCTCCGCTCACCCCCACATCCTGAAATTCGTTCGCCAGAATGCAGCCCAGAATTGTTACGTCGCGCTTTTCCAGCGATTGCGCCCAGTTGTGTTCCGTCTCGGAGAGCGCACTTGCCTCCTTCGGCTGCTTCGGACAATCCGCCGCCATCATCGCCCCGCACAGCGCCAGCACTGCAAGCAGATACCTCATGAGCACCCCCGCAACATCATAACCCGCGAGCCGCGCTACACTCATTCCATGTCGCTGCTCGAATCGCGCGAAAGTCCGCCCGCCCATTACCTCATCGCCCACAGTGACGGAGGCGCGCGCGGAAACCCCGGCCCCGCCGGATACGGCGTCGTCATCAAAGACCAGTCCGGAAAGAAAGTTGCCGCACTCAGCGAATATCTCGGCCACCAGACCAACAATTTCGCCGAATATCAGGGATTGATCGCCGCGCTGGAACATGCCGTGGCCAACGGACCGAAAGCCCTGAAGGTAATCTCCGACTCGGAGTTGATGGTGAAGCAGGTCAAGGGCATCTACAAAGTGAAGAACGCGGCGCTCCAGGACCTGCACGCCCGCGCCAAAGAATTGATCGCGCAGCTCGATTGGTTCTCCATCGGCCATGCCCTGCGCGAACACAATCAGGAAGCCGACAGGCTGGCCAATGCCGCGATGGATAAAGGGATGGGACGTTCTGGTGTGGCGCGGGCGCCCTCGCCCGCGCAGGCCGGCGGCGCCCATGGAACCACTGATGCCTCGTCTGCGGGAATCCCGAATCAGAATCAGGAATTCGAAGGGATAGTCCGCGAAGGCAAGATAGAGGTGTTGAACGGCACTCTGCCGGAAGGAACAAGAGTTCAACTGAGAATCAAGCGGTGAGCGTTCGCAAGCCCTGGGTTTTGCAAGCTCAAAGCCTACTTCTCCTCCGCCGCCGAGGTATGGTCGTGCACGATCTTCCATCCGTCAGGAAACTTCCGAAACAGAAGCGTGAACAACCCGTGCGGCTTCTTCCCATCAGACATGGTCAGTTGCCATGCGCCGCGAACGAACGCCGCGTCCGGCCCAAGCATTTCAACTTTCAGCGCCGAGAAGTCGAGCTTGCC
>Ga0335083_10006931_pt1 | contig 14037 bp, 14 predicted proteins | sample Lox_Sample_42_FD_206716 | JGI IMG/M metagenome (GOLD analysis project Ga0335083, IMG submission 206716) | Soil microbial communities from Loxahatchee National Wildlife Refuge, Florida, United States - Lox_Sample_4.2 | ecosystem: Environmental > Terrestrial > Soil > Wetlands | place: USA...
TGTCGGTGAGAGACGGATCATCCTTGAACTTACGTATCCCGACATTCTTGTCGACGAACCAAGGCGGCATTTCCCGCTGCACAACTTTCTGCTTGATCGACTTAGCCCATGGGCGCGCTTCCTGGTAAGTCACCAGTGACATCGGAGCCATACTTTCCGCGCGGTGGCAGTTTTGGCAGGAGCGCTGGAGGATGGGCGCGATGTCTTTGGTGAAGGTGATCTGATCTTGGGTCGCCTTGGCCGGTATTTGCGCGAGCGCTACCCCGGCGGTTATGAACATCGCCGGAACAAGTCTCATCGTCATTGCCCACCTCCCTTGGATCGAATGCTTTAGTGCGCTGGCTGCACGGTTACGTTCACGTCTAGCGGCGTGACGAGAATGCCATCGTCGGCGTAGGCTCGCAGCCGGTATGATCCTGGCTGGCTGAAAGTCACGTTAGTAGTTGCCTTGCCGCTGAGCGGGCCGCTCGAGTTACTCTCGCCCGGCGGCGCGGCCTTAATGACTGGCACCTTCATCGGTTCGATGGTAACAGTTCCCGGAGTTCCTCTATAAACCACCCAGGTAACTCCCAGCCTAACTCCTGGATCGAGCTTTACTACCGCCTGAGTCAACGGGTTTTCAGGGCGGGGCATTTCAGCCGAACCGCCGCCGCGCGAAAGAATTCCGCCATCGGAGTCTCGCACGACATTGGCCTGCGCGCCCGGCCGCCGTGCCCGCGGGATCGGAAGGCCGTCATCGCTTACCTCAACCGTCAAAGCCAGCGGCTCGCCCACAGTCACAGTTCGTTGAGCCGATCCCACCATCTCGATCGCCGGCGGCCGATCAGGCTGCTCAGGATACGTCATGTCGCCCGGACCGCCCCGGTTCTCCTGATACACCAGGTTGCCGAGCTCCCAGACCGGCAACAGAGTGCCGTAGGCTTTTTCGGTGCGGCCTCGCGAGGTGAGCGTCCACACCAGATCTTTTTGTCCCCAGTCGCTCGGAACTCTCACCTTGAACACGAATTGCTGCCGGCGCCGGTAGAAAAAAGTCGGCTGCCCTTGATCCGGAGCGCCTGGCTCGATCTTGTTGTCCGAACCGATCGGAATTTCGACCTGCTCCTCGTAATTCCGATTCATATAGCCGAAGACCATGTTGAAGGAGCCGTCGGCGTTGTGCTCCCAGCCTTCAAAGACGGGAACCACGTTTTGGCCGGCAGCAAATCGTTCTTGCGCGTCAGAACGCACGGGCGAGACCAGCAGAAGGGCCGTCGCTACGCCGAAGAATGCGACCCATTTAAGGGGGATCATGCCAGTCTCAGCGACAGTCTATCATAGCGTTCTGATTGCCAAAAATCCGGTGGTGGGTCAACTTGAGATTTGAGGCCGCCATGACGCATCACCATTTGCAACAATTACGAAGTACCGGGAAAGGAGAATTACAACAATGAAGTATGAGCAATGGCGAACGATGAAAAAAATTGCCACGCTATCCGTTGGAATGCTCATTGCGATTGGTAGTTCCACGGATGCTCGTGCGCAGATTTCCACTAGGCAGCAACAAGCCGAGCAGGATGCGCTGGACGCAAAGACTCCCAAGCTGAACTACACCGAGGAAGTGCTTCAGCTACTTGTTCCTGGCATGACCATGGGCGAAACGGTCGGCGTCGACATCAATTCCCAAAATCATATTTTTGTCTATTCCCGTACGAATCCGCAGGGCATCGCCCGCGGCGGCACTGCGGCGATGCTGTGGGAGTTCGACCAGAACGGCAAGTTCATCAAGGAATGGGGGCCGCACAATTACGCCGCGTCCTTCGCGCACTCTGTCCGGGTCGATAAGAACGACAATGTCTGGCAGGTTGACGAAGGCTCGGGCATGATCGTCAAATACAGTCCCCAGGCGGTTCCGCTCGAACAATTCGGACGCACGCCGGAAGCCATCGACTATCTGGAAGCGAGCGTGGAAAAGCAGGGCCGCGGTTTCGAAGGCGAGGCGCGCCGGGAGGAACACCCTGTGGAAATGGTTAAAAAGCTGCATCCTGACGGCGGGGTGGGCACTTTCAATCGTCCCACTGATGTAGCCTGGGATTCCGCGGGCAATGTCTTCGTCAGTGACGGCTACGGCAATTCACGCGTGGTGAAGATCGCGCCCGGCGGCCATTGGCTGAAATGGGTGGGTACATGGGGCACAGGTCCCAACCAGTTCAACATCGTTCACAGCGTGGCGGTCGATAATCAGGACAATGTCTACGCCGCTGACCGCAACAATCATCGCATCCAGGTGTACGACGACGATCTCAACTTCAAGAAATCCATCACCGGCATAGGCGCGCCCTGGGGTTTGTGCATCCCAAAAGCCGACGCCGGCGGCCGGCATTATATCTTCAGCTCCGACGGTACGTCGGGCCGCTTGTACAAGATCGATCTCGACAGCGGCAAGGTGGTAGGTTGGGCGCAGACCAGCCTGGGTCGCGGAGAGGACGATGCTGGAAGGCTAATCCACGAGATCGGCTGCAAGGATCCAAACGTGGTCTATCTCGGTTCGGCGATTCTATGGAACGTCACCAAGGTAACCATCCAGTAGAAGTTTCTATGAGTCCGCGCTCTTTCAACCTAAGCCGCTGCTAAATTCGGCTAACTGGGTTGCCGGACCACAATGACGTAGATGGCCATGGCCACCCCGACTACCGCTAAAATCACCGCGACGGCGAGCGCCAGAGATGACGGCCGATTGATCGTACGCCCGCCCTCATTCAATGCATGCACCAGACGAATGTGATTGCGCGCGCAGATAATGTTGACCACCACCCCGAGTACGATCAGAGCGGTTCCAAACCAGAACGATGGTCCATAAGGCCGTGCCTGAAAATTCGAGTGCTCCGTCTGCAGGGCCTGGATAAACAAACCGAAGCGCGCCACGACAAAACCGAATCCCATGAGCGCGAGCCCGGTGCGAATCCAAGCCAGAAAAGTTCGTTCCGCGGCCAGATAATCGCTGGGACTGCCGGTCGGTCGTTCTGCCATCTTTTCACTATGCCAGGAAGTTGATTAAGGTAGGATCGGATTGGAGGAAGCCGGACTTGCAAGCGGGGCTGAAACTGACCGACATCGAAAAGCGCGAGCGTATCGTACAGCGTGCGGCGCAAGAGCTACGCAACGGCTTCTATGTCAATCTCGGCATCGGGATGCCGACCTTGATAGCCAATCACGTTCCGCCGGGAATCGAAGTTGTGCTGCAGGCCGAGAACGGGATGCTGGGTGTCGGTCCCTATCCCATCGAAGGCACCGAAGACGCGGATTTGATCAATGCCGGAAAGGAAACCGTCAGCGAATTGCCGGGCACGTCTTACAGCTCGAGCGCGGATTCTTTCGCCATGATCCGCGGCGGGCATATGGACCTCAGTATTCTGGGCGCTATGGAAGTCGACGAAAAGGGCAATCTGGCCAACTGGATGGTGCCCGGGAAAATGGTGAAGGGAATGGGCGGGGCGATGGACCTGGTGGCGGGAGCGCGGCGCGTCGTGGTCACGATGGAGCACGCCACCAAGCAAGGCGCGCCAAAAATTCTGAAGCGCTGCACACTGCCGCTGACTGGTCTCGAGGTAGTGGACTTGATCATTACCGAGATGGGCGTGATCCGCGTGACGCCGGAAGGGCTGGTGCTGGAGGAAATCGCGCCCGGCATCACGGTCGAGGACGTGCAGAGTGCCACCGAGCCCAGGCTGATTGTGAGTAAGACGCTGAAGGTGATGTCGTGAATAAGGTGGTGGCCAGCGCGGACGTGGCTGTCGCCGACATACTCGATGGAGCAACCATTATGGTTGGCGGTTTCGGGCTGTGTGGGAATCCCGAAAACCTGATCGAGGCGCTGGTTCGCAAGGGCGCCAAGGGGCTGCACACCATCGCCAACAATGTCGGTGTGGACGGCCAAGGCTTGGGTCTCTTGTTGAGTGCGGGAATGATCGTGTCGCACATCGGAAGCTATGTCGGCGAAAACAAGCTGCTCGAGCAACTGGTTCTGGAAGGCAAGATCGACTTGACGCTAATCCCGCAAGGTACGCTGGCCGAGCGAATTCGCGCCGGCGGCGCCGGGATTCCGGGCTTCTACACGCCGGCCGGTGTGGGGACCGTGGTGGCGGAGGGCAAGGAGCAGCGCGAATTCAATGGCCGTACCTATTTGCTGGAAACCGCGCTCCAGGCCGATTTCGCGCTAGTGAAGGCCTGGCGCGGCGACCGGATGGGCAATCTGGTCTACCGGAAAACCGCACGCAACTTTAATCCCATGATGGCGACCGCGGCCAAGATCACGATCGCCGAGGTGGAGGAGCTGGTCGAGCCCGGTGCGATTGACCCGGATCATGTGGTCACGCCGGGCATTTACGTCCAGCGCATCATCCAAGGCGAAAAGTACGAGAAACGCATCGAGCGCCGCACTGTTCGCAAGGCGTAGCGCATGGCAGAGCGCGTCACATCCGCCGCGCCCGGCGAAGCTGCTCAAGTTCTCGCTTCAGAGGCGCCCAATACTCGCGGTCGAGATGGCGTTCCGCCCGTTCTTCGTCTTCGAGCGACTTAGTAACTGCATCCACATCCCCGCGCAAGGCCTCCGCGACAGCAGGACGGCTAGTCCGCTGAGCTGCTTCTGGATATTGTTGGCTTACCTCGATCAGCAATTCGGGCGTTCGCAGCTCGCGCAGCCAAAACTCCACCGACTCGGGGGCGGGATCGCTCGAGCGCGTGAAATAACTTTGGTCCACCAGCCGGCGGATCATCGGCCAATCTTTGTCGCGTTGCGTTTTCTTGGCGAGTACCAAATCCTCCAGCGCCAGCGTGTCGATTTTTTCTCCGGCAACTTCGAAAGTTGTTCGGCGCTTCCATAATTCTTCGAACGAGGGCAGCCCTCTTAGCTGCGACATCAGATCGATCCTGAGACCGTTTACATCCGAGCGCTTGCATCGGAAGTGAACGGCATGTCCGCGCCGCAGGTTCTCAGGCGAGAGATCAGGGACGGCAACCGGTTCGGCTTTTAGTTCCGCCAGCGCGGCTCGCAGACGATCCAACTCATCGTCCTCGACCAGAACCAGCAGATCCAGATCGCGGCTAAACTCCGCCGCGCCGTAAAACACGCACGCCTGGCCGCCCATGAGCATAGTTCTCGCGCCACTCTTCCGGATCGAAGAAAGGGCTCTGAGTATCGGGCTCGGGCTCAAGCGAGCCTCCCAATGCCAGGTAGGTTTCCCAAAGCTTCATCGACTCCAGAAAGCGTTGTTCCGGAGTCAGCTTGCGCCATTCGGCCCATTCGTCTTCCGCTACGCCGCCGGCGTCAATCTCGCTCATCACCACGATCATATCGGATTCTATAAGCCCTGGAATCACGGAAACAAAAGACCAAAACCTGCGTCCAAGGAAAGCGCACTTGACATGATTCCCATTAAGCCGCTCGGTACTGTGGTACACTTTCAAAGAATTGCCCCATATCAACACTTCTTCTATGTTATTGATTTTAAAAAGATAACTGACCAAGAACCTAGTAATCCCTTAGTTTTCAACAACTTCCACCTTTAGCGAAGTCTACCGAAGATTCTAAGTGCACCCCAGGAGGAAACTCTGATGAAGAGCATGGTTATAGTAGCCGGTTTGATGGCGGTACCCGCAGTTGTTAGTCACGGACAAGAGTTGAACGGCGAAAAGACACGGGCCGCGGATCCCAGGCTGCTTCGACTGCAGCAATTCTTTGCAGCGCGGGATTGCCCATTGCGCGAAGTTGCCGCCGATTTCCTGGCGGCGGCCGACCGCAACGCACTGGACTGGCGCCTGCTTCCCAGCATTTCCATCATCGAATCCAGCGGAGGCAAGGATTACCGCAACAACAATGTCTTCGGATGGGACACCCCGCTGCAGAGCTTCGCTTCGGTGCGCGAAGGCATTCATTACGTCGCGGGGCAGTTGGCGCGATCGGACCTGTATAGGAACAAATCCCTGGACGGAAAATTGAGAACCTACAATCCCAATCCTGCGTACCCTCATAAGGTGAAGGCGGTCATGCGGGCCCTGGGGCCGAGCGATGTCCGCGTGGACACCTTGGATTGAACCCTGATCGAGCAAATCATCAGTATTGGTTAACTAGCGGCCCGGCGATCGTGGCCGCCCTGGCCGCCGCCAAGCTTCTCCTGCATCTTTACACCAGCCGGCACTACGGATATTTCGTCGACGAGTTGTATTACCTGGCGTGCGGCGACCACTTGGCTTGGGGTTACGTCGATCAGCCGCCGCTGATCGTGCTGCTGGCGAAAAGCAGTCGGATGATGTTGGGTGATTCGCTCGGAGCAATACGCTTTTTGCCCGTGCTGGCTGGGGCAGCGCTGGTATTCCTCACCGGATTCATGGCGCGCGAGTTGGGCGGAAAGCGCTTCGCGCAAGGCTTGGCGGCATTCACCATTCTGGCTGCGCCGGCATTCCTGGGGATTCACAATTTTCTCAGCATGAATGCTTTCGAGCCGCTTTTCTGGATGGGATGCGCCTACGTTCTGATCCGCATCGTCAAGACCGGCAACGAAAAGCTGTGGCTGTGGTTCGGCCTGCTCGCGGGAATGGGCCTGGAAAATAAGCATTCGATGCTGATTTTCGGCTTCGCGTTGATCGCCGGCCTGTTGCTGACGCCGCAGCGGAAATTCATGCGCAGCCCCTGGTTCTGGACGGCGGGGTTGCTGGCCTTTCTGATTTTCTTGCCGAACCTGCTGTGGAATATCCAGCATCATTTTCCTTTCCTGGAGCTGCAGGCCAACATCCGGCGCAATCAGCGCGACGTGGATATGCCGCCGCTGCGCCTTTTCGCTGAAGAGACGCTGGCGATGCTCCCTCTGAGCCTTCCGATTTGGGCAGCAGGCCTTTGGTATTACCTTCTCAGCGCCGCCGGCAAATCATTACGCGCGCTCGGTTATGCTTTTCTGATCGCGGCGGTCATCGTCATGACGCTGGACCCGCGGGTGTACTATTTATTCCCTGCGTTTCCGATGCTGATGGCCGCTGGCGCCGTGTTCTGGGAGACCTGGGTGGAAGCAAGACGTCTGGAATGGCTCAAGGTCGCTTATCCGGCCCTGATGCTTGTAATGGCCGCAGCTTTTGCCCCGCTGGCCGTTCCGCTGCTGCCGGTGCCGGAATATATTCGCTACACCAAAGCGACTCACTTGCAACAACCGCGCATCGAAAACAACCGGCTCGGTCCACTGCCGCAGCTTTTTGCCGATCAATTCGGATGGGAGGAAATGACGCAAGTGGTGGCGAGGGCTTACAACGCGCTCCCGCCGGAAGTGCGGGTGGGGACGGCCATCTTCGCCCAGAACTACGGCCAGGCCGGCGCCATCGATTTCTTTGGCCCCAAGTATGGGCTGCCGAAGGCAATCAGCGGCCACCAGTCTTATTTCCTATGGGGACCGCGCGGCTATAGTGGCGAAAGCGTGATCGTCATGGATGACCGCAAGGAGCGGCTCGAGCAGTTATTTTCAAGCGTCACAAAGGTGGGCCACGTTGAGCATCCTTATTCGATGCCTTATCAGCATTTCGACGTGTTTTATTGCCGTGGGATGAAGCAGCCGCTTAGCCAGCTCTGGCCGAGCATCAAAAACTGGAATTGAAGTTGCCGCCCGGCGGACCACTTGGACGGCGCGGCGCGCGCGATTAAAGCGTGATTCTTTCGAGCTTGCGGTACAGCGTTTTGCGTTCGATTCCGAGAATTTTCGCCGCGCGGCTTTTGTTGCCTCCGGTGGCGGCCAGGACCCGGCGAATGTGGTCGGCTTCGGTGTCCGCCAGGGTTTCGCTGGAGCTGTCGCGGGGCTCCGTCAATTCGATGGCCTCCTTAATTGCAGCCTCGTCGATCTTGCCCTGCGGCGCGAGAATGGTGAGCCGCTCCATCATATGCTGCAACTGGCGGACGTTTCCAGGCCAGCTATAATTCTCCAGCACCGCCAGGCCAGACGCCGTCAGCTTGGCCTGCTGGTTATAGCGCTCGTTGTATTTTTTCAGGAAATAATGCGCCAGCAGCGGGACATCTCCGCGGCGCTCCACCAGCGGCGGTAGTATGACGCGGACAACGTTCAGGCGATACCACAGATCCTCGCGGAATTTGCCTTCTTCCACCATCTTCTGCAGGTCGCGATTGGTGGCGGCGATCACGCGCACATCCACTTTTCTTCCGCGCGCCGAACCCAGCGGGCGAATCTCTTTCTCCTGCAAGAAACGCAGCAGGCTGAGCTGGAAGCCGAGCTCGAGATCGCCGATCTCGTCCAGGAAAACGGTGCCGTTGTTGGCGGCTTCGAACACGCCCATGCGGTCACGGTCGGCGCCGGTATAAGCGCCCTTGACCGCTCCGAATAGCTCGCTTTCGATCAGCGTGGGTGCGATAGAACCGCAATCCACCGGCACGAACGGCTGATTCGCGCGCGTGCTGTTGTTGTGGATCATGCGGGCGATCATTTCCTTGCCGGTTCCGGTTTCGCCTTCAATCAACACGGTGGCGTTGGTCGGCGCCACCAGCGAAATGGTCTTGTAGATTTCCACCATGCGGGGCGAGCTGCCGATCATCTCGCTGGGAGGAAGATCGTCGATCTCCGATTCCTTCTCGTCGTCCTGCTCGCTGGTAACGGCCTCGGCGCGCTTCACGGTGTCCAGCATTCGATCCAATTCGAACGGTTTGGCGATGTAATCGAAGGCGCCACCCTGCGTGGCCTTCATGACCGTCTCCATGGTGCCGCGAGCGGTCATAAGAATCACGGCGCAGTTGGGATTTTTCTGGCGCGCGGTCGCCAGCACATCCAGACCGGTTCGTTCATCCACGTAGATGTCGGTTATGACGATCGGGTAGACGTCGTTGCGCAGCCGCTCCAGGGCTTCGCGCGTGGAAGACACAGCGTCCACTGCGTAACCCTCCAGCTCCAGAAAGGTTGTGATCGTATTTCTGACAGACGAATCGTCTTCTACCACCAACAAACGTTGCACTGATGGATTACCTAATTCTTAGACTGACACAGTGGGAGGCTGGGGTGCACGCGAGCGGGCCGGTAACACGACCGTAAAGCACGACCCCTGGCCGGGTTGGCTGGTAACCTCCATCTTTCCTCCGTGATGGTGGACGATCTGTTCGACGATCGACAGCCCGATGCCGGTGCCGGCTTCTCCGGAGGCTTCGGCCCGCTGGGTGCGATAGAATTTCCGGAAGATTTGGCGCAATTCCTTGGCATCCATTCCAATTCCCTGATCCTGAACGGAAAGCCGGAGCCGGCCGGCATCCACGCGGCATGCCACCGTAATCTGGGTGGAGGAATTAGAATATTTCACCGCGTTAGTAAGTAAGTTATAGACGACATACTCCATTAATTCGCGATCGCCTTCTAGCGCGCCCTCGAGTTGTTGGATCTGAATCGAGATGTCCTTGCGTTCGGCCAGCGGGCGCGCCCGCTCGATACAAACCTGCACCAGCTCCAGCGCCGGGAAAGATTCTCGTTTCAATTCCAACTGGCCATCGGAGAGGCGCTCGACATCCAGAAAAGTCTGGATCATGCGCGCCAGTCGCTTGGATTCCTGATTGATCATGTCGGCGATCTGTTTGCTTTTCTCTTCGCTGAGCTTGTAGCGGCCCATCAGTTCGCTGGACCCCTGAATGGCGGTGAGCGGCGTACGCATTTCATGCGTGACGAAATGGATGGCTTGCTGATAGCGCTGGCGGTCGCTTTCGGCTTTGCGGAGCTGGCGCCGCACGATGAAATGCTGATAGCTGGCCGCGGCGGCGCAAGTGAGCCAGGCGGAGGCCAGCGGCGCGAAGTAGGGAAATACGATGCCGTAGCGGAAAGCGACAAAGGGCGTGAAATGCGCGGCCACCACCAGCATTCCGGCCGAAAGGTAAGCCGGCCATCCGGCCAGGAACGCGAAAATCAGCCCAGCCAACAAACCCGCGGCCAGCGAGAAACCGAGCACCGCCAGGTCCGAGGCGTCAGAAAGGAATTGCCCGCGCTCGAGCGTTTCGAAAAGCTGCGCGTTCACCTCCACTCCCGGAATTCGGCCCTGGCCGTAGGGTGTCGCCACGCGATCATAAGTGGCGGATATCGACGTAACGCCGATGAACACGACCTGACCGTTGAATCTAGCGGCCAACTCTGGCTTGTCCGCCAGGTCGCTCAGAGAAACTTCGGGGATTGGATCGGGCGTGTAAAGGACGCGCAACGGGCGATTGGCGCCACGACTTCGCGGAGCGGGGATCAATTCGCCGCCGATCTCGAGGTCGTCCGGCGATTCCAAGATTCTGCCGCCGCGCGCCAGATGAAATGCTTCCACCGCCAAGGCCCAATGTCGTTCCATCCCGCTGCGTTCCTCCAAAGGAATTTCGCGCGTGACCCCGTCAGTCGACAATTCGTCGGCGCGGTTGTGCCCCAATGCGGCCGCATATTGGCGGAACCCGGGGAGGGGATCTTCCCAACGGCCATTGTCCAAATGAGCCGCGAGAACGAGATTCTTGACGCCCTGCATGGCGCGCTCTAAGCGCTGGTCTTCGGCGGGATCGGTCCATGGATCGGCCAACAGTGCATCCAACGCCACCGCCTTCGGATTGGCGCGCTTCACCAGTTCAAACGCCTTGGCCCACATGCGGCGATAGCCGCCTACGCCGCCCATCGAGTTGAAGGTCTGGTCATCGATGGCCAGAATCACGGAATGAAACGGGCCGCCGGCCGCCGGAGGATGCAGGCGGAACATCCAGTCGTAGGCGTACTTGTCGATCTGGTTCGCCACTGCCGTCCAACCGGAAACGATTGCAACCGTCAGCGCGGCCGCCAGCACCGCGACGTAGCCCAGAGTTTGCTTAGCGGCTGGTGGCCTTTTCAATCTCGTCAGGCTCCTTGGCGAGCGCGGCGCTCAGAACTTTGGCTCCGTGCTCAGTTACCAGCACCACGTCTTCGATGCGTACGCCGATGTGTTCCTCGTCGATGTAAATTCCGGGCTCGATGGTGACCACCATGCCGGCCTCGAGCGGGCCGTCGATGTTCGGATCGTGCACGTCGATTCCAACCTGGTGGCCGATTCCATGGAGCATGTATTTTCCCAAGCCGGCGCCGTGCAGGTCCTTGCCATGCGCGTCCATATAATCCTTGGCAAGTTTGGTGAGCGTCTCGCCCTCTCCCGACAGCCGCGCGCCGGGTTTAAGTGCGGCAATCGCGGCCTTCTGCGCGCCCAGCACGATGGAATAGATCTCGCGCTGCCGTGCTGTGAACTTGCCTCCTACCGGAACCGTGCGCGTGATGTCGCTGGCATAGCTGGCGCACTCGGCAGCCGCGTCCATCACCACCAGCTCGCCGCGGTCCATCCTGCGTTGATTGGCCGAGTAATGCAGCACCGTGCTGTTGGGCCCGGAGCCCACGATGCTCGAATACGCCGGCCCTTCGCAGCCGTGTTCCAGGAAAACGTCTTCGAACGTTGCCGCAAGCTGGTATTCGTACAAGCCGGCGGCGATTCGCCGCCACACCGCGCGATGCGCTTCCATGCTGACGTCGGTGGAACGTTGAATGGCGGCGAGTTCGGCGGCCGATTTAGACACCCGCAGCCTGGTAATCCACGGCGCGGCATCTGAGATTTCGCGAAAAGGATAGCGAGCTTTCAGTTGTCCGGTGGACTCCCGGTTCAGCAGCGCGTAGAGCGCCTCGTTCGAATCCAGAGCCTTATCCAGCTCGCTCTCGAACTTTTCAACCGGCAGCACTTCTTCGAATCCGGTGATGGCCTGCGCGTCTTTATCTTCGGCCGACGATCTGCGGCCTTCGTAGTGTTCCTGCCGCTCGTTATGATGCGGGAGAAATAGCACCTCGCGTGTGGGCGTGATCAACAGCCGCGCACCCGGCTCGGTCCAGCCGGTCAGGTAATAAAAATTCGGTTCAGGGGTCGCGCGATAAATCTGATCGCGCGCTTCAGTATGTCCGAATAAGACCAGAACGCCGGGGAGCGTCTTGCGCAGATTGGCGCGGCGCGTACGATACTCCTCCGCCGGAAACTTGGCCGCGCCCGCGCATGCAAACAGCAATAGGGCGGCCAACGTTCGTCGCACCATGTCCAAAATGTACCAAGTTCGCGCTCGAATTTCCGGCTGGCCCGGCTGCGAAGGCAAAAAAAGCCCGGCGTTAAGGGGAGTGTAACGCCGGGCCTGGGGGGAAGGAGTGCTCGGAATTAGAAGCTTGGACTCGAGGCTGTCGCTGCCCGCGTCGCCTTCACCTTGGGCGTCGCAAGATAACCGACCACTTCGTTGTTCTTCACCTGGTTCACCACGATCTCGTACGGCTGGCGGTTCCCAGCGACATAGAGCTGCACCGGTTCATTGATGGTCTTATCCCGCTTCTCCACGATCTTGTCGTCCGCGTAAACGGCCAACGTGAAGCGGTTATGTTTGGGATCCGTCTTTCTGAGGATCAGCCGGATGTCGCCGACTTTTTGTGGGGCCTTGGTCTTGGACAAGTCAAACTCGAAATAATCGCGCGAGCCCAATTCCTTGAGCATCGCCAATTCTTTCCCGTTGGTGGCGATATCGCCGCTCATGACTCCCAAGTCGCCCACCATGCGCTTCAAGTCCGAGCCGTGCTGATCCACCGTGCTCGACACCTGATCTAGTTTGGTGTTGGTATCTTGCAGCTTGGTGCTGGCGTCCTGGAGCTTGCTGGATGTGTCTTGCTTCAAGTCGGAAAGCTGGCTCGCCACTTGCTGGTTCTCTTGCTCCAGTTCGCGGCGGCGTTCTTCCAGGCTCTGCGACAGCTGCGTGTTGCTGCGCTTAACGTCAGCGCGAGCTTGGCGCAGTGCGGCGGCCGTAGCGCCTTCCAGGTCGGACTTGAGCGCGGCCTGCATGGCGTCAAAACGCTGCTGGCTCAATTGCATTTCGGTGGAAGCGGCGTCGGTGAGTTTCCCGATCTGCTTCTCCGTGTTTTGCTGCAACGTCGCCAAGTCATGCGACTGGTGCTCGGCCCTTACCAACTGGTACACGTTGCCCGCCAGCGCGAGCGCAATTCCCGCGGCAAGAATCCACAGCACGCGCGGATGCGAATGTGTGCGCGGCGTATCATCCTGCATAGTCGAATTAGTAGCCGACATAGTATCCTCCTTGTTCTTTTCTCGTCCGTAACCGGGCGCTAACCAGGTTGCGAACTTGGCGAACGAAAGAGCAAAATACGTGCCAACCGGGATTTGTTTGAGCCTTCCGCGCCCTTGTTCTCATGTTGTCAACGCGGTATCGCGAAGTGCGGCCGGCCTGAAAAAAACCCTTGTGCAATTCAGCCAACGTGTAATGATTACCGTCTGACACAGTACCAGCAGGGCTAATTGAAACTTAGCCGACGTTGTTTGTCTGACGTTTGCGTGGACTAAGTACTAATTAGTACCCGTTAGTCATACTTCAACGCTGCGCTACTCGAGCCAGCCGCGCCAGCGACTTGGCCAGCGACATGGCAACCGCGCCCAATGAGATGTCCAGCACGTCCGCGATTTCGCGATACCGCAAGCCTTGGGCGCGCAGCCATAGGCAGCGCCGATCCTGCTCCGGCAGAGCGCGAATAACTGCAGTTAAGCTTTTCAACCTTTGTTGATCCGCGGCCTGCTCTTCAGGCCCTGGCGCCGGATCGAGGACCACCCATTGCTCGGGAGCGGGGCAAGAACTCTTGATTCTGTTCAAACGCTTCAAGCCCAAATTGTGCGCTACGCGAAACATCCAACCGCGCAAATGCTCGCGCGGCTTTCCACGGCGCAGATGCTCAAACAGCGCCAGAAAGGCTTCTTGCACGATCTCCTCGCCGTCCTGGACCGGCAAGCCCAGCGTCACTAAGTACCTGAGCAGCGGCACGCGCAATTGATCGAATAGCGCCACCACCTCGGCCTCCAGATGCTCCCGCGCCAGCAGCTGGCCGGCGGACGCGGCCTGCGGTAGCTCGAAGCTAAAGGCTGTTGTGGGCGGCGTATCGGCCATTACCTTGCTTGTTCTTCGACTCTAGCGTCACAAGCGCCCATTGCGCAATCCGGCCAGCCGCGCTTTCCGTGGCCCAT
>Ga0335083_10006932_pt1 | contig 14036 bp, 12 predicted proteins | sample Lox_Sample_42_FD_206716 | JGI IMG/M metagenome (GOLD analysis project Ga0335083, IMG submission 206716) | Soil microbial communities from Loxahatchee National Wildlife Refuge, Florida, United States - Lox_Sample_4.2 | ecosystem: Environmental > Terrestrial > Soil > Wetlands | place: USA...
CGGAGCCCCGTTGGATTCCGCGCCATCCGATCGGCGAGGATGCGCGTCGCAACGGAACAACGGGGTGGGCATGCCACTGGACGTCTTGGAAGTCGAAGGTGTTGCACGGGGCATCGCGACGGCGGTGTCGCCCGCGGGCGGCCTCACTTCGACGCAGGCATCGCTTCTGCGGGCCGTCACGCTCGCGCTGACCGACCTCGACGTCGACTACCGGCGCCTCGAGCCGCTTGCGTCTTCAGACCTCGCCGATCTCCTCGCCGGACACGATCTTGCGTACCGCCATCGGATCGTCCATCACATGGTGCTCGGCGAACTCGTGTTGCGACCCCTTCCGGACGACGTAGCGCGGCGGGTCGAGGAGTACGCGGCTGCACTGGGCATCGAAGACGACTTCGTCCGCGTGGCCCGCCGCTACGCGGAGGGACGGTTCGGACTCGCGTGGACCGACCTCCGTCGCAGCGGCTTCACCGACCGCTGGGATCCGGAGCACCACGAGACGTTGTACACGCAGGCGCGCTTCGGCGATCCGTTCGCTCCGGGGGTGATCGACGACGACCTCGCGCGGCGGTGGTTCGCGTTCGAGTCGTTGGCGAACGGGACGCTCGGCCGCAGCATCTGGGAGATGTACGAGACGCGCGGCTTCAACTTTCCCGGCACGCCGAAGAGCGTCTCCGCGTATCTCGCGCAACACGACTTCGTGCACGTCGTCGCCGACTACGGAACCCAACTCGAAGGCGAGCTCGAAGTGTTCACGCTGATAGGCCGAGCCGATCCGGATCCGCGCGGCTTCGCGTGGCTCGCGACCTTCGTCGGGCTCTTCGAGACCGGCTACGTACATCAGCAGGGCTTCTTCGAGATCGACGTGCGCGAGCGTCACCTCGCAACGGAGGGCATGACGGATCGGATGGCCGACGCGCTGTTGCGCGGCAAAGCCGTTGCCGAGAACTTCGGGACCGACCTCTTGAGCGTCGACTATCACGCGGTCGCCGACCGGCCGCTCGAAGAGGTGCGAGCGATGCTCCACGTGCCCCCGAAGGGCAGCTCCGCCGTCGCCGCCGGTTCACCCGGCATCAAGGATCGCGACGGGATGTCCGAAAGCCAACGCGTCCACTGCGACGCGTACCTCTTGCAGCAGAAGCCCTCGTAGACGCGCGCCCGAAGGGGTGACGAGTGGCTCGAGTGCAACGATCGGGACTGTGTGTCCAGGGCGCGAATCTTCGCGGTGCGGGCGTGGGACTGCGCGGACAGCTCGCTCAACGTCGCTTTGACCGACGCGTCGTCGGCGTGGTTCGCGGCTTCGGTCGACTTGATCAACGCGCGTACCGGTTGCCATCCCCTGGGAGGTTGGTCACGCGTCGGTCACGGACGCTTTGCGCAACCAAGGCCCCGGCGGTCGGTCGAGCCGTACAGTGCCGCCGTGGCGATCTTCCATCGGGCGACGATCACGCCGACGAAGGCCGAGCTCATCGCGGCTTGGGCGCCGACCCGCGCGTGGGGACCGCCGCCGAGCGGCTCACTCGACGTGATCGGCTCGTATCGGTTCGACGATCCCGACGGCCGTGTCGGGATGGAGACGCACCTCGTCGGCTCCGGCGGCACGCTGTTCCAGGTACCGCTCACGTATCGAGACGAACCCCTTCCCGGCATCGCGGACGCGCTCATCACCGAGATGCAGCACTCCGTGCTCGGTACCCGTTGGGTCTACGACGGACTGCGCGATCCGCAGTTCGTCATGATGCTCGCCGCCGTCTCGATGACGGGCCAGGGCGAGGCGCTCGGGATGGCGGAGCACAAGGGCCGCTGGTTCATCGCGCCGAGCAACGTGCGCATCCGCGGCGGAGGATGGACGCAGGAGCGAGTGCCGGTGGACGGGTTCGAGCTCGAATCCGACGACGCCGCGGCATCGGTGCTTCGCAACGACCGGTTCGAGCTGCGGATGTTCAGGCGCCCGGTTCCCGGTGCCCGTCCGGCAATCGGGCTCACCGCGACATGGGAAGGTCAGAGCGATCCGGTCGTGCTGGCCGAAGTTCGCGAGCGATAGGACGCCGTCCCCTTGCCCGCGCCGGACCTCGATCTCTCCCCGGCACGGCGCGGGCGTGTCGCCGACGAGCTGCGTTCGTCGTTGGAGCGCGCGATCGCGGGTTCGTCGTTCGCGCTCCGCGGTTCGATTGCCGAGGGAAGGGCCGACCGCTACAGCGACATCGACGCAGTCTGGCGGGTACCCGGCACACTGCAGTCGGGATTCGATGCGTTGCCGAATGCAGCGGCTGTCGTCGGTGACGTGTTCTCCGTGCGGGTCGCTCCGCCCGAGCTCGCCGACGCCGACTGCCTCGTCTTCGTGACCTTCGCCGACCTTCCCATCTTCTGGCGTCTCGACCTCGTCATCGAATCGACCGCTCCCGTCGGCGAGCTGACGCTCCAGCTCGCACCGCCGTGGTCGTTGCCTGAGAGCGCTTTGGCGAACGCGGTCGCAGCCGTGAAAGCCGTCGTGCGGGGCCGAAACGACGACGCGGCGGGACTCTTGGAGCGCGGCTACCCACGCGTCGGCGCGAGGTACGTCGCGAGCGGTTCGTGGCGCACCGATGTCGAGCGACTCGCGGCCGCGGTGGGCCGAGCCGACGCAGCATTGGAACCGCGGGCGGAGCTGGTGCGTTCCGTCGCGGCCGCGCTCTTGGCGGGCTGACTCCAACTGCGAGAACAAGCCCAGCATTCGGCGCGCCACCGCCGCCTCGGGCACCATTGTCACGAACGATCATCGTGACGAGAGGCGGTGGACATGGCCGGTCCCGGTGTCGGGATCATCGGTGCCGGAGGCGTCGGAGTCGCGACCGCGTCCGCACTGATCATGCGGGGGCTGGCCGGACGCGTCACCGTCTACGCGCGCGACGGTGGTGCGGCGCGCGGCCTTGCACTCGACTTCATGCATGCTCGTCCGTTGCTCGCCCACGTCGAGGTGCGCGGGCGCAGCCTCGACGAGATCGAACGCGAGGACATCCTCGTCATCACCGCCGGTGCGCATACCACGCCCGGGCAGACCCGGCTCGACGTGCTGCAGAAGAACATCGAGGTCATGGATTCGGTTGCGACCGCGATCGAGTCCGCCGCGGCGCTGCCGCGGGTCGCGCTCGTGGTGACGAACCCGCTCGACGTGATGACCGAGTACCTCACGCGCCGGTGGATCGACGAACCCGTGAGCGTGATGGGAAGCGGCACCGCGCTGGAAACGCTCCGACTGACCGATGCCGTCGCGCGCGAGTGCGGCGTGCACCCCCGCAGCGTGCACGCCTGGGTCGTCGGCGAACACGGCGACTCGTGCGTCTTCCTGCTCGGATCGGCGACCGTGGGCAACATCCCACTGCTCGAGTTCGCGCAGCAGCGCGGCATCCGGCTGCACGACGACGGGCTCCGGGCGATCGAGCACGACGTCCGCACCGCGGCGTATCAGGTCCGCGATCTCAAGGGCGCGTCCGTGCAGGGCATCGGTCTCACGGTGAGCGGACTGGTGCATGCGCTCGTGCACGAGGTCGGCGCGCTCATCCCGGTGTCGACACGGGTCGACGATGGCCTGTGCGCGAGTCTGCCGTGCGTGCTCGGTCCCGACGGACCCAGCGCGCCGCTGTGGCCGTCGATGGCGCCGGATGAGCGATCGGCGTGGGACCGCTCGATCGCGGTGCTCGCCGAAGCGAACAAGCTGCTGCCGATCTGAGTGGAGGTGGGCCGCGCTACGGCCGCAAGACCGCGCGCGCCACGAGATCGGTCCCGAACGCGGTGAGGATCGCGAGGTACAGGAGTCCGGTCGCCGCCATCACGGCCGAGTACGACTTCTCGCGCAACGCGGCCCACGTCATGCCGATGAGCACGATCGTCATCAGCGCGCAGCCGATCCAGATCCAGCCGAGGATGCCGTGGTACCCGTCGTCGACCACACCGTTCAGCACCTGCACCATGCCCACGGGCCACAGGAAGACGAGCACCTCGAACGGCCAGGCCGCCGCCGTCCAAGCGACGAGCTCCTTCACCGGGCCGCGCGGCAGGCCGGGCTGGACGAGATACCAGTGCCCGAGGAGCATGGCGTCGCTCACGCTTCCCAGGAAGACGGCGCCGACGAGCAGGCGTGCCGCCGCGAGGAGGTAGGGACCGCCCGCGAACTGCGCGCACGCGAGCAGCCCGACAGCTCCGATGATCGGGGCGGGCAGGTCGAGCACGGGCGGGAATTCGGATCCGGCGTCGACAGCACCGTCCTCGGCGCGCCCGATCATCGCCGACACGCGCGCCCGACGCGCGGCCCGCAACTCTTCCCGGCCGCGCACGCCGGCCGCGCGTCGATGGACGGAGACCGCCAGCGCGAGCGCGGCTGCCGCAACACAGCCGATCGAGCAAACGATCGCGACTACGTGAGCGGCGTCGCCGTTACCCGCGAGGAACACCGCGACCGCGCCGGCAGCCATCAGCCCGAAGACGATCCGGATCAGCCAGCCGTATCCGAGGCTGACCTCGCGCCGGCGCGTCGTCACCCAGCCGAACAGCAGGCCTCCAGTCGCCCACTGGAGCAGAAAGGTGCCGGCGTCGAGCTTCACGCAACGATCGCGATGTCGCGCGGCGCGACGTTGAGCCGCTCGGGGCCGTCGGCCCGGGCGACGACGATGTCCTCGAGCCGCATACCGAATCGATCGGGAAGATAGATGCCGGGCTCGACGCTGAACGCGTGCCCGGCTTCGAGCGCAAGTGCGTTGCCGGCGACCAAGTACGGATCCTCGTGCGCCTCGGTTCCGATGCCGTGACCGACGCGGTGCACGAAATAGTCGCCGAAGCCGGCATCGGCGATGACGCGACGGGAAGCGGCGTCGACGTCCTCGCAGCGGGCGCCGACGGTCGCGGCCTGCACACCGGCCTCCTGCGCGGCCGCGAGCACCGCGTACACGCCGGCGACCTCCTCGCTCGGCTCGCCGACGTGGAACATGCGCGTGATGTCGGAGCAGTAACCCGCCATCGTCCCGCCGAAATCGCACAGCACGAGCTCGCCGTCGGCGATCAGCCGTTCCGCGCTCGGCTCGTGGTGCGGGCTGGCCGCATTCGCGCCGGCGGCGACGATCGCGAAATTGGCGCGATCATGGCCGGCGGCGAGCATGCGATCGACGAGCTCCCGGTGCACGTCGAGCTCGGATCGTCCGGAGAAACGGACGGCGCGCATGTCCGCAGCGATGCCGTCGACCGCATGCGCGGCCCGCGTCAGCGCCGCGATCTCGTCGGCGTCCTTCACGATGCGCAGGGGCGAGACGACGTCCGTGGCGCGCACGAACGCCCGCTCCGGGAGCGCCCGCTGCAGGTCGAGCACGAACCGCGCCCAGGTGTGGTCGCCGATGGCGATGCGGCGCGCGGACGCCGACACCAGCCCGGCGACGACCGCGATGGGGTCGTCGGTCTCCTCCCACGCGGCGATCTCGAACAGCTGCTCGCGGTTGTCGACCCGCGGCGCCTCCAGACCGGGCACGACCAGCCGGGCTTCGCCCTCGACCGGCAACACCAGCATCGTCAGTCGTTCGAGCGGCATCGCCTCGTAGCCGGTGAGGTACGGCAGGTCCGGGCCGACCGAGAGCAAAAGCACGTCGACTCCGACTGCCGCCATGCGCTCCCGGGCGCGCGTGATCCGCGGCGCGTGAATCACGGGTGCCGCTCGCTCACTGTGCGATCCCCGGCAGACCGTCGATGCTCACCGCGTTCTTGTTGCCCCAGTACTCGACGATGCCGTCGTCGCCCTTCTTCTCGGCCCATTCCGTCAGACGGTCGCGGTCGCCGACGAGGTCCATGAGCGGCACGGCGTAGCCGCAGGACGTCGTCACCCCGTCGACGGCCACGTCGATGACCGCCCGCCGACCCGGCAGTTCGGGAAAGTACGGCGCCAGATCGTCGAATCCGTCGGTGCCGGCTGCGTGAACCGTGCCCCGGCCGTAGATGCGCGAGATGCGCGGGTTGCCGTTGAAGGCGCACGCCATCAGCGTGATGCGGCCGTTCTCGCGCAAGTGCGCGATCGTCTCCACACCGCTGCCGGTGAGATCGAGATAGGCGACGCGGTCAGGCGCGAGGACGCGGAACGTGTCGTAACCCTTCGGCGACAGGTTCACGTGCCCGTCGCCGCCGCTCGGGGCCGTCGCCACGAAGAACAGTGGTTGCTCGCACCACCACTGCGCGAGATCCGGGCGCAGGGACGAGAAACGGTCGGCCATCGACCCAGTATCTCAGGACGCGGGTCGACTCTACGTTTCGTTTCCTTCGGGCGCAGCTCTCGTCTCAGTACCCCGTCGCGACCAGCCGGTCCGCGCCTTCGCGGGCGTGGTAGCTGGAACGCACCAGCGGGCCGGACTCGACATGCGCGAAGCCGAGGGAGTCGCCGTACTCGGCGAGCGCGGCGAACTCGTCAGGGTGCCACCAGCGTTCCACCGGCAGGTGCGAAGCGGTCGGGCGGAGATACTGGCCGATCGTGAGGATCTCGACGCCGACCGACCGCAGGTCGGCCATCGCCTGACGCACTTCGGCGTCGGTCTCCCCCATACCGAGGATCAGCCCCGACTTCGTGACGAGGCCCGCGGCGCGGGCCCGGCCGAGGACCGCGAGCGACCGCGCGTATCCCGCCGACGGTCGTACCGCGCGCTGCAGCCGGGCGACCGTCTCGAGGTTGTGGTTGAGCACGTCGGGGCGCGCGTCGAAGATCGCCGCCAGCGCCGCGGGATCACCCTTGCAGTCGGCGATCAGCAGTTCGACCGCGGTACCCGGGCTCGTCGCCCGGATCGCGTCGACCGTCGCGGCAAACGCCGACGCGCCGCCGTCGGGCAGGTCGTCGCGCGCGACGCACGTGATCACCGCGTGCGCGAGGCCGAGGGCGGCGACGGCGTCGGCGACCCGCTGCGGCTCGTCGAGGTCGAGCGGCATCGGCTTGCGGGTGTCGATCTGGCAGAACCCGCACGCGCGCGTGCATCGGTCGCCGTTGATCATGAACGTCGCCGTGCGGTCGGCCCAGCACTCGTAGATGTTCGGGCAGCCGGCTTCCTCGCACACGGTGTGTAGCTCGAGCCCGCGCGCCAACCGCTTCAGCTCGAGGTAGCCGTCGTCGAAGCGCGCGCGCACGCGCATCCAGTCGGGCCGCTTGGCGGTGAGCGCGACGGGAACGCCGTCGGGACGCTCCGGGCGTCGCCATGCGACATCGGCTCGGTCGGCCGGTCCGTCGGCGAACGCCTCGGCGAAGCGGCTGACCACGCGGTCGACCACCTCGTGCATCTCGAGCTTTCGGCCCAGCAGGCGGGACATCGACGTCACGCCGCGGTCGCGGATGCCGCACGGCACGATGTGCTCGAACATCGAGAGGTCGGGGTCGACGTTGAGGGCGAAGCCGTGGCGGGTACGCCCGCGTGACACCCGAACGCCGATCGCGGCGATCTTCTCGTCGCCGACCCACACGCCCGTGTACCCCCGCGACCGGCCCGCGTCGATGCCGAAGTCGTCACACACCGCGATCAGCACGGACTCCACCTTGCGGACGTACGCCACGACATCGCGCTGACCTGCGCGCCATTCGGCGAGCGAGACGATCGGGTAGCCCACGAGTTGGCCAGGACCGTGATAGGTGACGTCGCCCCCTCGATCGGCTTGCACGAGCTGCGCGCCGACCTCGTCGGGATCGCGCAAGACGTGCTCGAGCTTGGCACTCGATCCGAGCGTGTAGACGTGCGGGTGTTCCTGCAACAACAGGTAGTCGTCGACGCCGTGTTCGTGCACGGCGCGCTGGAGTGCCTCCGCCTCGGTGTACGGGACGAGCCCGAGCCAGCGCGCGCGCAGGATCACGCGAGCTCGGCTTCCCAGTCGCGCGTCTCGAGCACGTTGCGGATCGCATCGAGGAACGATGCCGCATACGCGCCGTCGAACGCGCGGTGGTCCCACGCGAGCGAGAGGTATCCCACGTGGTGGACCGCGATCGCGTCGTCGCCGTCGGGACCTTCCACCACCACGGGCTCCTTGCGGATGCCGTCGGTCGCCATGATGGCCACCTGCGGCTGGTTGATGATCGGGAACGTCTGCGCGGTGCCGAACGGACCCATGTTCGTGATCGTGAACGTGCCGCCGACGATCTCATCGGGACTCAGCTGCTTCGACTTGGCGCGCGCGGCCAGATCGCGAATCTCCCGCGCGATCAGCCGCAGCCGCTTGCCGTCGGCGTTGCGGATCACCGGCGCGATCAATCCGTTGAAGTCGAGGTCGACGGCGATCCCGAGATTGATGTCGCGGTGCACGATCAGCGTCTCGCCCTCGACACTCGCGTTCACGTGCGGGTATTCGTGGACGACGTCGCTGAAGGCCCGCGTGATGAACGGAAGGTACGTGAGCGCGAAGCCCTCTTCGGATCGCCACGCGGCCTGGTGCGCGCGGCGGACGCGTTCGACGCGCTCGAAGTCGACCCGCACCGACGTGTACACGTGGGCACTCGTCGCCAGCGAACGAACCATGTGCTCGGCGGTGCGGCGCCTGATGTTGTCGAAGGGCACGACCTCGTCGCCGGCCGCGCGGACCACGGGTTGCGCCGGGGTCGCGGTCGGGGCCGCGGTCGGGGCCGCGGCCGCGGCGGGCGCCGGCGCGGCCGGAGCCGAGGGTGCGACGGGAGCTGCAGGTTGCGCCGGTGCGCCGCCGCGGGCGCGCGCTGCGCCGAGCACGTCGTTGCGAGTGATGCGGCCGCCTTCGCCCGTGCCGCGGATCGACGCCGGGTCGAGACCTTGCTCGTCGATCAGGCGCCGCACGACGGGCGATGTGACGACGCCGCCGTTCGCCGCGGCGGGTGGCGGCGGCAGCACAGGAGCCGCGGCGACGGGTGCGGCCGCGGGCGCCGGGGCCGGCGGTGGAGGCTGCGGCGCCGGCGCGGCAACCGGTGGCGCGCCAGGTGCGGGAGCAGAAGCGGGCGCGGGGCCAGGAGGGGGAGGGGCCGCGGCCTCGGCCGGTGTGGGCGGCGCGGACGGAGGAGCCGAGGCGGCCGCGCCGGCGTCGGCGGAGATCACCGCCAGACGCGCTCCCACCGGGACGGTCTCGCCCTCGGGCACCACGATCTCGGTCACGAAACCGCTCTCGGGCGCGGGCACCTCCGAGTCGACCTTGTCGGTCGAGACCTCGAACAACGGCTCGTCGGCGTCGATCTTGTCGCCGACCTGCTTGAACCATTTCGTGATGGTGCCCTCGGTCACCGTCTCACCGAGTTGCGGCATCGTGACGTCCATGAGCTCCCTCGCGTGTGTGGCGTCGAGTTACCCGTGCAGCGAGCGACCGGTGAGCGCGAGCACGGACTCACCGAACAATTCCGAAAGCGTCGGGTGCGCGTGGATCAGCAGGCCGATGTCATCGGCCGTCGCCTCCCAATTGACGCTGAGATATCCCTCGGCGATCAGCTCCGTCGCCCACGGTCCGGCGATGTGCACACCGAGGATCGGACCGCCGCGCTCGGCGACGATCTTCACCACGCCCTCGGTCTCACCGATGATGAGCGCCCGGCCGATGCCGCCCCATCGGTGCACCGACGTCTCGACGTCGTAACCCCGCTCCTTCGCCTGTTCCTCGGTCAGGCCGCAGAACGCGACCTCCGGGTGGCAGTAGATCCCCCACGGCACCTTGTCGTATTCGATCGGGACCGGAGCCTCGCCGAGCATCGTCTTGATCGCGACGATCGCCTCGGCGAACGCGACGTGCGCGAGCTGCGGCGTCGCGACGACGTCGCCGACCGCGTAGACGCCGTCGACGTTCGTGCGCATGTTGCCGTCGACGACGACGAAGCCTCGTTCGTCGACCTTGACCCCGGCCGCGTCGAGACCGACGTTCTCCGAGCGCGGACGCCGGCCGACCGAGACGACGACCTTGTCGACCAGGAGCTGCTCTTCGGCGTTCTTGGCCTCGTACCGGAGCGTCTTGCCGTCGAACCCGAGCACGCGCACGCCGGTGAGCGCCTTGATGCCGCGCCGCTGGAACGCGCGCACGACGGTCTGCGCGACTTGTTGGTCGACGCCCGGAAGAATCTGCGGCAGCGCTTCGAGGATCGTCACCTCGGCACCGGTGTCTCCGAGGAACGAGGCGAACTCGCAGCCGATTGCGCCGCCACCGATCACCGCGACGCGCGCCGGCACCTCGTCGAGCTGCAGCACCTCGTTCGAGGAGAGCACCGTGCTCCCGTCGAACGCGAGACCGTCGATCGGGAGGCCGCGCGGCTCCGATCCGGTGGCGATGAGCACATTGCGCCCGCGGACCAGACTGCCGTCGGAAACCGTGATCGAGCGGCCGTCGGGCTCGAGGGCGCCGGTGCCGGGGACGATCGTGACCTTGCGGCCGCGCAGCAGCGACTCGAGACCGGAGGTGAGCTTGTCGACGACACCCTGCTTGCGGGTCTGCGACGTGGCGAGCTGCAGTGCCGGATCGGTCGTGAGCACGCCGAATTCCGCCGCCCCGCGTACGGTACGCAGCACCTCGGCGGTCTGCAGGAGCTCTTTGGCGGGGATGCAGCCGCGGTGCAGGCAGGTGCCGCCGACCCGCTGCTCCTCGACGATCGCGATGCTCATGCCCGCGCTCGCGCCGTACAACGCGGCGGCATACCCGCCAGGGCCGCCGCCGAGTACGACGAGATCGAAGTCGTCAGGCATCCACGCTCCTCACGCCGGAACGTTCGGTCATTTGCCGGCGAGGACGACCTGGACAGCGAACGCGACCAGGATCACCACGCCGGTGAGCGCCGCGAGCACGATGTAGGTGCGGGTGCTCACGACGACCTCGGCGCTCTGTTAGCGGTTCGCGAGCAGGGCTTCCGCACGCGTCGAGGTTATCTCCCAGCGACTGCGTGATCCGTCCTCGTCCACGCTCCGCGGCAGGCTCCCGACCTCGGGTCGGAGGGCTGCTGACGACTAATCTCCCATGTTCGTGGTCGAGCGCGTACAGCGGCTGACGGGAGCCGCCAAGAAGCTGCCCGTGCCCGAAGGCACGTGGGCCATCGGCGCGGGTCTCATCGTCGTCGGGCTCAGCGCGTACGGCTTCCAGATCCTCGCGGCGAAGCGTCTGACCGACGCCGACTACAACTCGTTGAACGTCCTCTGGGCGCTCGTGTTCGTCTTCTCGCCGGGTCTGTTCCAGCCGCTCGAGCAAGAGGTGGGCCGCGCCGTCTCCGCCCGCCGCGCGCGCGGCCAGGGGGGCGGACCGCTCGTGAAGCGCGCGGCGTTCCTCGGCGCGATGCTCTCGCTCGCGGTGATCGTGGCCGCGCTCGTGTTCCACGAGCGGATCATCGACCACATGTTCGACGGGCGCGCGGTGCTGATCTACGCGCTCTTCGTCGCGACGATCTGCTACTACGCGGCGTTCATCACGCGGGGAACGCTGTCCGGCAACGGACGCTTCGGGGCGTACGGGCTGATGCACGGCTCCGAAGGCACCGTCCGGATCCTCGCGTGCGGAGTGTTGTTCGCGGCCGGCGTCTCGTCCGTCGGCTACTGGGGCTTCGCGCTCGCCACACCGCCCGCTCTGGCGGTGCTCATCTCGCTGCGCGGTCAGCACAACCTCGTTGTTCCCGGGCCCGAGGCGCCCTACTCCGAGCTCTCGGGCGCGCTGGCGTGGCTGCTGCTCGGGTCCGTGCTCGCGCAGCTGCTGTCGTACGCGAGCGTGTTCGGCGTCAACTATTTCAAGACGCCGAGCCAGGCCGACCTTGCCTCGCACTTCATCACCGGTCTCTTCATCGCGCGCGTGCCGCTCCTCATGTTCCAGGCGGTGCAGGCGGCATTGCTGCCCAAGCTCGCCGGCCTCGCGAGCGAGGGCAAGCACGACGACTTCCGCGGCGGCATGAAGCGGCTCATCGTGGTCGTGATCGTGTTGTGCACGACCGGCGTGGTCGCGGCGACGCTCGTCGGCCCGTGGTTCGGTCAGAAGCTCTTCACCAGCAAGTGGGACCTCGGCCACCGCGACATGTTCCTGCTGACGCTGGCCGCCACCGCATTCATCCTGGCGCTCACGATGGCGCAGGGCCTGATCGCCCTGAAGGGATACAAGGAAAACGCCTTCGCGTGGATCGGCGGCATCGCCGCCTTCGTGGTCGTCGTGTCCCTCGGCAGCGATCTGATCCTGCGCAACGAGTTGGCCTTCCTGGCCGGCGGTGTCGTCGCCGCGCTGGCCATGGCGCTCCTGCTCTTCCCGCGGATGCGGCGGGGCGGTGCAACGCTGGAAGACCTCGTGCAGGTCGTCGAGCACGAGACGCTCGAGATCTGATCGTGGGTCGATGAGCGCCCTGCGCGCCGCGGCTCCCGACGATGTCCCGGCTACACGAGTTCCGGCTCTCATCCGCCTGGCGCGACCCAAGCAGTGGCTGAAGAACATCCTCGTCATCGCGGCACCCGGTGCGGCGGGGCTGCTCGGTGACAGCACCGCACTGTTCCGCACGGGTATCGCGTTCGTCTGCTTCTGCCTCGCGGCGAGCGGCACCTACTACCTGAACGACGCAGTCGACGTCGAAGCCGATCGCCGTCACCCCACCAAGCGGTTCCGGCCGGTCGCGTCCGGAGAGGTCACGGTGCGCACCGCCGTGACCGGCGGCATCATCCTCATCGTCGCGTCCCTCGGGTTGTCGTTCGCGGCGCGGTGGCAACTGTCGCTCGTCGTCGGCGGCTACCTGCTCCAGACCCTCGTCTACAGCCTGTGGTTGAAACACGAACCCGTGCTCGACCTCGCCTGCGTCGCTTCCGGGTTCGTGCTGCGCACGATCGCCGGCGGCGTGGCGGTCGGCGTCGCGATCTCGCCCTGGTTCCTCATCGTCGCCGGTTCCGCGTCGCTCTTCATGGTCACCGGAAAGCGGCACGCGGAGATGGTGGAGCTCGGCGACCGCGCCGGTGGTCACCGGTTGACGCTGACGATGTACTCACGCGAATTCCTGAACTACGTGCGCGCGGTCGCGTCGAGCGTCACGATCCTCGCTTACTGCCTGTGGGCGTTCGAGAAGTCGTCTGCGGTCGGCAACCCGGTCTGGTTCGAGCTGTCGATCGTCCCGTTCGTCCTCGGCATCCTGCGCTACGCGTTGCTGCTCGAGCAGGGACAGGGCGGCGCGCCGGAAGACCTCGTCCTCGCCGACCGTGTTCTCCTCGTGATGGGCGCGCTGTGGGCGGTCTCGTTCGCGATCGCGGTGCACGGTTCCTGACGTGGACGGCACCGCGCCCGAATCGGCGACCTCCGAGATGTTGACCGGCTGGGGCCGGACCGCGGCCACCCGGGCCACGGTGCACCGGCCCCGCGACCTCGACCACATCGTCGAGCGCGTCGGCGCCGCAGGCGCACGGGGGCTCGTGGCGCGGGGCCTCGGCCGCTCCTATGGCGACGCCGCGCAGAACGCCGGCGGCGACGTCCTGTCGTCGGACCTCCTCGACGCCGTGCTCGAGATCGACGTCGAGAAAGGTTCGGTCACGGTCGAAAGCGGTGTGAGCCTCGACACGCTGCTGCGCGTGCTGCTACCGATGGGCTGGATGCCGATGGTCATCCCCGGCACGAGCTACGTCAGCGTCGGCGGCGCGATCGCATCCGACATCCACGGCAAGTTCCGTCACGGTTCGTTCTCCGACTCGGTGGAACGGATGCGGGTCGTGACTCCCGACCGCGGGGTCGTCAGCCTCGAGCCCGACGCCGATCTCTTTTGGGCCACGAGCGGCGGCATGGGCCTGACCGGCGTCATCGCCGACGCGACGCTCCGCCTGCATCCCGTCGAGACCTCGCGGATCGTGTGTGACACGGAGCGCACGCGCGACGTCGACGACTGCATGGAGCGCATGGTCGACGGCGACCGCGACTATCGCTACTCCGTGGCATGGGTCGACTGCACCGCCACCGGCGCGCGACTCGGGAGATCGGTGCTCACGCGCGGCAACCACGCGACGCCCGAAGACCTTCCGGCGCCTCAGCGCGCGAGCGCGCGCGAGTACGCGCCCCGAACGCTGCTCGGCGCGCCTGCGTGGCTGCCCAACGGCTTGATCAACCCGCTGACCGCTCGGGCG